>Ga0208694_1003860_pt1 | contig 14085 bp, 24 predicted proteins | sample AD_UKC078_MetaG_FD_184442 | JGI IMG/M metagenome (GOLD analysis project Ga0208694, IMG submission 184442) | Active sludge microbial communities of municipal wastewater-treating anaerobic digesters from USA - AD_UKC078_MetaG (SPAdes) (version 2) | ecosystem: Engineered > Bioreactor > Anaerobic >...
ATACAATCGTTTGGTTACTTAAACTAATGTCGTGATAATAAAGTGTAGAATCCATATTAGTCGTAATATAGCAAAGAGTGGTTGTGAGAAAACCATCACGCGGTTTAACTGATTGATTAGTATCCGAGATATCAAAGTTAACTAGGTGTCGAAAGTAGCCTTCTTGTAGTGGATCACTAGTAGCAAGCAGACCAAGAAAACGCGTATTGTCAAAATACGATTTTTCAGTATATCCTTGGACCGCTTTTCTAGCCATTGTAACCCCACACTGGTGCATTACCCTCTAAAACATAGGTGCCAGATGATTTAGCATACCAGTTCGAACTCCAACCATCAGGTACATTGCTTTGTAAAAGACGGCACCTAATTACCATCCCTGTTTGTTCGGATGTATATATCTTACCGGACACAACTGGGAACGCTGCAATAGATATCGCCACAACATTGGCCGGAATTAATATATTGAGCAGGTTGGGTGTATTAGCAAATGCCAAACGTTCGATCGTAATTCCACCATATGCGTCACTGAGAGCCGTTTCTTGGAAAACAATTGACGTACCACGGAAGTTATCAAACGCCGATGCTTGAATCTTTGTTAGATACGCCGGGAGTACAATCGTCTCAAGGTTATCAGTCACAATATCAGTAATAATCCCAGTGATTGGAGCAGGTGCTGTTTTAGTACAGAAGTGAGATTTAATCTCCCGAACTAGAATGTTGTTGATGTAATTAGGAATTTCTAGATAGGAAATACTATTAGCAAACTCGCTTTTAAGTGAAACAATACCAGTATTGGTACAGACCATAGTACTGGTCTCGTCCCATTTAGCATAGAGATGAAGGTCTGAACGCATAGCAATACGTGTGCCCGGATCATAATCATTATCTGCCGCTACTCGTTGACGATCAGTCATCCAACCCTTGAACTTATAAGCAACAGCACCATTGAAGGATAATAATTTGATGTTCCAACCTTGAATCTCGGCCTCTTCATCATATGCATAGGCCCTATTATCTTCAAGGAAGTGAGAAGAAGTATGGGTGCTAAGCACGATGGAATCATTATTAATATGATAATAGATTCTAAACTTAAAGGTTGGTAAATTATCAACAAGGTTTCTAGCCACAGTGGCGAGAGCTGTTGATTCTTCAAAGAATACTCCTTGATCACTCGGTTGTCGGAAGGCTGTTGGTACCCGATTGAATTCCTTTTGGAACATAGTAAAAAGACCATCCTCAAATTCAGACATATACTTATTATAAATTGTTGTAAACTCCTCGTCTCGTGCTAGTACTTCCATGGCAATATATGGGATAACAATGCTATGGATATATTCATCTGAGAAGATTTCGGTCTGGACACCACTAGCATTAACGGTGTAGCCATTATGCGGGGCTACCATTACTGAAGACATATTAGGATAGCGTGCTCCGAGATAAGCATTGATTTTAGCAATGGCTTTATCGGCATCATACTTAATATCATTCCAAGTTAAATTATATCGTAGTGTCAGGTGATTTAATCGGTCGACAAGTTCTTGCTGTGTGATCATATAATTCTCCTAGAGAAGAGTAAGAGCGGCGTTTTTATATTCTCGATACGGATTTTTTATGCTTCGCTATTATCCCCACAAGCCGCGGCTATTTGGGCACGGGCCATCGGGTCATTATGTCGCCGAGACCTTATTAATAGTTGAGACCTGAGTCTCATCACACCGCCCTACACTCTTCGTGTTTATTATATCATTATTACAACACAAAAATAAATACAACAAAATAAAAAACGCACAAATGTCGTGCGTTTATTTATTTACTTGCGTTTGGTGGCGGCTTCCATTAGTAGTTGCTCCATCGAAATGCCACCAGTTGCATTAGCGGAAGCTTGTGGTTTGGCTTGGGCAGGATTAGAAGCCGGAACTTTGGTTGCTCGTTTAGCTTCTTCATCCCAGGTAGCCCTAGCCTTAGCAACCGCTGCATCAGTCTGTTCTTTAACTAGTTTATCCCAGTAGATATTACGATATAAATCTTTGAGGTCACCACCTTGGGCAAGCCAACGATAAGGATTTTTTTGTAAGGCCATCGCATCCTTAAAGAAGTTATTGATATCGACACCTTTGAGGTTCATGTCCTGTTGCATATTGGTTAATGCGCGGTCCATTGATACTTGAAGTTTCTGCTTTTCAAGTTCAATTTTTTCTTTTTCGATTCGTTCAATCTCGGCTTGGACTTCGGGGGCGATCCCCTTCTTGTCAGCCGTGGCTTTGATATCAGCATCTTCCATTGCCTTAGCAAGGGCATCATAATCAACCTTACCGTCCTCAGTTTTGAAATCTTTCAACTTCAAATCATAGTCTCCATCAGTAAACTTATTAATGACGGCTTCGATCTTCTCTCTGGAAGCACGCTCAGTGTTGTACTTGTCACGCACTTCTTTCATAGGATTGGGTTTTTCGGCTGGTTTCTTGGCATCCGGGTTTGGTCTATCTTCAACGATAGGGTCTTCAACCACCGGCTCTTTTTTAGGGTCTTCAACCACTGGTTCTTTGTTAGGGTCTTCAACCACCGGCTCTTTTTTAGGGTCTTCAACCACTGGATCCGGTTCAACCGTACCTCCCGCAGCTTGCGTTAGCATCTGTTCTAAACTAAGTTTGTTGTTGTTTTCTTCCATAATTATTTATCTCCTTGATATTTATTTAATAATTCAGTATAGACTTTGAGGCGAACAGCAGCGAGCTGTACCTGACGGCGCAAATATTTAATGGTTTCGTCTTGGGAAACAAATACGCGTGAGTTATTAACGGTTCGAAATATTTTTTCAATATCATCATCGTAGACTTCGATATCAGCAGATGGCATCTTAGGTGGGGGTGTGATATGGATATCTGGTACCTTTTTGCCACGAGCCAACTTCGAAACATACGATGGCGAGACTTGATATTTCTCCGCAATCACACGATGAAGCATTCCGATACCAAGGTCGGCTAGGATTTGCATATCGATTTCAGCACTAATTCGGCGTGGCATACGCAGCACCTCCTTTCGTTTCAGCCAAGTAAAGTAACAGAATTGAATGACGGCTGATTAAATTGCCAATCAATTGTTTATTCATGAAGTCATTGCTGTAGTCAATGGCTAGAGGAACCTGGATAACTAGGGGGGCTAGTTTAGAAATAGCATTAATGATAATCCAAAGTGGTTGTTGTTCAATGGAGGCTACTACAGTCACTGTAGTTAAGACAGCAAATAGAAATGTCACTACTAAACTAATTGTTATCTTATTGAAAGCATCACTGGATATTCGCTTGGCGTCGGTTTTGATTAATGAATAACTATCAATCGTTTTACCAATTCCATTCTCGCCATTATAGACAAACATCGGATAGATATGGCGGAAGTATTTAACACGACCGCGGACAACATACTCCTTGATGTAGGTATCATTAAGCAAGTAAAGTAATTTTTCCTTTTTACTAAGATAATATCGTTCACGAAACTTCAAGGGTCCTAAATCCTTTAGAATATCTTTAGGATTATAGGTAATCAAAGCTGCGTCTTCTCGTCTAACTCCATTGAATTGTCGAACCTCATCAAAGTACGGTTTAAGCTTGCGCTTGACCTTATAAGGAGTATGGCGCTCTAACTTATCAATCTTATATTTAACGTTGGCTTTATGTTGTTGAATCTTGCGTCTTGTATTAAAGTTATTCTCCATCCATGGTTCAAAGGTAACTGGATCAAGACACTTATCAACCGCATCTGTCATTTTGTTATCAAGCTCAACATACTTTTTATATTTTTCTCGCATGATAGTAATCAAATAATTGAATGTACTATAGAACAAAATGAGTGCCGAACCTAACGAGGTGACCGTGGATATGTACCAAAACGGATGCTCATAGAAAAATTTGGTATACATCCTAACCTCAAATGTATCTGGCACAGTAACCAGCATCCACTCGTCCTCGGTTAATTCTGGGTGGGCCCGGATGTATTGTGCTTTGTATATTAAGATGTTTTGTTTCGAAGCCCACGTTAGTCGGATATGTTCATCCGAATCCTGGGCAGTTCGGAACTCACCATAAGTAGTCTCTACCGTTCCAGCAGTATAATGGGCATCACCTTCGATGATGGGTAACATCGAGTTAAGACCAAGGATAAGTACCCCCGATAATGCTAGAAAAATAACACTACGCGTTCGTTTATTGGTAATAATCTCCGTAGCTTTGGTAACTGCTTGTTCGGTTTTAGTTAATTGTTCGTCTGCTGGCATTAGGACACCTTCTCAGTAAACTCGTTATTGAGTGCCTCCATATCGGCATCACGTTCTTCTTCAGATTCGTAGGTGGCTACTATTGGCTCTTTACCATCTTTAAGCCAAACCGACAACGCAAAGAACTCAGGAGTTTGCAAAGTTTGTGGGATCTTCATTTCCCCATATGCTACAACTGATTCGGCACGAATCGTTACATCTTTAAGTTTAATAAATTTCATATTGTTTATCCTATTCCGGGGTCAAAGCCCCCATCATCATCGTAGTCAAATGTATCAAACAGGTCTATGTTATCGTAGTCATCATCAGGTTCAGTGCTTAATTCATCTTCGAGCACATCGTGATAAGAAGTAAGTCCTGTTTCTGGATCATATTTGGGCGTATAAGCTAATAGACATTCATAGTACATTAACTCACCACAATTGGCACAGGCAAATTCACGCACCTCAATCTCATCATCGTGCCTTGGAACAGCCGGTGTTGTGGTACGAATGAATATATTGTGCCCACATTTCTTACAGCGGATGTTTGTCTCCATCATTATCTCCTTGTTGTGCAACATCTACCATTGACTTAATAAGATCAACAACTTTTTGCACTTCTTCTTGATGAACCTTAGCTTCTTCAGGCGTTTGCTCCGTGGTTAAGTGTTGTTGATATTCAATTGACTCTTCAATGTATTTAACATCGGGGAATAATCCCATTAAGATACCATTCATAACATCAGCTAGTTCATGATAGAGTTGCTTCCGGGCGTTGTATAACGCATTATCCTTCTCAACATCCTTAAAGACATAAAGGTGAGCATCTACTTCTTCTTTAACAGCCGGGCGAAGCATCTGTTCATTTCCTAAAAGAATTTGAAGCCCAATAGCGAAGCCATTAATGAGACCATTAACGTGTTTGCCCATGACTTCACGGTTACCTTCTTTTAAATTTGGCGTAAATGACACCTTAACTTTGTTGGTGTCTTCATTAACTGTAATCACAATTCGTCTTGTGTGCGTACCTTTTTTCATTGATATCCTCCTTCTATATTACATTATACTATAAGATAAATAAAAACACAAGACATGTTAATCTTGTGTTTTATGTGTTTCTTATTTCTTTTTCTTCTTGCGAGGTTTACATTTAGCCATTATACAAATCCTCTTCCTACCGCTGGGTTCTGTTTCATAGCATTCTTTTCTTCAATTAGAATGGCAATCGCTTGTTGTGCGGCTTCTTCTTCAGAAAGTCCTTGTGATAGGAGCCGCGAGAATATTGACGCGAAGTTAGTTAAGTCGGCCACTAGATTCTCAGCAATCTTATTCTGGTCTTCCTTGGCTAATCGTTCAAGCCAGAGCTGTTTTTGTGGGAAGTCGGAGTAACGAATTAGTTCTTCTGGAGTAATGATGGGCTTTTCAAACTGATATTGACCCTGCATTTCATAGAGAGCCTTAGCACTTTCAAACAAATTAGCTTGGTTCATTGGTAACAATGTGGATGCCGCAATTTGATAATCAAACTTAACTGGTTGTGGACGATTGCGCATCTCACCAAAGTTAAGCTTATGTTCTTCAACAACCTTATTAGTGCCGGTGGCTGAAAGTTTCGGAACACTATAAATATGATTACCACCAAACTCAAAATAAAAATCAACAACTAACTTAGTAAGATCTTCACAGAATTCTTCTAACATTGTGATACGCGAGTTATCAGTGAGCATCGTAACTCGAGCTTGGAAAGCTTGAGTGGCTCCCGTTGTTTGCACGGAGTTAGTGTCTCGTCCCTTATAGTAAGGATCAACACCTGTGACTTGGAAAATTGAATTTTCTAAACGTGTTTTAATATTTGTCAGATCGGGAATGGTTGGAATATCTTGGTAATGAATTAGTGTACGAGGATCACCACGGACTTCAAAGGAAGCGCCGGGCGTGTTGCCGTAGTCGGCAAACGAACGCATATTGATACGCCCATCAACATTTACGAATCGCACACGGTTAAGTAAGCGGTAAGGTTGTGTAGCTTCCATCGAGTCCAGGAGGTTAAGGGCAATGACAGTATTTAAAATCTTTGTGAGTTTAGAGTTACCATAAGGATTACCATCAGGACGCTGTGGTGAATAACACACAACAGGGAAGCGGTCAAACGGAATACCTATTCGTTCAAAAATAATCTCAGCTTCATCAATAATAAAGATTTGGTCGAGGCCACCTTCTTCGTTTCTAATAAAACATTCAATTAAAGAAACCAACTTATTATTAGAGCTGGTTATGTTCTCATAACCACCAATCCGATTGATAGCAGTCTTGTCGGTAAGGTGGTTCTTCATCTTGTCTTTATATTTCTTAGCACCTTCAGCAAAATCAGGATTCTTAATTAGGGTGTCGATATTAACTGCGCGTTCTAAGAAGATGGCTTCACCATTCTTGTAGTTATCGACGGATGGATCAAAGTAAATCTCTTGAGGCGAAATGGCTTTCAGCTCAATGTGGTGTTTCCTGCTATTCCAATCAACACGAACGGCTCCAAGATTATATAGTTCCCCGTTTTCACCAACATGGAGGAACTTGTTCTTCATGCCCCACTTGTTCCAGTTATAACTGACGAACGCATTAAGGTCATCAACTAGACGATCGTCATCTTGATGACGTGGTGTTAAGGTGCCAATAAAAGCACCACTATAAATAGAGTTAAGATAACCTTGGACAACATATTCGAAGTAGTTCCAGTCGGGCGAAATAGAATAATCTTTAAGATATTCACTAAAGATTGACCAGAATTCACCACGATAAAGTGAACGAATGACACGCCACTCCATTAAAGTATTTTGTTTGTAGGCGTTGTACTCGCGAAATTTGGCCATTAAATCTTCTACCTTATAGATATATTGTGACCCTTTGGTGTGTTCTTCGACTGATTTTGGTGTTTTAGTGGCCATAGTAGTTACTCACTTTCCTTTTTATCTTCTAGCTTTTGCTTCTCGCCGGTCATAATTTGTTTCATAGCCAGCTTATAAGCAGTATCAAACCTTGTCATATTAACAGTCATGGCTTTTTCAATAGCTTTCCGGGCTTCTTCGGCTTTACGCTCTTCATCAGCTGTGCGTTGGGACACAGCTTCCGCCTGGTCGGCTTCAGGAGAATCCCCAAAATGTTTAATGTAACCAATATCTTCTGTGGCTACACCAGATGATCTGGGCGTAGGCCCCTTTAATGTTCCTTGATGGACACCATTAACTACTGAAGCATTCGATTTAACGTCCGGGAGTGAATGCTCTAAGTGGTCCGGGGGCATACTCTTCTTCGTCTTCGGTGTCGTCCGAATCGGTAACATTTGCCAGATTAAAACCCCGGCTATCAGGCAGAGCAGCAGGACGGTTGCTGTTAATAATACGGCTATTAAAATTAGAAGTGTGTTGTCGATCATGGGATTTGTCCTCGGCCAGTGGATTATACACTTGGCTCTCTTTCTTTATTATATCATTACCAAATTTATCGTGAAATACTTTTGTGCCTGGAGGTAGATAAGCGTTCAAATGAAATTCAGTTAGATTGTGGGGGAGGTCAACAATGGAAAATTCTAGCGCTGTGATACCATGGTCATGACCGTCTTGTGGTTTACCGGTAGGTGCACCAGTCTTATCAAGTTTAAACTTATAGTTAAGCGCCTCTTCAATTAGAAACTCACAGGTGGAATAGATTTCAATTTGACCATGATTAACTAGGGAATTCAACTTAATGATACGGGATTCATGAGAAGCAAATGCTGGTTCAAAGAACAATCCTTCCGCCTCAAACATGCCACCAATAGACACAAGGTCGCTTTCTCTTTTGTTATAACTCTTACCGTCGAACTTCGGACGCATTAGCAATCCATCGAGGTCAGTACCGTTTATCCGTAATTCTTTCCGGTAACCTTTAGCGATAGTCTTGATGTCCGAATTGTTAAGTCGGTACTCCGCAAACACATATAGTTTCTTAGTCTCGAGTGAGAAAGCACTAAACACAAAGTGCGTCGGATCATTGATACCATAGTCAGCACCAATGATAAAGAACAATACCCGGCGTCCATCTTCATTAAAGGCACGAGGTAGTGGATGTGGAGCCACAATACATGCACCAAAGTTAGGGAACACCAGGTTACTAGAGAAGTTAAAGCTTCCTTTATAAAATTGCAAGATGTAAGCCTTACTCTTACCACGTGTTTGTTCTTCTTCATATCCTTCTGGTAGATAAGGATTGGCACTAGTAGAAACAATCTGCGTATATTTATGTGGATCAGGATTGGGGTTATAACGATAAGCTTCGTTATATGCATCACCAAAAAACTCTACTAGATGGGAATCTAAGAGGAACTTAGACTTTACCCAACCCGAGTCCGGGTTAGTTTCAAGGTTAATATGACGGACATCGACGCGATGCTTGGGACGGTAGATGTGTTGGCTAGCATCATACTCCATGACTGGTTCGCCATTGGCATCTAGCTCAGGGAGCATCGCTGCCGTGTTACGAATACGAGATTGGAGCATCGTGAAAGCATTGTAATTTACATCTGATGCCTCCACAATCACAGCCATGGTCAAGTTCATTGACTTAAGTTTCGTCTCATCATCAAATGAACGAAATAAAATTTCAGATCCATTCGTTAAAGAGATCTCATGCTTCTGGTCATTCTTACGGCGAACGAGTTTAGCTGGAAACATTGAGTAGAACTCTTTAACAAACGTACCTTCAAGGGAGGGATAGGTACGTGCGGCCACGCATACCCGGGCATTAGGAATAAGAAGTAGATGTTTGATGACATCTTCGACGTTGCTGCGACTTTTGCCCGATCCAAACCCTCCGGCCGTCATCTTATAACGCTCCATCCTTCGCAAGTATCTCGCTTGGTAGGATGTTGGTTTAAAAGTATTAATCAGTGTGCCACATTCAGGGCACTCTTTGAATGATACACTCTCATTACCTGATACAGCCATGGCTGGGACGAGTGGCTTACTGCACCGCGGACATGCTTGAAGTAATTCTAACCTAGTAGGAACTACTGGCGCTGCTGGTGGCGGTTCTACAAACGCGGCATATTCCTCAGTCCCAGGAAACTTAACGGCATAATCCAAAGTAACAACGGTCTCTTTTGGTTTCTGGAGATCCTTGAACTCAATTACTTGTTCATCAATATCGATTAAATTCTTAGGCATTAGATACTAACCTTCTTATTCTCAGGAACATCAGGGAGAAACTCCCGCTCATCTTCCGTGAGTGGAGTTTGAATATAGATATATTGAACGGGCGGAGCAAAGGATGGCCTATGGTCGTCTCGATATTTAATAGCACTATTAAGTTTAGTGGCATCAGCAACACCAACACGGGCATCCCCTTGCATGTATTTGTTGATAATTATACCGGCTTGGGTATAAATAATACGGTCAATATAATCTTGGACACGACTATCAGATAAAAATTCCTGCCAGTCGTGGTAGTTAGTCCCTTGTCCTATAAGTGTAGCCAGTTCGTGGGGGTTAGACACAAACATAACATCGTATGCCTGTGGTTGGCTCTCAGCAAAGTTCCACAAGTTAGCCAAGTGAATAAGCTTAACTTCGCTTTTATTAAATACTGTTAGTTGTATCATCGGTATTCCTCCGGTAAGTTATCAATTGATCCACCTCTAGTGGTAGTTATCACTAATGGCACCTCAGCGAAATAGCCATTAGTCATACGGCGGTATAGCTTAAAGTTTTGTAATGGATAATAGCGGGATAAACTAAGTAATTCAGCTCGAGCTTCCCGTAAAGATTGAAATTTATAGTTAATCTTACGTTTACCCTCTAGGCGCACTAGCATTGCTTCTTGTTTAGATCCAGCCTTTGGGCGTAAACCAACTGTTCCCCGAAAATTAGCAAGACCTGGGTACTTATCTAAGGATTTAAGATCCTCTTCCGTGGCTTTGGAAAACACAAGCGGAAATACACTACGCAAAAACATAAGTGACCAAGAACTTAAAACACGATAAAGCCATTCAAGACCACTATCAGTTAAGTAATACTTATGATGAGCAATCTCTTGGGACTTACTGTTGTTCAAGTCGTAAGGAAGTCCAATAGTTAGGGCATATGCTTTAAGAACAATGGCCAAATTCAGTGGACGAAGAGGATACTTTCTGAAAGAGGAAGGTGAAAGTATCCCCAAGTCCACGCATTTAGTAATGTAGGTGTCGGTGTGTTCTAGCATTACTGCCCGAACATGTCATCCTTCGCCGCTTGTTCCGCTGAAGTTTCTTCCGCTGGCGTTTCTTCCATCGGCTCTTCGGATGGCATCTCGCCTCCGGTGATTACGAGGGAGTTTTCATCGATCGTGAATGGTAACATCGAATCATTGATGAGTTGAATCACGGAAATAAGTTGAACCTTATCCATAGTTCCCACATCAACCGTCAATGTTCCGGCTTCGTAGTCTTCGGTGTACTCCACACCCATCCCGTCTAACTGTGTAATTAAATCTTCAAACATAATTTACTTTTCCTCCTGGTTTGTTTTCATTATAGCACGAGCATTTAATAAATTTCGCTCATATTCAACAAGTTGTGGTCCAATTTCCATAAAAGCCAGGCACGCTTCCTCTAGTTGAGCCAGTTCTTCCTTAGTTGTTACCACAAAATAGCGGTGTGGATCGCACTTTAAGAGATATTTCTGCCACCACTTCTGGATTTCAGTCAAGTCATAGTAACTTGTACCCTTAAATTCTACATAAATGGTACCACCACCATCAGGTAGCATGGCGAACCGGTCAGGAAATCCTTTAGATAGGCCAACCGGACCCTTAAGTGCTGCAATTCTGTGGTCACGACACCATTTTACGAAGGAGAATTCAAGAGTTTTTTCTAAAGTTGTGCTCATTTAGTCAATAATTCCATTCTTTTTGAGGGCATCGATGGTCATCTTGTACAAATTGGCCTTCTCTTCCATCATTCTAGCCTTTGAATCCAGGTCACGCAACTGTTTCATGATGTTATTAAAGACCCCAAGCAGAATAATGAACATATCTTTGGTGATAATATAGACGCGATCACCGATGGCATTGGTAAATTGGTTACCATATTGCACCTTAACACCCTTCTCTACGAAACAATACCGTCGTTTATCGTTACCTTTTACACGACCCTCGCATTCCATCAGCTGAAATGTGGTCGCATCAAACATTACCTTCTCGGTACCAGGTTGCGAGACTACCGTTCCGATGCCCGGCGTGTTAGGATTAGCCGGTTGGGTGGCCGCTACGTCACTAGCAATCTGTTTTCTAATATCCGCTGCACTTGGCATATCACTTCACCTCTTCATAGGCGAAATAGAAACCCGTAGCAGATGCAACCTCAAGTTGTCCCCCACTATTTAAGATAACATAATCGCCGGGGAATACAGAAATCTGTCCCGTCTCCGTAGTAATGATAGCACTATACCTATCATGGGACCCATCAAGGATATTTTCCTCAACGACCATCTGGACTTTGCCATCCATTCGGGCTTCACGGAACCAGTGTGGTTCATTTTTAGGATCGCCAAAGCAGAAGGCTTCAACGAATTCAACACGTTTACGATATTTGGCCATGGTTATTTTCCTCCCTTATATAATGCACGTGGTTTATTGCCACTTCCAGTATATTCAAGAAGTGACATCGGACTTATTGGCTTATAGGTACGATTACCATTTGGGAATTTAGTTTCTAAGACTGCACAAATAGACTCCATCTTTAAAGCCGGGAGATTATTAATAAATTCATAAGCAAGATTTGCTTGAGCAAAGACTCGAGTAGTGCGTAACCCACTGCCTCGGGTATCCGGGTATTCAACAAAGAAGCGATGACGATTACGTTTTACCATTAACACATGCGGCGAAGTAACTCGCTTTCTCCTTCATCTATAATTTCTAAAGACACTTCAATGTTTTCAATTGAGAATGTTTCGCTGGTCAGTGCTTCAATTACCCGATCCCGTAACTCCTGGGCCATTTTGTTTTTATCAGCGGTCGTTAAGTTAGATTCTTTAAAGGGCTTGTTGGATACCATGTCATAAGCCACCTTAATCTTAAGTTGCTGCTTCATTAAAATTCCTCCTTTGGAATAATGTGTAGAGCGCCTCGGTATTGCTTGATGTCGAGGTTCATTAAGCACCGATATTGTTAATTTGCCTGCTGAGAAAGGGGCCTTGATTGCTATGTGAGCCAGCGTTGACGGCGCTCTTAGTTACTTACTTTTGATATTCTGAGATAATGTTCTCTATCTCGTCGTAGTGTTCGACTAGACAGATTATAACATCTTCGACCTTGGCGTTATCAAAACTATGAAGCCCATAAGCTTTTAGGACAGCTATTGTAACTTCATATCGAAGAAGTTTTTTATCGTCTTCGGTTTTGATGTCAACCTTTTTGACTGCAAACTCACTATTGTTAATAGTTATTGTCTGTTCCATGCTCGTTTCTCCTTTCTTATGCTTTGAAAAACTTTGCTTTTTCGATAATCATCTTTTTAACTTCGTCGTCGGTTTGAGGTTCGTTGCCTTTGCCAAATAATTCTGTTAAGTTAATGGCTTCGTGTTCGCCGTCGTCATCGTTATACCACCAATCGCCATAGATGTCTTTGCGTATCACCTACTTTTCCTCCTTGATGTAAATGTATTGCCAACTTTGCGGTGCTTTGTGAACTTAATGTAAAACACTGATGTAGCCTCCATACAATAAGTATCCGACAAAGACGCAGGCGGCCAAGATGACCAATGGTACTAATATCTTTAACATTGATGGCCCAAGCTTGATCATCGCACCAACTAATGCATATAAACAGATAACGGCAACTACGATCAGACCGTCAAACAATAACATATCATATGAACTCATAACAGTTCCCTTTCTTGCTTTTTCAAGTTGTTTTAATCGTTAACTATATCGTATGTTTTTTCAAAAATGTCGGGCTTACAAGGATAGTATTCGCCATTAACGCCTTTAATAATGTAATCGCCAACACAAACTGCCATATCACCTTCTAATGTGTGAATTGCCCATATTTCCATCGGAACACTTTTAGCTCCACATCCATCTGCATCAAACTTTGTTTCATGATACACAAAGGAATATATTTTATCTAAGGCAAACGCTTTCACTTCTTCAAGATTATTACCTGTGTATTGAACTGCTTCGACTACGATTGGTTTCTTACGGTATTTCATAATGTTTCCTCCTTTTCATTTTATTAAATGTTCTAACTGCCATTCTTAACTTTTCTTTGATGATGGTAATGCTATTATCTTCATCAAGTGTTTTTGTGATTCCGTAATAGTGTTTTTCGTCAGCATCTATCACTTCCCACAAGCGGACGTTTTTGCTTTCTTTGATGATTTGATAAAGCACTCCCGTATGTGCGTTTTTAAGTGCTTCAAGGTTAATCATTGTTGTCCCTTTCTTCTTTTTCTAAGGCATCCCAATCAACGAATTTACCATTTACAACAACTTCATCATCTTCTACAAAGACATAATGACTCTCGGTATGGTTGCTGTCCGTAAGTTGTCCTTCGAGTATAAGAGTATAGCCATCGGTTGTAATGAGAATAGAAACCTTTTGCTTCTGAGCAATTTTGATAATGTTAATAATATCATCATAGCCCCCATTTTCTAACTCGTCGGGTGTCCACGAAAGATTGAAACTTGGAATTTGTTTTGGCATAGTTTTATGTTCTCCTTCTTTCATTTAGCCGAGCGTCGCATCACCACTGCTTTTGTCGGTTTTGTCGGTTTTTCATACACATTTACGAAGACACCGAACGCCATAGAGTTTTATTCTTTTGC
>Ga0208694_1003871_pt1 | contig 14055 bp, 7 predicted proteins | sample AD_UKC078_MetaG_FD_184442 | JGI IMG/M metagenome (GOLD analysis project Ga0208694, IMG submission 184442) | Active sludge microbial communities of municipal wastewater-treating anaerobic digesters from USA - AD_UKC078_MetaG (SPAdes) (version 2) | ecosystem: Engineered > Bioreactor > Anaerobic >...
AACTACTTTGTTCATAATCGTCGATTCCCCTTTAAAGAAATTATCCCCCGTTAAAAATTATTTCCTCGGCTGTATCTTTTTATACAGCTTTGTTAATATCCTTTTTTAGTCTGTTTAGTATCTTTTTTTCCAGCCGTGAAATGTAAGACTGTGATATTCCAAGCATATCAGCCACTTCCTTCTGCGTGTAGCTCTTGGTGTTGTTAAGGCCGAACCTTAATTTCATAATCATATATTCTCTTTTATTTAATTTTTGAATTGAATCATTCAATAGGCATAAATCCACTTCATTTTCCATGTCCCGAAACACAATATCCTCTTCAGTGCCTAGAATATCAGACAGCAAAAGCTCATTTCCGTCCCAGTCAATATTCAAAGGTTCATCCAATGAAATTTCCGTCTTGGTTTTCCCTACCCGCCTTAAATGCATCAATATTTCATTTTCAATGCACTTGGAAGCATAAGTTGCAAGCTTGATATTTTTCTCCGCCTTAAATGTATTAACTGCTTTTATTAATCCAATGGTTCCGATGGAAATCAAATCCTCCACATTTATTCCCGTAGACTCAAACTTCTTTGCAAGGTACACAACAAGCCTTAAATTATGCTCGATTAAAATTGTTTTTGCCTCATTGGAATCCTTAAGCCTGTTAATTATTTCCCTTTCTTCCTCCTGGGTCAAGGGTGGAGGCAAGGTGTCGCTTCCTCCTATATAGAAAATATCCTTTACTGCATCCAGCTTATCTATTATAAAGTTAAATACTCTTTTAAAGAATGCTTTAACGTACATCAACATATCCATTCTCCGTCTCCATCTCCCAATCAAGTAATTTCTTAAATAAAAGTGCATCGTAATCATCCTTGCTGATTCTTTCAGGATGTATACCAATAAGTGCATCTATAAAAATACTTTTGCTGTTATTTATTATTTCAATTTCATCCGGCACTATGCAGACCATGTTTTCGCCTTTTTTGCTGATAGTGTTGTATTTAATAATTCTTAAATTTATGCAGTTATTCTCTTCAATTAAATTTTCATAGCTTTTATCCCGGTAAAAATCCTTGATTTTCGTGCAAATCCCATCCCCGATAATATCCCTTATACAATCCATGTTCACAACCATTACAGGCTTCCCGGTAACCGGGTCTGTAAGTTCATTGCCCGTATCAATCCAGCCCCTGAATGTCTTTGTTTTATCTCCGATCCTTAATTTTACCGTTCTTTTGTAATTATGCCTTAAAATCCTGTCTTTAATTTCCCTAAAAAAGAAATGCAATGCTGCATACCCTGTAAATATGGACATGATAATTGCATTAACGGTCAATTTATCATAAGTTAATAAATATAAGGCAGAAATAATTCCCACCATTATCAGGGAAGTAATATAAAAGCAGATTATTACCCTGATATTTGTCAATATCCCCTTGGAATCAAATGCTATCATTATCATCAACACTGAAATGCTGAATTTCACAATGAAATAGGTCATGAATTCCCTTCCGGTGCTATAGGTTATAATTACATACAAGGAGCCGACAAGTGATGCAATTACAAGCCTTTTAAATATAATTGCCCTTTTTATGAGATTGCCTGTAATAAACAGCAAAATAAAATCTATGATGAAATTTTCAACAAAGACATATTCAACATAATAAACCAATCCTTACAACTCCCGTAATATGGGAACATTACACTGCATACAAAGGCTGCCTATTATAAAGGTGTGTTACCATCCCTTTTTCTGTGTCCCCATTCTGATTATAAACCTATTCCCAATTATAAATGACTCTTTATAAATATTTTGTCATAACATGTAGCCGGAAATAAAAAAATACGCGGCTTATGAATATCACCGCGTATTTTGTATAGTAAACTACTTAAATTATGCTTTGAATTTTTCTATCATTTCATCCATTGTTTTACTTTTTTCAAAACCGTCAATCAAGACTACAGTCTTTGATGTGTCTCCTATCAAAATCCCCCCTGCCAAAATATTATTCTTGAAATACAGCTTTATGTAACTTTTGCTGTCATTTCCTTCATAAGTTTTATATTCCGCCTCAGGATCAGAACCGATATCACCGATTGAAAACACACTGGTACCAAAAGCATTTAAAGTTGTTGAAGGAATAATCGTAGAATATGTATAATCCCCCTTAGCAGCGTTTATCCCTGCAGTCTTGCCCTGCTCAATAGCTTCGCTCCACAGCGCATAATTAATTCCTTCGTATTCTGCACAGTCACCGCAGGCATAAATACCCGGCACAGCAGTTTCCATCCTTTCATTAACCACAATTGCTCTTTTTATTTCAATTCCCGTATCCTTAGCTATCTCAGTATTGGCTTTAACTCCTGTTGAAATTATTACCACATCAGCCTGGACAGTTTCCCCGTTGTCAAGCAAAATGCCCTTTACGGCTTCGTCACCGATAATTTCCTTCGTATTCACAAACTTAAGAAAATTAACGCCGACATTGTCAACAATTTGCTCCAGTACCTTGGATGCATCATGGTCAAGCTGTCTCGGAAGTATCCTGTCGCCTCTTTCAAGGACAGTTACTTCAAGGCCCATTTTATTAAGCTCACTGGCAGCCTCCAAACCAAGAATCCCGCCGCCGATTATGGCAGCTGTATTTTTTCCTTTGGCATAGTCCTTTATTTCATCGCCGTCCTTCACATATCTTAATGTAAATACACCTTTCTTATCCCTTCCCTCAAGCGGAGGAACAAAAACTTCGGCTCCCGAAGCAATAATCAGCTTGGTGTAAGGAATTTCTTCATTATCCTTGAGAATAACCTTCGAATTTACGGTATCGATTCTCTCAACAACCTTGTTGAGAAGCAGCTTTACCTTGTTTTCCTTAAACCAGTCATCTGTCTTGATGGCAAGCTGTTCAATAGTAACATCATTGCGGCTCAGCATCTTCGTCAGCTGAGGTCTATAATAACCCTTCACGCCTTCCTTTGACAATATGGTGATATCAGACGCCTTGTTTCTCTTTCTTATTTCAACGGCAGCTCCCATACCTGCACCGCTTGCGCCGATTATCACTATATTTTCCTTTTCATCGGAAACTTTTTCTTCTTCTGCTTCTTCCATTTTGACAAAATACTCGGGACCTACTCCGCATACAGGACATATCTCGGGAGGTTCTAATCCTTCCACGATTTCTCCGCAAACCGTGCATTTCCATTTATATACTTTCTGCTCACCGGCTTCTTTTTTTTCTTCCTTTAATTCTTCGAACATTTCAGGACCCACACCGCATACAGGGCATTGTTCCGGCGGAGTTTCACCTTCCACAACCTCCCCGCATACTACGCATATCCATTTCTTAGTTGATTCCATAAACCCTCCTCATCACAGTACTGTTATATTATCCGGTCTTTAAAATTATAAACTTAATGTCATTATTTTAACCTATATTCCCAATTTTGTAAATGGCAGAAAAAAATATGCGGAGCTTTCGCTCCGCCATACTTATCAATTATGGGGGACATTCCTCATGTCCACAGGAACTTATCCTATACTTAGAGGTATATCCCCATACCTTGTTACGGCCATACTTTGTTCGGTTTCATTCCAGTCCAGAGTTCATCTCCGTCATCCTCATATACATAATCATGACTGTTGGTAGCTTCCATTACAGCCTCGTAGTACCATTCAGCATTCGGATTGTCAGGCCAGAATATAGCATCAGGATGAATATTTTCTTCAGGTACGCCTCTCTCAAGAACATTATTAATCAATGTCATTGCTTCAGCCCTTGTGATATCCTGCTCCGGTTTAAAGGTCATGTCAGGATAACCCTTAATCCATCCCTTGATTTCTGAAGAAGTAATATACTTCTCTGCCCAATGCCCGAATATATCCGTAAATTTACTTGTACTTCCTAACTCTAATTTATCGAATTTAGCTGCAATAGTTGCAAATTCTGCCCTCGTGATCGGATCTGACGGTCTGAATGTTCCGTCCGGGTAACCTGCAATTATACCTGCATTGTACAGTGTTGACACTGCACGGTTAGACCAAGCATGATGCTGATCCATATCAGTGAATGGATTCACATCACTGAGCAGTTGATTCCTGCTGTCATCAGTCAGCAATCTGTAGAAAATCATTGCCACTTCTTCTCTCGTAATGTTATTCAAAGGTCTTACATCCCCTTCAGGATAACCAATTACATATGCGAAGTGATCAAATTTCTCTAACTCTACCAACGGCGGATCAGGATCTTCAATTATTACCGGTGGATCAGGTGGATTTGACTTTCTGCTCCACTGAGCATACAGTGTTACATCGTGTGCAGGCATTGTAAATTCAGCACCTGCTGCATATGCTGTTCCCTTGCCGTCAGTCTGAGTGTTCCAGCCTGTAAATCTGTAGTTGGATCTTATAAATGTGTTAGCAAGAACAGTTACTGTCGAATCAAATTTATGTGGATTGCTTGGATCCGCAACACTAGTTCCACCAGTATTTGCATTGTAGTATACGTTGTATAAATTTTCATCGAAGTTTGCATAGTAGGTTGCTGCCACATTTAATCCGCCTACCTTAGCCGGAACAAATAATGGATCTGTTCCTACCACGTTATCATCTTCGTCTGTCCAGTTTACGAAGCTGTATCCTGCGCTTGCCGTAGCTGTTGAACCTTGGGCTACTCCTGTTGCAGGTGCTAAAGTTTCACTTGTTCTGCTTACTGTTCCGCCTGTATTCGCTACATAAGTTATGGTTACATCGTCATTTTCATCGAAGTTTGCATAGTAGGTTGCTGCCACATTTAATCCGCCTACCTTAGCCGGAACAAATAATGGATCTGTTCCTACCACGTTATCATCTTCGTCTGTCCAGTTTACGAAGCTGTATCCTGCGCTTGCCGTAGCTGTTGAACCTTGGGCTACTCCTGTTGCAGGTGCTAATGATTCACTTTCTCTACTTACTGTTCCGCCTGTTTTAGCTTCATAATTGATGGTCACATTTGGACTTTCTTCCCATTTAGCAAAGACAGTAATATCTTCTGTGACTATTGTATCTGGTGTAAACTCAGTTCCTGTACCGTTAGCATTTGGATACCAACCTGCAAAAGTATATCCCAACCTTGTTGGTTCAGCTGGCATATTAATGCCCAGTGATGTGCTATACTCTGTAGTTCTTGTATATACATTAGGAGTATCACCATAGTTCTCGTTAAACGTTACTGTTACATCTGTAACTTCCATGTACCCAAACCAAACATGTGCGCTTGGATTTTGTGTGGTTAATGTTACCGTTGTCGGATTAATATCTCCTACATTTCCAACAGAGTTATATACATAATCTACTCCACCTATTGTTACGTTTTGTGGACCACTAACTATATATTCTTGATTTAACTCTAAAGGTGTTCCATCCATATAAGTTAATTCTTGTAATTGAGCATCCTCTTTAGCTATTTCTTGGCCCTGACTATTAATAGGTTTACCTTCAGCGCTTACTCTATAATAATGAACCTTTATGGTTCCAGCATTGATACCTACTTCTGGTTCGGGGAACGTCTTATGAGCTTCTACGCCATTAGCATTTTCATACTCCACATATGTAGTGCCATTTGTAGGGTAGACTATACCACTTACAGCACTTGGATCAATTTCAACAATGTACCACATAGTGGCTGGATTACCCTCGGATATCGTGTCTATGTTCCAGGTAATGGTTTCTGTTGTGTTATTCCATGAAATCGTACCACGATTTACATTAATTAAGCTTTGATAATTCGTAGAGTTAATACCTGGGATTGAGAACATTGTTCCAACAGGGTCCGCTATTTCTGCATTTGTTGCGGCAAAAGATATGCTTCCAGCAATTTCCAAGAATATATCTTCAAGATCATCATTTGACCCTGTAAATGCCTTTCCTGGACTAGCAACACCGTTTAACACTGTCGTTCCGTCTTCACCTGCATCTAGAGCTATGGTGTATACCGTTTGACCGTCATTCTTTGCAAAATTAGATTCTGCAATTGTACTGTTACCATGATTATAATAGTAATCGTCTTGATACCACCCAGTACTTATAGCAGATAATATACTTCTACCGTTTCCTACAATCGAGCTATTATAAACCAATTCGCTTAAATCATTTCTTGTATACCAGTCATCATCTGATACATTATAGAAATAATCATTACGATTACTTGGATTAGTATAATCATTTATGTTTGTTATACCATAACTATAGGTTGGCTCTCCATCACTTAACAGAACTATATTTTTGTTTGTAGCTGTGCTTCCATCAAGCAGTAAGCTTGCCTGTCGCAAACCTGCCTGAGTAAAAGTTCCTCCACTTGCACTCAATCCATTTATTGCATCAATCAGTGTCTGTTTCTCTGTAGGGTCTGCTGTTTTAAACGGACTGCTGCTATTGTGAACTGTTACGTCACCAGCGAATGATACGACTGCTATCCTAGTACTAGTATCATTTACATCATTAAGCAAGGTGTTTACAAAACTTGTAGCTGCGGTTTTTGCATCTGTCAGCCTACCATTGCTTTCCATACTTCCGGATCTGTCTATAACTAATACAATATCAGAAGTTGTTGGAATATCCTTACCTGTCAAGGTTAATTCAACTTTCCATTGATTAGGAGCAGCAGTTGGTGAAGCAGTCTTGTTAATGCTTAATGATCCTGGTGCAGGTGGCTCTATGTTGTCATGATCATCAGGATTACTTAGTGTCATCGTTTTTAACATTGATCTTTTATTAAGTATTGGTAATCCATCATATATAGGCCCAAGTTCATCTTTATCATACTCAATCAAGCTTGGAGCTTCTATTATCTCTGGGCCATCAAGGCCATCAGGATTCTCATATACAATTGGGTCATTCTCAATAGGCAGAATAACTTCTTCAGTATCTAGTAGTTGTTCAACAGCAGGTTCACCTGGTAGAAATTCCTCAGGTTGTTCTTCTAACAATGACTCGTCTACTGGAGGTTCATTAGCTGGCGGCTCCTCAATGGGAGATTCTTCCAATGGTGGTTCTTCTGCCGGTGGTTCTTCTGCCGGCGGTTCTTTTGTTGGTGGTTCTTCTGCCGATGGCTCTTCTCCCGATGGCTCATCTGCCGGCGGTTCTTCCAATGGCGGTTCTTCTGCCGGTGGTTCTTCTGCCGGTGGCTCTTCTCCCGGAACTCCCGGTTCTTCCAATGGCGGTTCTTCTTCCGGTGGTTCTTCTGCTGGCGGTTCTTCCAATGGCGGTTCTTCTAATGGCGGTTCTTCTGCCGGTGGTTCTTCTGCCGGCGGTTCTTCCAATGGCGGTTCCTCCAATATTGGCTCATCTGCCTCATCTCCCGGTTCTCCCGGTGTCTCATCTCCAGAAGGTGATTCAACACTTGCTTCCTCAAGATTTGTTAGAATTTCCTCATCCGCTCTCACCAAATTCATGGGCATGCTTGGCATAATCATCATCAAAGCGATTACTAAGCAAATTACTCTTTTAAACAGATTCTTATTCATGATTTGTCCTCCTTTCTTCAATATTTTTGGTTCTTTGTTACCATTTTTTTTGTCGCTTTCTATATTGTCATTTAACAAATTATCAATAATCACTTGTTTAAATTCACCCCCTTTCTATCTATGAAATTAATAATTATATATAGAACAACTTACCCCCTTGAAAAGGTTGTTGTGACTAACAATGAGATCCTTCACTGCGTTCAGGATGACTGAGATTCTTCGCTGCGCTCAGAATGACACGGTTATTCATAGCAATGACAGAATTATGACCTTATTCTATAAAAAAAACTGAAAATAAATTATTATTTTGCAGCTGAACGGTCATAGCGTTATTACCTTAGACTCCTATGCTTTGCGTCCCTATCTTTCGATAGGTTTGCCGTTATTCAGTTGTGTAATCAGTAGTCAAAAAATGTAATATAAATTATATATACCTCAATAAACCATTTATAAACATTTATTTTTTAATAGTGTTGGAGTATTTTATTAAAAATGAGATTCTTCACCTGCGGTTCAGAATGACACGTAGCTTATTCATAACAATGACATTACACGATTTGTTTTTCCGCCATTAAATTAATAAATATTTCCGCAAGTTTCGGGTCAAATTGCCTTCCCGATTGTTCTATTATTTCTTCCAGTGCTGCTTTTTTTGTCATCCTTGTTTGGAAAGGTCTGTCATTAACCATCATATCGTAAGCATCTGCTAAGGCAAATATTCTTGCTATTAAGGGTATCTCGTCATTTTTTAACAGCCCCGGATATCCCTTGCCGTCCCATCGTTCATGATGTGTCAATATCAGTTCATCAATTGTTGACGCATCTTTAATTTCTTTTGCAATGTAGTAGCCAATTTCACTATGTCTTTTTATATTTTCCCATTCTTCTTTATTTAATTTGTCTTGTTTTTGAAGTATATCTTTCGAAACACCAATTTTCCCGATATCGTGGAATTCACAGAGAAGTCTCAGTTCTTCCTTTTCTGTTTCCGTAAGATTCAAAGCCTCTGCCATCATCAAAGTAAGCTCTTTGAGCCTGTCATAATGAGATTTGGTTTCATATGTGATTTTTTCCAGCCGATTCTTTAAAAATTCAATTATGGAAAGCTTTGCTTCCTTGCTTTCCTTCAGTTTATTGAAATACATTCTGTCTTCTGCTTTTTTGTATACTTTATTTATATCTTCATCAATAGAAGTCTTGGTTGCTACTCCGAAGCTTATATTTATTTTAATGTATTCCAAGGGATTGTTTTCACATTTTCTCTTTACTCTCTCGACAATTTTCAAAGCAGTTTTTTCCACTGTCATAGGCAATAAAATTACAAATTCATCACCGCCTATCCTGCTGATTATATCTTCATCTCTAAATGAATTAGTCATTATCTCCGCTGCTTTTTTCAGTACACTGTCACCCATGCTGTGACCAAATGCATCATTGATAAGTTTGAGTCCGTTTATATCCCCCATTATCAGACTTATAGGAAGCTGTCTTTTGGTGTCAAGCCTTGACAGTTCTTCCTCAAAATAGGTTTTGTTGTATAATCCGGTTAACTTATCCTTATATAAAAGTCTTTCCCTGTCATTTAAATAATATATATTATTATCTAAAGATACGGTTTGTTGGTTTTGTTTTATCTCTGTTATATCCGCATAATGAATTATAAGATGCTCATCCCTGTTGCTCATATCCGTAAAGGCATTTATGAGGTACCATCTTTTTAAATCTTCATTGTATAATTCAAGCTTCATTTTAGATTTGGGTATGATGTTAAAATAAAATTCCTTAAGACCTAAAATATCCGAATCTACAACTATTTCGGAAAATTTCTTGCCTATGGTCAAATCAGCCCCGATATTGATATCATTAATAAAAAAATCACTGACATATATCAAGACATAACCCAAAAAATAGCCTTCCTTGTTGTATACCGGTTTAAATTTTAAATAAAAATCGTATTTTGAAGGGTACTCCACTTTATCTCCTCGCCTTCTTAGACGTTTTTCCTTCATATTTATTTTAATTATAATCTCTATGAATTACATTTCTATTATTATGCAATTTAATATTGATTACTTTTTAATTACAATTTAATTACATAAGGTGCTGGGACACACCACTTTTTATCAGGGGCAATAAAAAAAGTCCACAATAACGGACTTTTTGCTTTGCTTCCAACACATCTACAGTATCGTGTTTTCCATGCTGACAGGTTGAAAAATCAGTCTGATTTCATTTCTGTTAATTCTTGTATAATTTATTAAATTGTCGGTCAGTCTTTCTTTAATTGTTTCTGTACCGTTTTCTTTCACATTATGAAGCATTACTAAAATTTGATTATCGTTCCAGCTGGTGAAAACATCACCTTTCCTCAACGATTTTTTTAATACGGAAAATACATCATTTATACTTTTGTTATTATTGCTGTTAATCATTATTGATAAAAGATAATCATATTCATTATTCCTCTTGGATTTTCTCTTTTGTAAATTAAAAAGGAATTTAAAATACTCAAGACTGCAATACATTGCGCCTTCTGGAAGCTCTTCCTCCAAGCTTTTATTAATTGCTTCAATATCCAAATCATTGTTTCTTGAAGTGTAGTTTTGTATTATATTTATGTAGTTTATGAACTTAGCGGAAGGCTTTGCATCCAATTCCTTTTCAAGCATATTTAATGCATATTCGTAATGCTGCATCGCAGATTTGTTCTGCCCTATTTTAAGAAGCGCTTCAATCAATTCAATATGTATACTTTCTTCAAACGGCTCAATCAATAGCGATTTCTCGCATAGATTTACAATTTTTTCGTTTTCTTCATTTCTTTTTAATAAATCTATATATTTATTCAATGTTTTTAAAAATAATCTTTGATAGTAATTTCTTGTAGGCACCAACCATACTTCATATGCGTTATCGGATAAGTACAGTCCCTTATAAAGGCTGATTGCATTTTGATAACTCTCAATTGCACTTTCAATGTCATATTCTCGTTCCTTGTCCCCTTTTTGGATAAGGTTTTCGAATACGTCAATATCAACTATGGTATTTTCACCTATTTCAAGACAGTAATATCCGTTTGTAAAGTTTAAATTCATATATTTTTCCGGAAGTTCGCCTTTAGGAATTAAAGCATTTATTATCTTTCTAAGGCGAAAAATCTGTGTTCGAAGCATGTTCTTAGGGTCTTCCGATTCACTGTCGGACAGCAGGTTGTCAATGATTGTTTCAGGTAATAATTTTTTATTTCTGAATGTTAGAAAATACTCAAATAGCTTGTATATCCTGTACATGCGATTTGAATCTCTCAATATTGATTGTCCGTCAACCTTTATATCAAATTCTCCCAGAGTACTAATATAAAACTTCATGATTTCCCCCTTGAATAATCCCCTCTAATAAACCCTGTTAATTTTCCCTTGTCAATTATTAACATTATATACTTAATTAAAGCATATTTCAATATTTTTTTTGAAGCTGTTTAATCAATGCATGCATTTATTTGATATAATCAATTCATTTACAAATATAGACGGTTCTCCTGGAACAATTATATTTAATTTTTCTTTTGCTCTGGTCATGCCCACATAAAAAATTCTGCGTTCTTCCTCTAATTTGCTTTGATAGTCTTCAACGGATAAGTTTTTATCAATATTTAATTCATTTAAATTATCAATCATATAAACATAATCATATTCCAATCCCTTGGCACTGTGGATTGTAGTCAATGTTACAAGAGCATTGCCGTTCTCTGAAGCTCTAGTTATTACATCTCTCAAATTATTGATTTTTCTTAAAAATTCCTTTATATCGCTGCAGTATGAGCCTATTTCCTCCAAAATCTCCAATATGTGAAGAGAGGTTGATAAGCTGTATCGTCCTTCCTCCTGCATTCTCTCCAAATAATTTAAATATTCCAAATCAAATTTTATAAATCTTATCGCATTGGATGGCTTCAACTTGTTTAAATAATCAATATCCGTTTTAAACTGCTTAATTTTGTCATAAACGTTATAGTCAAAATACTTGTACCCGTACAAAATATCAAGAACACTCTTGTCTTCATTGCTTTCCAGTACCATCTTACACATACCCTTGGTAAAATAGGTGTAGCTTTTGTAATATATCCTTGCATATGAATCCTTGTCCTTCGGGTTTATTGCCAAATTCAAAAATGCAAGAATATCATAAAGTACAGCACTGCTGAAAAACTTAGTTTTATCCTCTTTAATATAAAAATCAATATTATTTTCATAGAGATTGTTTGCCGGTATCATAGCCGACATATTGTATCTGTATAAAATACCTATGGTCTTATTTTCATACTTTGCTTTTGCAACTATATCCGTAATCAACTTAGCCTGCTCTGCTCTGTCTTTAACCTTGATTATATTAATTTCATTTTCTTTTGAATTTTCTGTTTTTATAGCTTTTTTATATCTGTTCTTATTTATTTCAATAAAATTCCTTGCACCTTCCACAATATATTTGTCTGAGCGGTAATTGTTGTCCAAGTAAAAAATTTTACCGTCATTAAAAATATCTTTAAACTTAAGCATGAAATCCGGATAGCTTCCCCTGAATGAATATATGGCTTGGTCATCATCTCCTACCATAAATAAATTGTCACGTGTTATAAGCTTAATCAGCTCGTGCTGAATTTTAGAAGTATCCTGCATTTCATCAATCTGCACATATTCAAATGTATTTAAAATCATCTCTTTGTAATTTGCATAGTCTGATAATATTTTATATGAATAGTCCAGCATGTCGTCAAAATCAATCAATCTGTTTTGTGACTTGTACATTTTGTAATCATTGTAAAGCTTATCAAAACCTTTTATTTCTATTCCATAATCTTTGTATTCTTCGGGAGCAATCATCATATTGTTCACATATCCGATTGCAGAAGATAAATTTTCAATTTCTTCATCACTCACATAGCTGAAATATGATTTGGAATAATGATTTTTAAGTATTTCCGAAAGGGCCTGATAATTATTCGTAAGCAATCCAAAATTAATACCCTTCCTCCTGTAAAAATCCCTCACAATTTTGTAAGAAAAGGCATGAATAGTTGAAAATTCAGTTTTTGTTTCATAATTTTGACAATTTCCAATACATGCAAATCTTTTCTTCATGTCATTGGCTGCCATTTTAGAAAATGTAATGGTTAGAATTTTTTTGCTGCATTTATTCTCAAATAAAAGCCTTCCTGCCCGTGAAATGATAACGGTAGTCTTGCCTGAGCCTGCAGTGGAAAGAACCAGTGCATTTCCTTTATCAAAAGAGGCGGCATTTATCTGTTGGCTGCTTAATTCTAACCCCTTAATTTTTTTCAAATAATCAAAGTACTCCATATATCACCACAATTAGAGACGTTTGAGGCTCGTTTGCTTTGCTCAGAGTGACAATTCTTCGCAACCTGACGGGTACGGTTTTTAAACGTCCCATATATAAGAATTATACTATTTAAAAAAAGTATGCCAATAAACTCATAAATGCGGTTAAAACCATTCCTACGGCCAAGATTAAACAAATAACTCTCTTCATTCTATCAGCTTTTTTATATTTGTTCATGTACATTCCTCCAACTTACTTATATACATATTGTAACATAAAAAATGCCCCTTTGCCATTGTAATTTTTACTTATTATTTATATAATATAGTAGAATCCGCTTTGTCATCCTGAGCGGAAGCGAAGGATCTCCGCTTTGTCATCCTGAGCGGAAGCGAAGGATCTCGGTTTTGTCATCCTGAGCGGAAGCGAAGGATCTCATGAGATTCTTCGGGCTAGCCCTCAGAATGACTCTCCACGTAAGACACTATAAGAAACAATGGTAGAAACTATGAAAGAAAAAAAGTATAAATCAAATCAAAAGAAAGCACTTATTGCTTTTATAACAATAATTATTATAATTGCTGCAATAGCAACAGTTGAAAAGCTCATTGAGCCAATGGGCTATTTTCGTCCTGATTACGATAAAAGAGATATTACCGGTATATTGGAAAAGGAAGTATTAAGTGACGATGACTACAAAGAGCTGTTCTATCAAACAGGCCTCGGTAAAACAGCCGTTGATGAAATTTTGAAAGATAAGTCCGGCAAGGAAAAAATACTCGAGTTTCAGAAAAATTTTTTCACGGAATACAATATATCAAGCGAAAAATTTGCAGTAATAGTAAACCATGAATCTCTTGTTGATGAAAAAGGAAAAATAATATACGGATTTGACCTTGCTCCCTATGAAAACGGATATGTATTGATAACAAAAGCAACCCATTCATTAGGCTGGAGGCATGGTCATGCAGGAATCATAACAGATGCAGAAAACGAAGAAACTTTGGAAGCGGTACTATTAGGTCAGGATTCAATGCTTCAAAATATTAATAAGTGGAGAAGTTTCCCTTCTTTTATAATGCTTAAATTAAAAGACGCATCTCAGGAAGAATTAGATAAAATAGCTGAATTTGCCAAAATAAATTTATTAGACGTTCCCTACGGGCTTTCTGTAGGACTGACAAGCAAAAAAAATCCTGAACCGAGCAATATAACAACTACCC
>Ga0208694_1003875_pt1 | contig 14036 bp, 13 predicted proteins | sample AD_UKC078_MetaG_FD_184442 | JGI IMG/M metagenome (GOLD analysis project Ga0208694, IMG submission 184442) | Active sludge microbial communities of municipal wastewater-treating anaerobic digesters from USA - AD_UKC078_MetaG (SPAdes) (version 2) | ecosystem: Engineered > Bioreactor > Anaerobic >...
CTCCATTACCTTGAGTTTGAACGCTTCACTGTACCTCATTCTGTCCTTCATTGCTACCCGCTTTCTTCTTAGACTTCAAGAAGAAAGTGTAAACCTATCGTAAAGCCGGACAGCCGGTAAACTCCTAAATCCTACATCCTAAATTCTCCTTCAAGGTGCGATTCAACCGCGTTGAATCGCACCTTGAAGATTTTGGCCCGTGCTGGCACAATAATATCGGTTTTTTGTTGGGGTCTATGTGAGGTAACGGGGTGCCACCTTATGGGCCATGGGTCCGCGCAAATTAAAGAGGGTTGTCAAAGCGGTGACGTCGTCTACTATCTCGGCCGCGCATGTAGGCTCTGCGTGAAGCACTCGGTCTGGAAGCGGGTCACGCTGGAATCGGATGTTCTGCATGTGACGCTGGCGCACGACACAGATGGCGCGCGCGTCAAGCGTCTGGTCGACGAGTGGTTCGTGCAACAGGCGCGTGAAGAGCTGCCGCGTTGTTTTGCCGAGGTGCTGGAACGGTACGGTTGGCGGTTGCGAAATACGCGCGTGCCGCTCGTGATGCGTACGCCTGACCAGCCGCAGGGCCTGCGCCTGACGGTACGTCCGATGCGGTCGCGCTGGGGCAGTTGTTCTGTGGACGGCCATGTGACGTTGAACGCCGAACTGGTGCGCCTGCCGCGTCGGCTGGTTGAATACGTGGCGGTGCATGAACTGTGTCATCTGATTCACCACAATCATTCGGCGGCATTTTATTTTCAGTTGGCGAGTTGTCTGCCGGACTGGCGGCAACGCCGCACCGAACTGAAGGCAGTCGCACTCAAGGAGGCGCGCTAAAAATATGAAGACGGTGTTGCAGGTGCTGGAGGCGACCGAGGGCGGTACGCGCCGTCATTTGCGCGACTTGGTAGGGGGACTCGATCCGGCGGAATTCCGTTGCGCCTTGGCTGTCGCGTGTCGGCGCGACCCCGATTTTCAGAACGATTTGACGGCCTGGCGCGCGAACGGTCTGGATGTCACCGAGTTGGCGATGCAGCGTGGCCTATCGCCGCTGGCAGACCTTGCCGCGCTTGCAGGACTGATCCGTTGCGTGCGACGCGTCCGCCCGGATTTGATCCACGCGCACAGCGCCAAAGCCGGTGCGCTCGCGCGAGCCGCAGGATGCCTCTGCCGTGTGCCGGTCGTTTACACTCCTCACGCCTTTCCTTTCTTGATGGCGTGCGGGCCGCGTCGGCGCGGGTTCTATCGATGGGTCGAACGGTTGGCTTGCCGAGAGACGGCGACGATCATCGCAGTGTCCAGCGAAGAGGAGGCCGCCGCGCTGGCACTGGGCTATCCGCCTGAGCGTGTGGCACGCATCCCCAATGGTGTCGTACCCGGCGAGTTCGGCGAGATCATCATCCGCGACACGGCCTCGTTGCAGATCGGTTTCATGGGGCGGCTGGCGTACCAGAAGGGACCGGATATCCTGTTGGAGGCAATGTGCGAGGTGGCCGTTCGTCTGCCGCATGTGCAGGCAGTGTTTTATGGCGATGGCGCGATGGCGGCAGAGCTACGCGCACGCGCCGAGCAGACGCCGCTGGCTGGCCGCGTGAAGTTCGTCGGTCCGTATGCGCAGTCGGATGCGGTCAAGCTGTTGCGCGAGATGGATATCGCGGTGTTGCCGTCGCGTTGGGAGGGATGCCCGTATGTCCTGTTGGAGGCGTTTCAAGCGGGTGTCCCGGTGGTGGCAGCGGAAGTGGGCGGCGTGACCGATCTGGTGCGGCACGGCGAGAACGGCCTGTGCGTGCCGCCCGAAGACCCTACTGCGCTTGGCGACGCCCTGCTTGAATTGCTGCGCGACGCCGATTTGCGGCGCGAGTTGGCCGAAGGGGGACGTGCGACGCTTACGGCATTTACCTTGGAGCAGATGGTCAGTCGCGTGGAGCAGGTGTATCGCACGGTGTGCGGCGCGCCGCCCAACGCGGCCGCAGCGCGGTGACAAGAGCCGCCACGATCAATAGCGAACCGGCCAGCAGACCGGCGACGCTGACCGACTCCTTGAAGAGGCAGAGCGAGACCGCGACACCCAGCGGAATCTTGAGATTGTTCATTACGGCCAGCACGCCGTCCGGCACACGGCGTGCGCCACGGTTCCAGAAGAGATAGCTCACGCCCGAGACCACCACGCCCAGATAGAGCAACACGGCGGCCTGCGATACCGTGGGCACGGGTGCGACCGTCAGGGCGTCGCGCAGGCCGAATGGTGCCAGCGCGGCAAAGCCCCCCAGATAGAGCCAGAAGCTGACGCGGTGATCCGGTGGCGGCTGCGGCATGCGCGCCATCACCTCGCGGTAGGCGATCTGCCCCAGAGCGAAGCAGAGGTTGGAGGCTTCGACCAGCAGAAAACCGATCAATGGCGCTTCGGACGAAACGCCGCGCCAGAGGATCACGCCAGCGCCACACACGGCCAGCAGCGCGGCCGCCAAGTTGGTGAGGCAGAAACGGCGGGCGACGAGGTCGCTGGTCACCGCCACGTAGACCGGCGTCATCACGGTGAAGAGCGCCACCTCGTGCGACTTCAGGTAGCGGAAACTCGCCATGTACGTCAGCGACATGAGACCGAATTGCAGCGCACCGACAACCATAAGCGCCAAGCCGTTGCGCAGCGTCACACGTGCGGCAAACGGCAGGAAGAGCAGCGCGGCAATCGCCAGACGGATCGCAGCCAGCCAAGCTGGCGGCAGACCCGCCAGCAGGTTGCCGATGAGGCCGAACGAAAGGCTCCAGATTAAAGAGGCTGCGACGAGTAAGAGCATGGGGTTCGTAACACCTCAGTGTCTTCACCCTCGCCCCCTGGGAGAGGGCTGGGGTGAGGGTTGCGGGCATTGCCCGCGCGTTAGAACTGATACTGAAACGCCGCTTGCACGGAGAGCCAGTCGCGGTCTTTATAGAGCTGGTCGAAATCGGTGTTCCGTCGCGGGCGCCGATCATACCGGCTGAAACAGGGGCCAATGTCGAGTTTGATGGCGGAGCGGATGCCTTGCCGACGCATACCCAGTCCGGCCTGATAGGTTTTGAGCGGCGGTGCGGCGGCGTCATTGGCAATGCCGATGTCGATTTCACTTGTGTCCTCGTAGTAGCGTCCGAACACGCCGGCGAACCAGATGCCGCGCCAATCCCGCTCGATCGCCGCGCTGACCGATTTGGCGGAGAACTTCGGTTTTTCCTTCGCGTAACCGACGGACAACCGCGCGACCCAATCTTCCGCAAGCGCGTAATTGACTGCGCCTTGCAGGGTCGTGCGTGTCTCCCTGTCTGTAGTCTCATCGATCCGCCCCTCCACCAACGTACGGAGACGGCGCGTCAGCACATTTTCAAATGATAGGCGGGCACCGACTGTCTCATAGCTGTCGCGCAGTCTGACAAGCGGTGGCCCCCCCTCATATCCCGGCGAAACTTTGTCATACTGATAGGAGACGCCTACGTCCGCGAATCCGGCGTCGGGCAGGTACTCCCATCGCAGGCTTGGCGACACGTTGCAGCCCCACGGATCGGCATCGCGGTATCCTGGAATGCCGCCGCTCCGGTCCTCAAACTTGAGACGGTTGTATTCATCCATCCACAACGCGCGATAGGTTGAAAAGCCATCATAGGCGCCGCCATCCAGCTTCAGTGTGAGGGCGTCGGTCAGATCGGAACTGGCGCTTCCTTGAACGGCGAAGTAATCCTCTTCCAGCCGCTTGCGTTGTGTGCGTTCGAAGTGTTGGGTTCTGAAGTCCATCCGGGTAGGCCGATACGAGACCGCCAGACTAAACTCAGAGGTCGGGCGTTCCTGTCGGTACTCTGCCATAAAGTCCGTGACGCGAATATCCGAGGCGAGCATCGCCGCTACATCCAGCGTGGTTTCTTGGGTGACCAGATCTTCCGTTTCCAACGGCGGCAAAGAACCGCCGGACTCCTGCGCGGTCTTGGTCGGAGTGTCAGGTTTGGCGCTTGGCGGTTCAGGCTTTCCGGTGATCGCGTTGATCGCACCGCGCAGTTTTCTCAAGCCCTCGTACTTTTCCTGACGCAACACGACCCGCGGGGCTGCGGCACCGGGACCTTTGGCGGTGGCATCGATGAGCACCAGATAGGGCAGGCTGGTACCGCCATACGCCTCCAGCAGGGTGCCGTCGGGGTCATCAAGCACCATGCTCAGCTCGGTTTTCTGCAGGAACGCCTCCATGTCCGCCTTTTCGGCAATTTCGCTATTTACGGCGACGACCTGCACGGCGATGCCGTGCGGATTGCCCGCGCGGGCCGCATAGTACGTCTGGATGCCGGATTCAAGCTCCCACGAAACGCGAACGCAATCCCCGCAGTTGGCGTTGAAAAAATCGAGCACAACAATTTGCCCGCGAAAGTCATCGAGACTGACATCCTCCCCCGTCTCCAACTGCGGGCGGGTGAAGGGCGGGGCGGTCTCCTGTGCACACAGCACATTCGTTCCTAGCAGTCCCAATACCAGTGCAAAAAACCGTTTCATCATAAACCGTCGCATGCCTTACTCCTCAATTCGGGCCACACGCAGAACACGCGCCGCCGCTTGATTGACCGCCCACCGAGGACGCCGAACTGGATTCAAACTGCGTGAGCAGTCGGTTCAGCGAATTAAACATCGGCGCTCCTTGGAACTGCATGTTGGGTTTGGAAACCAGCCGCTGTTGCTCGGCAGGCACATGCGCGCATCCCGCCAGCATCAGGGCCAAACAAGACAGTACCGCCACCGAACAGCATGTGTGTCGGCGCGGGTCCCCGCCACTCATTTTGATGTTATGCGTGTAAAAGTCAGCCATCGATCATCTCCGTGACACTTCAGCCGTGCCTCAAATGAAAAGTGAATCATTTCATATTCTGCGTCATTCGTCCATGAGTTCGTTTGGGAGCGATGCAATCGGTTGGTGACAGGGGAGTGCGAAGGTCATGTGTTTCAGGGTTCCATTGCGCCACCATCGGTATCGCTATCGGGATCGGTATCGCCGCCATCATTACACTTGCCGCTGCGAGCCACTGCGTGGCCGCAACAGTCGATTTCGAACCCGATAGCGATACCGATACCGATTTGGAGAACGTGAACGTTGACCATACCCCGTGCACACACTCGTTCACGTACCCTACACGACAACTTTTCCCCTGTCACTAACCGATTACGGGAGCGCGGGAACGCGCGCTTGACCACGGCAGTCAGAACGAATACGATCTTAATCGGGTACGGGGGAGTGTCTGCCTCTGCGAGGTGGATCCAGTGACACTGTCCCTGCGACGCTTGTGCGTCGTGGGAACGAGCCGGACTGACAGGGATACCAAATGGCGAAAGAAGCTAAGGGCACTAAGGTTTTTGGGGAGCATGGCTCGGTTTTTTTCCACAGATGGGCACAGACTTTTTTGGGGGGCAGGGCTGTTCGCAAGTCGCAAGTCGCGGGTCGCGAGTCAACCTCCCTTATTGCGACTACGCAGTGGCTCGCAACCATGAGAGTAAAAGTAGTGTTGTGTCTTTTCGTGTTGAAATTCTTGTTCAAAAACGACGCTTGTCGAAGCAATCCGGTCTGACCTTGTCGGGCTCGTGAACTTTTCATGCTACCAAGGGTAACCCATGGCCACCACCCACACTAACGATACGAATGTCCGCAAATATGGTGGAGTGCCTGTTTTCCGGCATCATTCGTACGACTTTCTCCCGCTTGACTTGAAATGACGGTTCATGTAAAAAGACGGTGGACGGTGGGTTGACGGTTTACTTGGCTGTGATAGGGTCGGCTCGCAAAACGTAGCAAGGTGTGATGATGGCAAAGAAGGCAACCGGAAGCGAACAGGCACTCAGCGCCGTTCCCCGCGAGGCGATTGCGGCGGTGCGTTCGGCGGCGGACTTTGTCGATTTTCTGCGCCGCCAACTGGATTGGCCGATTCCCGAAAAAATCGCGCGCCTCGACGATGTGACCATCCCGCACGACCTTCAGAAGCGTTTCGGGTTCACTCCGCAAGAGGATCGTATCGCGGTCTCCCATCTGCTGAGTCTTGCTGAGGACCAGCCTTGGGGCGTCTTCCTTTTTGAGTTCAAGAGCAAGCGCGCCTACCTGCCGCACCTTCGTTGCCTGTTGCGTGCGCTGGGTTCTCGGCGCGTATTCCATGATCCCATCTGGAACCACAACGATCACCTTTTTATTTGCACCTCCGATTGGCGCGAATACCAGTTTGTCTATGTCGCGGGGGGGGAGCCCGAGAGCGCCGTGATCACCACCTTCGGTTGGGAAGGACTGGAAGATCCTTTTCTCGACACGCTTTGTCGGCACAATTTGGCGCGCTTGCGCATGCCTCAACCCGGAGCCGTGGGGGACTACAATTCTGCGGAGTGGCGTGCCGCGTGGCGCGATGCCTTCAGTATCAAGCCCCTCACCGACGAGTTCTACGTTACCCTGAAGGAAGTCTTCAACGCTGTCCACGATGGCGTCACGGGGCTGGAGGGCGAGGATCGCCGGCTGTTCGCCGAGCTCGTTGTCAACCGCATGGTCTTCCTCAAATTCGTTGAGCGCAAGGCTGGCTGGACGGTGACCGGGACTACCTCTTCAACCGTTTCAAGCAGTACGGACGTCAGAACTACTGGAGGAACTTTCTCTGCGACTTTTTCTTTGAGGCACTTAGCAAAGAGAAGAGCCAGCGCACGACGGAGCTCAAAAATCTCTTGGGCGATGTCCCCTTTCTGAATGCTGAACTCTTCGTTCCTTCGGAGAAGTGGAATGACAGAGAAGTGCAGGTGGAAAACCGCGCCTTCGACTTGCTCTTCGGGAAGCTGCTGAACCCCTACAATTTCACGGTCAGCGAAACCAGTCCCTTCGATGTCGAACTCGCCTTCAATCAGGATTTGCTCGGCTGCAGCTACGAGGAACTGATCGCCGACCAACACGGTCAGGGTGCCTACTATACCCTTCCGACCGAAGTGCACCTGATGTGCCGCGAAAGTCTCCGCGCCTATTTGGAAACCTGTTGCCCGACTGTAGACAAGAAGCTTATCGTCAAGCTCATGTGCGGCGGACTTACGGTCGCGGACAACCTCCCCGAGGAGGATGCCCTGTGCCTCTGCCGCGCCCTGCATGATGTGACCATTCTGGATCCGGCTCTGGGCTCTGGCACCTTCCCGGTCACTATGCTGAAGCACCTTTTCGCCGCACTGCGTAAGCTGGGCGGGCTCTTGCAGGCGTCTGGTGAGTTCCAGAAGATGCTGAGGCGGGGTGTCATCACCGATCCCGCCGATGCCTACGCCCTGAAACTTCATATTATCGAACACAACATCTACGGCTGCGACATTGACCACGCTGCCGTACAGATTGCCAAGCTGCGGTTTTGGATCGAGCTGATGGTCCACTGCGATGCGCCCACAGCCCTCCCCAATTTCGGCTGTAAGCTCGTCGTGGGCGACGCCCTCGTGAGCGCGGTTGGAACCAACGCCAAGGGCAACCTCGTCACCTTGGAAAACCTGCTGGGCCATCCGATTTGTGACATGAGTTCGCTTCCTCAGAAGCAGGCGCACCAGTTTGCTGCGCTCAAGTCCCGGTACTTCACCGTCTGCGATGCCGCGCAACGGCGGCAACTGGAAAACGAGATCGCCGTGACCCGCAGGGAGCTTCTGCGCTATTTCGGTATCGTGACCGACCGACTTGCACCGACTGGCAAGCATGTCCTATGGCAGATCGACTTCGCGGAGATCTTTATGGGGACGAACCCCGGTTTTGATATTGCCATTGCCAACCCGCCGTACCTCAGGCACGAATTGATTGATGAGGCGTTCGATTCAAGTGGACTAGCGATCACGCTGGCAACCCTTCGGTCTGTCTACGCCAACACGCTTGGTGTCAACGTTCCCGGTCAAAGCGACTTGTACGTTTTCTTCTTCTTGAGAGCGCTTGCTCTCGTGAAGCGCAAACACGGTCATCTGTGTTTTATATGTTCAAACTCGTGGCTTGATGTCGACTACGGCGGTTGCCTCCAGGAACACTTTGCGGCGAACACGAGCATCCGGGCCATTGTTGACAACAAGTTCAGGCGATCATTTGCACAGGCCGACATAAACACAGCCATCACTCTTTTCACGACTGATGCGGACACGGCCACTCCTCCGCCCAATCTGGCCTCCTTTGTCTCCTACCGTGTTCCCTTTGACGAGGGCGGCCCTCTGCCGGTCTCGCGTTCCCTAACGCCCTCTGTTGTTGACACGCCGTCATGGCGGCATGTCACTATTTCACAGCAACAGCTCCTCGATGATGTCCGCAAGGAAGCATCACGCAACGCCAAGTGGGGCTCGCGTTATCTGAGAGCCCCGAGCATCTATTTCGAGTTTCTTACTAGGACGGATAAGGATGTTGTACCTTTGTCGGCAGTCGCGGAGGTCGGGACGTACCTGAATACGGGAGGGGCGGACGGCTTCTTCTTCTTGCGTCTTCTTGAGCGGGACGGCGACAGTGTCCGTATTGAGACGTCAGACGGATCGCAGTCGTTTTCCCTGCCAGGTTACGCTGTACGCCCAATCCTGCGGTCTCCGCGGGACTGCGACCAAATTTTGGTTACGGACAAACATGTGCAATGGTGTGTATTTGTCTACGACCTTGAAGCACAGGAGACACCCTCCGAAGTGCGCCGCCTGATCCGCTGGGGAGAAGAGCAGGGATTCCATAAACGCTCGGGTTGTCGCAATCGGGTGTCGTGGTACAAACTCACGAGTCAGGCCAAAACGGGGAGTCCGATTTTGGTGGGCCGTAATCACGATAGGAGCCATATCGTCTACTACAATCCACAGTTCATCGTCTCCAACCGGTTTTATCGCATCGCGCCCAAACCTGATTATCCGGTTGAGGGGCTTGCCATCTTTCTCAACTCGTCGCTCGGCTGGCTCCAGAAAGAGCTTCTCGGGCGTACCAACTTGGGGCAGGGTGCCCTTGATACACAGGGGACGGATCTGGCGCGCATTCTGGTGCCGACCCACAAACTTTGCGCCGTGCTAGCCGAGGAGGTTTCCACCGTTTTTCGCCGTATCATCACGAGAAAGGCGCTGCCTGTAGACCAAGAGCTTGCCCGCGACGACCGGTGTGATTTTGACACAAGAGTCCTGCGAGTGCTCGGCTGTGCCGATAAGGTGGGCGAGGTGCACGCGGCGGTATCGGATCTGGTAAACGCACGTGTGGTTCGCGCGAGGTCTCAGTAATGATTACAAATATACGAGTCGTTCTCTCCACCGTCCATAGTCAGAAGGGGGAGGAGTTCTCTACCGTGGTGGTGACCGGTCTGGAGGGAGGTAACCTCTTGTGCGGGAGTTGAATGGAGCACGACAACCATCGGCACATTGACTGTATGGATAGCTCGAATATGAAAACCACCTACAAACATCTTCTTATCGCCTGCGCCTGTCTGACCGCGTGGCACAAGACACTTGATGCAAGGGCGGCGCAACCTGAGGCATCACGGGAGTCGCCAACGAATGCAACAGTATGGCTTGTCACCGGTGCACAGCAGACCTTTGTCGTACGCGGCACGGACGCGGCAGGCGATCTGCATGTAACGGAATGGTACCTGAATGGGGATTATATCACGACCCGTGCGATGTCCAACGGCACTAACGCCACGAACAGTTGGCTGTACACCTTTGCCACGCCGGGCACCTACACGGTTGATGCAATCGTGTACGACACAGCGTGGGCACACGCCAGTGTGCGCTGGAATGTCATGGTTTACGACAGCGCCCCTCCGGTAGCCTCGCGCCTGTCTCCGGCCAGTTCCAACATATTCGTTCTGCCGGGGGCATCGCAGGCCTTCACGGTGCGCGGAACGGATGTCAACGGCGATCTGCGCGGTGTGGAGTGGTATGTGAATGACACACAACAGGACAGCCGTTTGACGCTATCAGGCGGCGAGGCGAACGATGTCTGGAGCTATACGTTTCCGGAGGCGGGCACGTACACAGTTGAGGCCAGTGTTTTCGATTCACTGGGTACCTATTCCAGTCCGACAGCCCAGTGGAACGTGACCGTTCAACCGCGCTCACGCGGCATGTACGTGGATAAGGTTAACCAAATTCTCGGCAACCCTGACTTGACGTTATCTGTGCTGGAATACGTCAAGCGCAACGCCATCACGTATTTGGCGCTCTATGTGGGAGGCTACCCGCTGGGAGCGAGTATGGATGCTTTCGTGCAACTTGCAAAATCCACCTACGGTGTAAAAGAGATTGGCTTTATTGGTGGCTGTACGGCGGACTTCGATGCCTTTCAGAGCTACAATAGTTCGTATGCTGGCAAGGCCGACGTCTTTAACCTCGAGTATGAGTTCTGGAATCATACGCCGCGCGATTTTGATCAGTTCAAAACGTTGCTACAATACATGCGGGTGGCTGGCGATCCCTCTTCCGCGAAGGTGGAGACCTATATCGGGTGGCCCACCGACGCCGAAATCGTGGAACTGGCGGGACTCGTTGACCGGCTTCTGCTGCATTGTTATGTCCGCAATCCCTCGAATGCCTACAACTACGCCAAGTCCCGATTTTATGCGATCAGTACGGTCTCATCAAACCTTGCGATCTGGCCCATTTTTTCGGCGGAGTCTTCGAACTATTATGCAGATCAGCCGTTCATGGGCGATTGGCTTGCCACGCATAGCTTGAGTGAGGCCGAGGAGATCTTCATGGCCGCCTACAATGACGACACGGATGCCCGCAAGTATAAGGGTGGCGTATCTGGCTTTCAGTATTATTCGTACGACTACATCCGTAAAGCGATCTGGGACAAGCGAGGGTTTTCGCTTTTTCTCTCTTCATTGCGTTCCTCTGCCGACTAAGAGTCGGGCTGTTTGTAATCGGTTAGTGACAGGGGCTTGCGAGTTTAGTGCGTGGTTTGTGTGTGCGCAGTCGGGAGACAAGCGCGGGCGTCCCCGCCCGCTTTGTGAAAGGCTGATCGTGATTCCGACGCGCGGCTTGATTTCAAAACGAAATACGCGCATCAGCCTTTTGCAAGACACGCTGTCGCAGGCGAGAACGCCCGCCTTACCTTCTCACGACCCCCTCTTCACTAGAAACGCATGATCCTCGCGCACCCCTGTCACTAACCGATTACGGGCTGCGTTCATCGCGCAATTGCGTCGAGGGGAAAAATTGGATATATTGGGACGCCTATGAAGATTCAGATTCTTCCATCGCTGCTGGCGGCGGATTTCGGGCGTTTGGCAGAGGAGATGCGGCGGGTCGAGGAGGCCCAGGCCGATGCGCTGCACCTCGATATCATGGACGCTCACTTTGTGCCCAATTTGAGTTTCGGGCCGGACATGGCGGCGCTTGCGCGGCGGGTGGTGCCCGGCCTCTACCGCAATGTGCACCTGATGATGACGCGGCCTGACCTCTATGCGGAGCGCTTTATCGACGCCGGGGCGCAGACTCTCCAGTTTCATGTCGAGGCGGACTGTGATGTGTGGGCCGCTCTCCGGGTCATCCGTGCACGTGGCGTACGATCCGGATTGGTGTTGCGGCCGCAGACTCCGGCGTCGGCGGTCTTCCCTTATCTGAAGCTGTGTGACGAGGTGTTGTTCATGACGGTGAACCCCGGCTATGGCGGTCAGGCGTTTATGAGTGAGGTGTTGCCGAAAGTCCGCGAGCTGCGCTGCCATGCGGATGCCTGTGGCCTAGGTACGTTGGACATCATGGTGGATGGCGGTATCAATCTTGAGACCGCCGCCCTTTGCGCGGCACACGGGGCCAACCAGTTTGTGGCCGGCAGCTTCCTTTTTAAACAGAGCGATATGGGCGCGGTGATCGCGCAGATGCGCGAGATTTGCACGGGAGAATATGGCACAAAGACTCGATAACATCCGCAACTTTTGTATCATCGCCCATATCGATCACGGTAAGACGACGCTGTCGGACCGCGTATTGGAACTTACCGAAGCCATCGATCTGCGCAATCTGCGTGAGCAGACGTTGGACGCGATGGACCTCGAACGCGAACGCGGCATCACCATCAAGTCGCATCCGGTCTCGATGGCCTATACCGCCAAGGATGGCAAGACCTATCTGCTCAATCTGATCGACACGCCGGGCCATGTGGACTTTAACTATGAGGTGTCGCGCAGCATGGGCGCGTGTGAAGGCGCGGTGCTGGTGGTCGATGCCGCGCAGGGCGTCGAGGCACAGACGGTCGCGAATGCCTACCTTGCGATCGACAATGAATTGGAGATCGTGCCGGTGCTCAACAAGGTCGATCTGCCTGGCGCGAACATTGAGGATGTGTCGCACCAAATCGAGGATGTGCTAGGTATCTCGATGGATCGACCGCTCCTGATCAGTGCCAAGACCGGCGAGGGCGTGCCCGATGTGCTGGAGGCGATTGTTGCCCGCATCCCGCCACCGGAAACAGCAGGCGTTGATGCGCCGCTACGGGCGTTGGTGTTTGACTCTGTCTTCGATGAGTTTCGCGGTGTGATCACCTACGTGCGTGTGGTGGACGGTTGCATCAAGGTCGGTGACGCGGTGCGCTTTATCGGTAGCGGCCAGACCACGCAACTTCGCGAAGTGGGTATCTTTAGCCCGGATCAAAAGCCGGTTGACGTGCTCGAAGCGGGGCAGGTAGGGTACTTGGTCGGTGCGATCAAAGACCCGGCTGATATCAAGATCGGCGACACGGTGACTTGGGTCAAGGATGGAGCAACCGAGCCGCTGCCTGGTTTCAAAGAGGTGCGCCCGATGGTGTTCAGTGGCGTCTATCCGGTCAGCAGCGACGAGTTTGAGAAGGTGCGCGCCGGACTGGAGAAGCTACACCTGAATGACTCCGCCTTCACGTTCCATGCTGAGAGTTCGGTCGCGCTGGGCTTCGGGTTCCGTTGCGGGTTCCTAGGGCTGCTGCACATGGAGGTGGTTCAGGAGCGGCTGCGCCGCGAGTTCGATCTGGACATCATCAATACGCATCCGTCGGTCGTATACCGTGTGTTGCTCAAAGACGGTGAAGTGCTGGAGTTGGACAATCCCGTGCAGTTGCCGGATGTGACGCGCATCGAGCAGATCGAAGAGCCGATGATCAAAGCCACGATCATTTGTCCGAGCGAGTGCATCGGCGACATCATGCGCATTGCACTGGAACGACGCGGTGAGGTTAAGGGCACCGAGAGTCTCGACACGCGGCGCGTGATCCTGACTTTCATCCTGCCGCTGAACGAAATCCTGATTGATTTCCATGACATGCTCAAGAGCGTGAGCCGCGGGTATGCCTCGATGGATTACGAACCGTACGGCTATCAGGCGAGCGACATTGTCAAGATGGACATCCTGCTCAACGGCGAGTTGGTGGACGCCTTTTCAATTCTGGTGCACCGCGATAAGGCGGTTGCGCGCGGTCGTCAGATGTGTAAGGCGTTGTCCGAATCCATCCCGCCGCACATGTTCAAGATCCCGGTGCAGGCCGCGATCGGGCGCACGATCATTGCCCGTGAGGATATCCGTGCATTCCGCAAGGATGTCTTGGCCAAGCTTTATGGCGGTGACGTGACGCGCAAGCAGAAGGTTTTGAAGAAACAGAAGGCCGGCAAGGCGCGTATGAAAGAGTTCGGGCAGGTCAATGTGCCGCAGTCCGCTTTTATCTCCGTGCTCAAGGGGTCATCTAAGGACGATTAATCGTAAGTAAAGGTTGCGGGAGAGGGGAGTCCAAACGTGAATTATTTTGAGAAGCGGAAGATCAGAAAGCAGCTCAAGGCCGTGCTGCACCACGCGCGCACGTTGCGGTGCAGCCGTGAAGACATCATGAGTGCCGACGATCTGGAGTCGTTGGACGAACATGTCGCACGGGCGCGGGAGGCGTACGCCGCGCGCGAAGGCGAGGCAATGGAGGATGCGGGCAGTGCGCTCGAAACCTGTATTACGCGCATCAACCCGCCCAAGCCGTATGCCGGCTGGCGCGAAAATTTCGACGTGCTGGTGGTGGCGATCTCGGTGGCGATGGCCTTCCGTGCCTACTTCTACCAGCCCTTTAAAATCCCGACCGGGTCGATGCAGCCGACGCTCTACG
>Ga0208694_1003878_pt1 | contig 14020 bp, 22 predicted proteins | sample AD_UKC078_MetaG_FD_184442 | JGI IMG/M metagenome (GOLD analysis project Ga0208694, IMG submission 184442) | Active sludge microbial communities of municipal wastewater-treating anaerobic digesters from USA - AD_UKC078_MetaG (SPAdes) (version 2) | ecosystem: Engineered > Bioreactor > Anaerobic >...
AGGCTGATGGGGTTCCCCGACGGGTGGACTGCCATCAGGGACAGCGTGGGACATCGCTACAAGGCTCTTGGCAACTCAATGGCTGTGCCAGTGATGCGGTGGATAGGGGAGGGGTTTCCTGTATGAAAACAATACTGAAGCTGTACGCGTTCTTCAGGTCGCTGCTCAGCCCATTCGTCTGGCGAATCTTCTACTGGAAGAACAGGCGTGCGACGATAGAGTGCCTCACCAAGTGGTCGGCGTTCCTTGAGGGGGACATGGAAGAGGCGTCGAGGATAATCAACACGATGCCATACAAGGCGGACAGGTGGGGCGGGTTCATCGATGCGTCAATCCCGACCAAGCACTGCCACTCGTTCTTCAATGAGATCAAGCACGGCAGGGATTGTGATGACTGGGCACGGCTCTGGTCTGTGTGGGGATGGCTTGAGGGATGGGAGTCGCGTGAGTGGATTGTCACAGAGCGCCGGCACCCGTTCAAGAAGGCACATATGGTGACAACGCTCTCGAAAGATAAGGAGCACTGGCTCATGGACTACAAGCCATATGGCCCGAGAGGGTCGGTTGAGATGGCGCTGGAGACGCTGGGGCTCAAGTATGAGGAGCCTGTGATTGTGGAGTACAAGTGGAGGAGGGAGTGGTGAAAGAGTATAGAGTTGTCCAGTCATACGACATGGTGCTTTTCTTGCGGGACGCGAGGAAGAAATGGTAGACAAGTATTTGAGCAAGAAGGGCAAGACACCAAACGCAACACGTGGGTACAGGTCACGGTTGCTGGACGAATGGTACATAACTTGTGTCATAAGAAGGCACGACGGGGTGTTCGCCTTCATCAGGAAGGACGAGGGCAACAAAATCTTTGTCAGATACATAAAACTATGATAGGATGGTGGTATGCTTGGTGCAGTTATCTTTGTAGGATTGTTTGCGTCAATCGCGCTCATATGGCTCGCGTTCAAGTGGGCGGGGCTCAGTGAGGATGACAAGAAGGTGGTGGAGGAGTATTGGAAGACCCATTGGTTGATATGACCGAGGTGCGCCGTGGGTGGCAGAGGTTGGCAGAGGCAGTCATTGCCTCCGCAATCAAGGACGTGCTCACACTGCCATCCGAGGATGCAAATTACAGATCAGCGAAGGAGTTCTTGTCGCAACGGGATGTGTTCGGCATCGACGTGTTCTGCGACATGGGCGACATATTGTATGATTGGCTCGACAGAGCAAAGGAGAAATGACTGATGTACAAGATATTCGATTATGCAGGAATCAGGTTTTCGGTGAAGTACACGTGGGAAGACGACGCACGGACAAATATGGAAATAGTCGCCGTCTATGTGGAGGGCTCGGGCACGGACATCTGGGATGTGCTCAGCGATGAGGTGCGGGACGCATTGTTCGAGAAGCTCGAGGAGAGCTTTTGCTCTTAAAGAAAACAGACAATCCACACACAAACCACACATAGGAGTCGTACAATGGAAAATACCCCCCTGTGGCGGTCTTTGACCGTCGAGGAACGGGTCGCCCTCAAGACTGAGGGAGTGACGGATATTGGAAGCGGGAGGCCCGACGACGAGCTTCTCGAGGCTTTCGACTGGTGGCGCAGCAAGAAGGGCCACGTGTATTGGGAAGGGGTGTACAAGAGGCTGGAAGGCTGCGCGTACAACACCCTGCGGGACTTGGGGTTCAGGCCGAGGTCGTCCAAGGACACCTCGACGCTCGTCAAGGGTCGTGTGGTGATTGCCCCCGATGGGGAAGGCATTGTCGTCACGGTCGGGGGTGTCACGGTTCGTGGGTGTTGCGCCCCACGGGTGAGCGGTGACTTGCGCATAGAGCTCAGCGGGGATGTAGTCATTGAAGTTGAAGCCTAGGCACATCATCGCGATAATATTCGCACCGTTGCTGTTGTATATATGGGCCATCATCACCTGTGTGTTGGAAGGCTCGTTCGGGAAGACGAAGACGTAAGGGAGGATAGTTTGGAAGCAGTGTTCAAGACCGAGCCACGGTCATATCAACGTGAGGCGTTCGATAGATTCAAGGATAGAAATAGCTTCGCTTTGATGTTCGACATGGGGCTCGGGAAGACCAAGACGGCGATTGACATAGCCGTGTACAAGTATCTGAGGGGGGAGATTGAGGCCGTCATGCTCATCGCCCCGAACGGGGTGCACGTCCAGTGGGTGTCGGAGCAGATGCCACTGCATTGCAACGTTGAGTATGAGGCGTTCATCTGGGATTCTGCGAAGCTGGGCAGGAAGTACTACAAGGCTGAGGGCAACAAGTTCTTCAGCAAGAGTGACCGCCTCAAGCTGTTTGCAATCAACGTCGAGGCGTTCAGCAGCAAGACGGTGTTGAAGTATGCGGACTTGTTCATCCAGCGGTTCCCGCGCGTGATGATCATCCTCGATGAGTCGACGCGCATCAAGAACCCGAGCGCCAATCGGAGCAAGGCCATCATGCGGTACAACGGGGTGGGCGTGCGGTGCATCCTCACGGGAACCCCCGCCGCCAAGGACCCCTACAGCATCTACAACCAGTATGAGTTCCTCCAGCGTGGGTTCTTCAACATGGCATACATAGTGTTCCAGCATAAGTACGGTTTGTTGATGAGCGACAAGAACTTCAGGACGGGGCGTTCGTTCAAACGGCCCATCGGCGAGAAGGATTACGCCATCATCAAGCACAAACTCAAGAAGATGCGCGAACATCACGGCGACAGGTTGACGCAGGAGCATTATTTCCTTGTCGCGACGAGCAGCAACACGAGCGAGAGTGTGGTGCGATTCATCGACAGCCAAGAGAAGTACGTCAAGTACCGCAACCTCGAGGAGCTCAGGGACACCATAGCGCCAGTCACCATCAGTGTGAAGAAGGATGACGTGGCAGACCTGCCCCCCAAGATTTATGCCACGAGCTACGTGCTGATGAGCAAGGAGCAGGAGAGCGTGTACAACGACCTGAAGGAGAGTTTGAGGGCGCGGTACGCGGGTGAGGAGCTCAGTGTCACGAGCAAGTTGACGCTGACACTCAGGCTCATGCAGGTGTGCGGGGGCTTCTTCCCCTTTGAGGAGGAAGGGGAACGGCGCGGGGATGTGAAGCCCATCGGGAGCAACCCGAAGCTCGAGCGCATCATCGATGAGCTTGAGGAGGTGGACTTTGAGGAGACGAAGTGCATCGTCTGGGCGGCGTTTGTGCCGGAGTTGCAGTTGTTGTACAAGGAGCTTTCCAAGACATATTCGTGCTGTCTGTACTACGGCGGTGTGTCGAAGGATGAGCGGGTGCAAATCCTTGAGGACTTCAAGGCGGGCAAGTATGACATCTTCATCGGCAACATCCAGACGGCTGCGTACGGCTTGAATCTTCAGAACGCCACGGTGCAGTTGTACTACAGCAACAACTTCAGGACAGAGGACAGGCTGCAAGCGGAGAATCGGAGCCATAGAATCGGCACCAAGAACACGGTCGTCTACAAGGACATCGTTGCCAAGGGGACGGTGGATGAGCTCTGCGTCAAGGCGATACAGGCTGGTCGGGATTTGAACGAGTTCTTCAAGGACATGAGTTTGGAGGAGATACTGGGATGACAGACTTGGAAGGATTGATGGAATTAGCGGATGTTGCACAGAAAGAAACTCAGGGCAACGCGATGCAGACCCTCAGCGAATTGGCGAAAGAGCAAATTGCGCTTGAGGAGCGGGTGGCGAAGTTGACGGAGCAACTTTCCAACGCAAAGAAACAGTTGTTGAAGGTGAGTGGGGAGCTTATCCCCGAGCTCATGACACAAAGTGGGCTCAGTGAGGTACGACTCGACTCGGGCCAGAAGGTCATTATCCGAAAGGGCCTGTCCGTATCGTACAAGCAGGAGGATAAGTTCAAGTTGTTCGAGTTCCTCAAGGAGCACAACGCGGGCAGTCTCATCAAGACGAAGTTCGACGTGGGCAAACTTGATGACAAGGTGATGGACGAAGTGTTTGACTTCTTGGACAAGAAGGTAGGCACTTATGACACTGACCAACGGGTGCATCCGCAGACGTTGGAGAAGTTCTTCCGCGACTTGACCGCCGTCAATGCGACGGACGAGGAACGGCAGAAGCTGTATGGTGAGGGCAAGATCATGAACATCGAGGAGCTCCCCGAGTTCCTGAAGGTGTACACGTACTCCCAGACCAAGATTGAATTGTGAAAAACCCTGCTCGTATGAGCGGGGAACAAAGAGAAAGCTACAGGAGAAACAACTATGGCGACAAAAGAAATCGTGAAGAAAGAAGAGGAAGTCATGGACTTGGCGTTGGCCGACATGGACTTCGGGGGTGTGGACGGATTCAGCGGTGTGGATTCCACCACTTCATCGGTGCCGTTCATCAAGCTGATGCAAGCCATCAGCCCTGAGTTGAACAAGAAGAAGCCCGAGTACGTGGAGGGGGCACAGAGCGGGATGTTCATCAACAACATCACCAAGGAGGTGTACGGTGAAGTGCTGCGCATCATCCCCGTGCTCTTCGAGCGGGTGTACGTCGAGTGGCTCCCCGACCGTGGCGGGTTCGTCGCACAGCACTCGTTGGCCACGGCGAAAGCGCTGACAATCACCGAGGAGTTCGGCAAGTGGGTCACTGCCGAGGGCAATGATCTTGTCGAGACGTACATGTATTACTTCATGCTCCCCGACCACCTCGAGGACGGGTTGGTGGCCCTTGCGCTGAGCAAGTCCACCATCAAGGCGGGCAAGACGCTCAACACGGCTGTCACACGCAAGTTCTTCCCGAACACCGCGAAGCTCGCCCCGTCGTTCACGCAAATCTACAGGATGGAGGTTGTAGAGGCGTCCAACGACAAGGGAAGCTGGAATCAGCCCACCTTCAAGTTTGATGGCTTCGTGAAGCCTGACATCGCGAAGATGGCGTCCGAGTTCCTCAAGAGCCTGAGCAGCGGTGAGAAGAAGGCGGACTTCAATACCCTCAACGATGAGGAAGTCATCGACAGGGAGGAAGGCGCGGCGTTCTGAGCCCAAGACAACTACGCTCCCCTGAAATATGGGGAGCATTATCTTCAATATATAGGGGGCCGTGATGCCAATATTGGATTCGCAAGTCACCACGTTCATGTCATTGTTCTCGGGCTCGGAGCAAGGATACGGGGTGCACGAATATACAGAAGCCATAGACGCCAATGGCAAGAAGCAAGGCAAGAGCTTTACAGAGAAAACCCCGCCGATGCCCGAGCACTACGCCGACCACCTGCAAGGCAGGAGGGGGCTCGGAATCATTCCCGTCAAAGAAGGAAAGACGAAGTTTTGTGAAATAGACATTGACGTGTACGGGAGTGATGTGGATGTGTTTGTCAAGGCCATATGGCGAAACAGCATGCCACTCGTGCCATTCAGGTCGAAGAGCGGTGGGCTCCACCTCTGCACGTTCTACAGTGACTTCATCGATGCGGACATCGCCATATCCAATGCGAGGAGACTTGCGGCGCTCTTGAGCGTAGACAAGTTCATCGCGCAACACAATGACCGACGGGTCGGTGCGGTGGAGGTGTTCCCGAAGCAGAAGCAGGTGCCCACGGGGAGCCTTGGCAATTGGATAAATCTGCCGTACTACGGTGGGGATGAGGGGACGCAACAGGCGCTTGGGCACGATTGTCTGCCGATGCGCTTCGATGACTTCCTTGTCCATGCGCAGAGCCACCTACAGACGACCGACTCGATGGTGCTCTTCTTCGAGAACCTGCCGTACAACGATGCACCGCCATGCCTCCAGACAATCTACCTGATGGATGCGATGGATACCGTCGATGGGCGGAACAACTATCTTCACTGCTTCGGCACGTACTTCAAGAAAGCGGACAATGAGTTCTGGGAAGCGAAGGTGTATGAGGTGAACCGCGCGATGGGGAGGCCACTCGACGAGGAGGAGCTCGAGAACACGGTCATCAACTCGTTGCGCAAGAAAGATTACAACTACATGTGCACGCAGATGCCGTGCGTGGCGTACTGCAACAAGGGGGTGTGCAAGACCCGAGAGTACGGGGTGGGCAAGGATTTGGGGCACTTCTCGACGCTCGACTATGGGCGCCTCATCCAGTATAAGATGGAGCAACCGTACTACGAGTGGGAGATACGCGACCAAGGGCAGGAACAATGGACGATGATGCGCTTCCGCGATGAGAGCGAGATCATCGGGCAGGACAAGTTCCTGCAACTCTGCATGCGGTACCTGCACGTGCTCCCACCGAAGCTCAAGAACAGCGCATGGTCACAGATTGTGAGCCAGAGCCTCAAGGAGCTCGAGGTCGTCACCATCACGGATGACTACGACATGTCACCGTTCTTGGTGTTCAAGACGTTGCTCCACGAGTTCGTGACGGGCAACACCGCGAAGAACCCAGAACAGATTGTGTCGATGGGGAGGGTGTGGTTCGATGGCACCTCATACCTCTTCAGGAGCGCGGATGTGCTCAAGTACGTGCGGTACAAGAAAAACTTCACGGCGTACAGGGAGAGCGATTACCCCGCGCGTTTGCAGGACTTGGGTGCGGTGCCGAGCAGGACGCGGGTGATGGTGAAGGGAAACCTCAAGCAAATCAGCGTATGGATGCTCCACCATGATGCGTTCGTCAAGAACATCGAGGAGTCAATCGGCGAGTACGACGTGGACAATCCACGCATCGATGTACCTGATGACTATGTGGACGAGGAGGCGTTCTAGGATGAACGTGGCAACAATAAAGGAGTACTGCGTATGAAGAATGTTACAACAATCTTCGGAGCCCCCGGCTGTGGCAAGACGTATGCACTCATGGGTGTACTCAGTGACCTGCTCAAGACGTACAGTCCCACAGACATCGCGTTCGTGTCGTTCACGAGGGCAGGGGCGTATGAGGGCAGGGCGCGTGCCATGGAGCAGTTCGACTACAAGGTGGGGGACTTCCCATACTTCAGGACGCTGCACAGCATCGCCTTCCAACACGCGGGGATAAAACGCAGCGATGTGATGACCGAGGCGCGCTACAAGGAGTTCAGCAAGCTCGTAGGCATGTCATTCACAGGGTATTACACCGATGATATGTCAGGGAGTGACGACCAGTACCTCTTCCATTACTTCTTGGAGAAGAACAACCCGAAGATGGCGAGTGAGTATCGCTTCGAGGGCAGTTTCCGTGTGTTTGAGTTTGTCAGGGACAGCTACGATGTGTACAAGCGTGAGCGTGGCTACGTGGACTACACGGATATGCTCGACATGTTCGTTGAGGATTGGGAGGCACTCCCTGTCAAGGTGGCAATCATCGATGAGGCGCAGGACTTGACCACACTTCAGTGGAGAATGTGTGAAGCCGCGTTCCGCAACTGTGAGAAGATCTTTGTAGCGGGGGATGATGACCAAGCCATCTACGAGTGGAATGGGGCGGACGTGGAGCATTTCATGGGTCTTGGCGGGGAGCGTGTCATCCTTGACAAGAGCTATCGGATGCCAAGCAAGGTGTTGTCGTTCTCCACGCAGATTTCTGCACGCATCAACAAGCGCATAGACAAGAAGTTCGCCCCGCGTGAGGCAGGTGGTCAGGTCGAGCTCATCAATGGTATCGACAGCCTCGAGTTCAATGAGAGTGAGACGTATTACCTCTTGGCGCGCAACCGATATTACCTCGAGAAGTATGCCGAGGCGCTGAGGAAGCGGGGCTTGGTGTACACCATCAAGGGGGAGAAGAGCGTCAGCGAGACACTTGTCAAGACAATAAACGCCTATGAGTACAGGAGGAGGGAAGGCAAGTTCAAGAGCGATGTGGACAAGTTGCGGGTGAAGCAGGTGCTCATCGACAAGGAGTACAGGCTCCCGTGGTATGATGCCCTCGAGATGGACGAGGACGACAAGGATTACTACAGGGACTTGGTGGCGAACAAGACCGATTTGTCGAGCAGCAACATCATGGTGAGCACCATCCATGGGGTCAAGGGCGGGGAGGCGGACAACGTGGTGTTGATGGCTGATATGACGAAGCGCACCCACCATGTGTATCAGGAGAACCCAGACAGTGAGCTCCGTGTGTTGTACGTGGGGGCTTCGAGGGCCAAGCAGAGGTTGTTCATCATGCCGAGTGAGGCTCGCTACGGGTATGATGATGACATCCCCTTGGCGAAGATTGTGAACAAGATAAATAGGAGATAGTTGATGTTCAGAGTGGTGGAGTTGTTCGCGGGCGTAGGTGGCTTCCGCCTTGGGCTGGAGGCGAGTGGCCCATGGGATGTGTTGTACAGCAATCAGTGGGAGCCATCGAGGAAGAGACAATGGGCGAGTGACTGCTACAGGGCCCACTTCACGACGGGTGTCCATACAAACATGGACATTGCTGCGGTTGATGCGTCGACCATCCCAGACCATGATCTTCTCGTCGGTGGTTTTCCCTGCCAAGATTACTCCGTGGCGAGCTCATCGGCGCAAGGCATCGAGGGCAAGAAGGGTGTTTTGTGGTGGGAGATTCTGAGGATTGTCAAGGCGAAGATGCCCCAGAGCATACTGCTGGAGAACGTGGACAGATTGCTGAAGTCCCCGTCGAAACAACGAGGGAGGGACTTCGCCATCATACTGTCGAGTCTCAACGCCCTTGGGTACACGGTTGAGTGGCGTGTCGTGAACGCCGCTGACTATGGATTCCCTCAGAGGAGGCGGAGGGTGTTCATCTTTGCATCGTTGGACGGTGAGCGTGTGTTCGACGATGTGTTCGGTGCTGTGGGCATGGAGAGCACATTCGATTTGCCACAGGACTTGCTGGATGTGTCCAACAACTTCACTGGCGTGTTCTTGGGCGCAGGAGTGTCCGAGCGTTTTGTCACAAACACGGGTACACCGAGCACTGAGGGGGAGTGGAGCCCATTGTCGAGTGTGCTTGAGAGCGATGTGGGCATGCAGTACTACATCAGGGACATCAAGCAATGGGAGTATCTGAAAGGGGCGAAGAAGGAGTTGCGCACAACAAGGGAGGGGTTTACGTATGAGTACAGCGAAGGTGCCATACCATTCCCCGACCCACTGGACAGGCCAAGCAGGACAATCCTCACAACAGAGGGTGGGAGGAACAGGGCGTCCCATGTTGTGCTTGACAAAGAGACTATGGCGTTCCGCACACTGACGGAGACTGAGTGTGAGAGGTTGATGGGGTTCCCCGATGGGTGGACAAACACGGGTATGCCGAAGGGCGCACGGTATTTCTGCATGGGAAATGCAGTGGTCGTGGGTTTAGTGGAGATGATTGGAAGAGAGTTGGTGAATAGGAGAAGTTAGCATGGAGAAAATTGTAAAGATGGTAAAGCAAGATATGATGAGAATGGATATTCTGTCTGCACTTAGGAACGGATGGAATCCAAGTGAGTTGTTGGAGTTTGTGACCGAGACAATATTGGGCTGGCAAGCAAAGAATGAGGAGGACAACGGGCAAATCGTTATTGACTTCAAGGAGGATTGACAATGGAGTACCCAGACTTGTCAAAGGCTGACATGATAGCCATAGACATCGAGACATACGACCCCAATCTACAGAAATATGGCGCAGGGGTCTACAGGAAGGACGGGTTCATACTTGGTGTGAGCATCGCGACAAGCAACTTTGCCGAGTACTACAACCTTGGTCACTACGACTGCAACGAGAAGGAGCGTGAAGCCAACGTAGCCTACATAAGGAAAGTCATCCAACTCCCGATACCGAAGGTCGGGGCCAACCTGCTCTACGACGTGGACTGGCTCACCAATTGGCTCGAGTTCAACCCCACGGACTTCAAGAGGAGGAGCATCCACACGGAGGTTGTGGGCCCGTGGTATGACATACAGGTGGTCGAGCCACTCATCGACGAGCACCAGAAGTCCTTCAGCTTGGACACCATAGCCAACAAGTACCTTGGGCGTGGCAAGCATAAGACGGAGGTCGAGCGTTTTGCCGAGGAGCAGGGGTGGACGGGTGATGTGCGCCAGTATCTCCACAGGATGCCATACAAGGTTGTCAGGGCCTACGCCATTGAGGATGCCAAGGAGCCGTTGGAGATATTCAAGGCGCAGTACAAGATCATGGAGGATACGGGGTTGCTCACCGTGTTCAACCTCGAGACGGAGCTCCTGCCCGCGGTGCTCAGCATGCGGAATACGGGTGCCATCGTGGACGAGGCGAAGCGCAAGGAGAACGCGGATGCCACGAGGAAGCGATTGGCGGAGAGCAAGCAGCGTATCAAGGAGCGATACGGGGACGTCAACTACAACAGTTCACTACAATTGGCACGGCTCTTTGACAAGACCAACATACCCTATGAGTGGCTTCTCACCTACACAGACCGAACGGGCCAACGAGTGCAGACGAGAATCGGGTACGAGGAGGGGAAGGCTGTCAAGCGCATCATGGCGGGGCGCGGGGATGACAATGACAGGAGGCTCGCCGACAGTGTGACAGGCCACTACAGCGAGGCCATCCATCTTTGCAATCCCACGATACCCGCCGAGTACCTTGAAAGCATTGAGACAGAAGATGAGGTCGTTTCGGATGTGCTGTTCTGCCGCAAGGCGGAAAAGGCGCTCAACACGTTCCTCGAGGGCTCACTCAAGGAGCATGTGGCGCGTGATGGGAGGATACACCCGACCATCAACACAGTGAAGGGCGACGATCAATACGGTGGGTTGCTTGGCACGGTGACTGGGCGCTTCTCGATGAAGAGCCCGAACCTCCAGCAGATACCATATCGCGACAAGATTTGGGGCCCCCTTTGCAGGGAGTGCTTCATAGCGGAGAAGGGGTACTGGTTCGTCTCAATTGACTACTCACAGGTTGAGTACCGCATCCTCGCGCACTATGCGCAGGGCAGTGGCGCCATCCATCTTCGGGAGACATACAACAATGACCCCGACACCGATTACCATCAGTACATTCAGGACATGACGAACCTCGAAAGGCCACACGCCAAGAACCTCAACTTCGGCTGTATGTACGGCATGGGCATCACCACCATGATGCACAACTTCGGGTGGGACAGGGAGTTCTGCGAGGAGGTGAACAGTGTCTACCACAGCAACGCGCCCTACGTCAAGGCGACGATGCGACGGGTGGCGGAGGTCGCCAAGAGGCGTGGGTACGTTCGGACAATCGGTGGTCGCCACGCACATATGGAGAGCGAGGACAAGCTCTACAAGATGCTGAACAAACTGATACAGGGCTCTGCTGCGGACATCATGAAGCGGGCGATGGTCAACATCTACAAGAGCGGGGTGCTCGACATACTGCGTTGGCATATCACGGTGCATGACGAATTGATATTCAGTGTGCCGAAGACTGTTGAAGGTGTCCTTGCGTTGCGTGAGGTCAAGCGCATGATGGAGAACGCATACCCATTGTTGGTGCCCATCAAGGCGGAAATCGCCATAGGTGACAACTGGCATGATGCACGTCTCTTGGAGTTCGAGTTCCCCATCAGCAGGGGGAAGTTCAACAGGTTGGCTGACAATCTGAAGGGCGACTGGTCGCACAATTGGGAGAACATCCAAGGCAACTGGGTTGACAGGCTGACGGAGCGGAACGTCGAGGAGATGGTGGCCTTTTACACCATGATAAGTGAAGATCTGAAGCAAGCGAAGAGGAGCAAATAGTGGAAATATTATGTGTGACGCGGCACAAGGGGCTGTACGAGTATCTTGTGACGGAGGGCCTCATCCCAGAGGGCACCCCTTGTCTGCCGAGGGCAGATGAGAACGACGTGGCGGGCAAACACGTATACGGCAAATTGCCATATCGCCTCGCGGCGCTCTGCGAGCTCTACACGGAGCTCGACCTGCGAATCCCCTTCAGTCTCCGTGGGCAGGAGCTCAAGGCACAGGACATACACTTCTATCTCATCAAGCCGAGGACATTCGTTGTCAAGGAGGTGCTGTGATGAAGGAAGCCGTCATCCATCAAAGGCTGAAGAAGTATTGTACACGGGCGCTCATCATGCGCATCGAGAATCTTGTCGGTACGGGGATGGCGGATATGTTCTATCAACAACAAGGACTCTCCGTGTGGATAGAGGCGAAGTGCATGGCCCTCGGAAAGACAGAGAGGGCCATCAAGGTGCCGTATCGTGAGACACAGTACAACTGGGCATGCAAAGTGCAGGAGTTCGGGGGCCGAGTGTTGCTCGCCATCGTAGCCTATGAGGAGAAGTGGGGAAAGTGTGGAGTGTTCTTCACACAACCAAGGGAGTACATCAACAGGCGGGAGTTCATGGAAGCGATGGAGAATGGAAGAAGCGGGACGTTGTTCTATGTAAGGAATACGGAGTTGCAGAAGTTCTTCAACGAGTTTTCTTGTACACCTTGAGGTACCACGCCTCGCCTTCCTGCACCCACTCGAAGAGCTCATCGTACGCGTGTGATAGTTTTACATACTCAAGGACAATCCCCTTGAGGTCGTCCGCCTGTTGTGCCTCGAAGCGCTCGGGAATCGGCACGAAGTCGCTGAAAAGGGAGGGCTCCTTGGTTGCACACCCTGTCAGCACAAGCAACAAAACTGGGAGCAACATCAACTTCTTCATTTTTTCTCCCCCACAAACTTATTGAAGAAGTCAATCGCCTCCTCATCCGTCTGTACTTTCTCGAGCGCATCCAATTCCGCCTTCTCTTTCTCTTCGCGCTCTTTCTCCTTGGCGTGGTGTTCCTTGAGTGCTTCGAGTGCGGCGATCGCCGTGTCAGCCTTTTTGTTGAGCCTCTTGGCCCTCGCTCCCAAGAGGAGGGCCACAAAGGAGAGGGCTGTCGGGACGAGCACCTTCAATGCGTCAAGAATATCACTCATCTTTCTTGAATACGAGCTTCATCACAAGGGCCCGAAGCTGTGGCCAAATCTCATTTTCCCCGAGGAGCTGCGCCGACGTGACGATGAATCCACCTGCGGCGAACAGCACCCAGTTCCAGCCGAGCGCCCACATGACGACGGCGCTCGCCGCGTATCCTAGGATGAACGCGGGGATGAGGTAGAGTTGCTTGTTCTCCGGTTTCCAAAAGCTCTTGACTGTAGCCATCAATATGCCCACGACAACGGCACCACCGCCCTGTCCACTCAACAACGCGAGTACCGCGTCCAACGTCTCTTGAGGTATGTTCATCACTTCCTCCCCATGAATAGGGTTTTCTTCTTCTTCTCGATCACGTCGGACTCAAGCATTTCTTGTACCAACGCGACTTCCTTCCGCAAGTCGGCGGAATCACCATTGATGATGTCCTTCCTGTGCAGTGCGTCTATGATGCTCATTATCACGTTGAGCAGTGCCTTTATGACCTTGTACTGCACGATTGCCTCCTCAGCCTGTTCATCCAGCACTCTCGTGGCTTGGTCGAGCAATTGTCTCCTCCCTGCCCGAGCCCCGAGAAATGACGCCCCAGCAGCGATGAGCGCTACAAGGAGCGGCGATAGTTTTACCAATGTATCGACCATACAATGCCCTCTCCCCACTATGATAACACACTATGACGTATAACGATAGTGTTAAAAGCAAACATCACGTATCATCGGTAATTCCAATCCATCACCCTCCTATCGCCGTAAGACCCCACACACCCATTGCAACCACAATCCCCGCCACATCAACAACCAAATCGGCAATGGACAATTTTCCGTCTGTCAGTTTGTCCCATATCTCTTTTGCCACTCCCACAAGGATACCAACACCAATAGCTCCATTCATGTCCCACTTGTCTGCTAATGTGTATACAATGCTGTAGGTAATGGCAAAATGCGCTACCTTGTCGATGTGCTTTACCAGCGTGTTCTCAATGAATTTTATTAAGCGTTTCATAGCACCTCAGTTGCGGTCAATAACGCCTCAACCTCAGCCCTCCACAACATCGGCACATCCTCAAGTTTCCACGCCTCACCTGTTAATGCATTCATCTCGTTATTCGTTATCTTCTGTGCATACAGTTTCGCCATATTGTCCTCCAACGATTTGTGCAAGCTCAAGGAGTGCATCCTCAAGCTGTTGATTTTTCACTCTGAGTAGATTGTTCTCAGCCTCTAAGCGTCT
>Ga0208694_1003889_pt1 | contig 14002 bp, 18 predicted proteins | sample AD_UKC078_MetaG_FD_184442 | JGI IMG/M metagenome (GOLD analysis project Ga0208694, IMG submission 184442) | Active sludge microbial communities of municipal wastewater-treating anaerobic digesters from USA - AD_UKC078_MetaG (SPAdes) (version 2) | ecosystem: Engineered > Bioreactor > Anaerobic >...
GGCCGCCAGGCGGATGACGTTGCCAGTGTTGGGTGGGATCTCGGGTTCAACTAAAACGATATGAAACATCGTTGAATTATTCAGTACGCGCAAAGACCAGTCCGGTGATGTGCATGGCTCCGGCATCCCGCAGGACCTTCGCCGCCGCAAAAAGGGACGCGCCGGTCGTCATCACATCGTCCAGCAACACCACCCTTTGGCCCTTGAGCGCGCTGGCCTGCAGTGGCTCCACCGCGTAGACCCCCTGCACGCTGCGCATGCGCTCCTTGCGCGGCAGGGCGCTTTGGGGCGGTGTGTCGTGCAGGCGCAGCAGAAGACCTTGCGCAACTTTGGCCGGCTCCAGCGTGCGGGCCAGTTCCAGTGTCTGGTTGAAACCGCGCTCTCGCAGGCGCTGGCTGGAGAGCGGCATGGGAATCAGCAGGTCGGCCTGGTCGAGCGCGGGCTCTACCCAGGGTGCGCTGCGCATCAGCAGGGCGAGGGTGCGGGCCCATCCGGTGTGCTGGTGGAACTTGAAATCGACGACCAGTCCCGACCAGGGATAGGCGTAGGCCACCGCCGCCAGGCACTGGTCCACTGGCGGTGGGTGCAGCAGGCAGTCGCCGCACTGCTGCACTCCTGCCGGGACGGGCAGGGCGCAGGTGATGCAGCGGGGCACGGGCTGGGCGAATGCCGCCACGCAGGCGTCACACACCGGCTGCGCTGGCCAGGTGTGGCAAATGGCACACTGGCTGGGCAGGCGCTGGCTTATCCCTTCAATCAGCGGACGGAACATCGGGCCAATATACTCGCCGGTCCGCCCTTGGTTTGCTTCCCTACCCCGCATGCGTACAGAACGCCCCCCTACGATTGACCCGGTTGCCGCTGCACGCTGGGAGCAGCGCGTGCCCGCCGAGTCGCCCTGGTTGCATGAGGAAGTGGCTCGCCGCATGGAAGACCGTCTGCAATGGATCGTCAGCCAACCCAGGCGCTGGGCCCACTGGGCGCCCCTTCAGGGCGGATTGCAGGCGCAGGCGCTGCTGGCCAAGCGGTACCCAAAATCTGAGTGTTTTGTGGTCGAAGCCCCCGTCGAACGTGTACAGGCTGCTCGTAAATTGATAGCAAAATCCCGGTGGAATCCGTCCCAATGGGGATCCGCCAAGGTGCGGTTTGAAGTGCCGGCGGAGCCGGTGCAAATGGTGTGGGCCAACATGGCGCTGCACATGGCGCCCGACCCGATGGACCTGATCGCCCGCTGGAACCAGGTGCTGGACGTGGATGGTTTTCTGATGTTTTCCTGTCTGGGGCCGGACACCTTGCGGGAACTGCACGGCCTGTACCGCGCCATGGGTTGGGCGCCGCCAACACACGCTTTCACCGATATGCACGACTGGGGTGACATGCTGGTTCAAGCCGGGTTTGCCGAGCCGGTGATGGACATGGAGCGCATCAGCTTGTCGTATTCTTCACCGCAAAGCCTGCTCGAAGAGTTGCGGGGACTGGGCCGCAATCTGCATCATGGGCGGTTTGCGGGGCTGCGCGGGCGGACCTGGCACCAGAGTTTGCAGGATGCGATAGGGCGCGAATTGGCCGATCCGGCCGAGGGTGGGCGACTGAAACTCACGTTTGAAGTGATTTACGGACATGCTTTCAAGCCGAAAGCGCGCATGCCGGTGAGTCCGCAAAGCAGTATCACCCTGCAGCAGATGCGCGGGGCATTGGGACTGAATCACGAAGGGAAGGGGACGAAATGACAGGTTTTCAGGCGGAGTTGCGTTGGGGTTTGATGGTGGTGTGCCTGTTGATCTTTGGATTGGCCTTCGCGGTCATGGTCGTATCGGCCTGGGTGCAGCACCGCCGTGGCGCCAAGGAAACCACCAATTTCCATGGTTCTGTGGCCGTTGAGGTGTGTTGGGCGCTGGCGCCGCTGGTCATCGTGATGCAACTGGTGTGGCCCACCGTGCGGTCGGTGCTGGCCCCCTAGCTGAAAAAGACCTGGAGTGTGGGCTCGTGCTTCGGGTTTCGCCCGATCAAAGCAGCTTCTTATATCCGGTAAACTCGCGGGGCTGTTTGCGGTAAGGCAAAGAACAGCAAGAATAAAAAGGATTTAGGTTTATGCAAGGCTTGAAGAAAACGGTCTTGGGTGCCCTCGTGGCCCTGGGGCCTGCAGCGGTATGGGCGGGTTACGAGTTCAGTTTCCCGAAACCCGTAACGCCCATCGCGCACGAGACACTCCATGTGCACAACTTGTTCATGGTGATTGCGCTGACCCTGTTTTTTGGTGTTCTGGCGCTCATGTTGTATTCCTTCTGGAAACACCGCAAGTCGGTGGGCCACAAGGCCGCTGATTTCACCGCGCCCAAATCCCGCAAGCAATGGCTCTGGACCTTGTTTCCGTTTGCAGCCTTGCTGGTTCTGGACTACGGCGTCTTCGGCATCCCGGCTTACCACGCGGTGCTGATGTATGAAGACACCAAGACCGATGCCGAGCTGGTGGTCAAGGTGACTGGCAGCCAGTGGCTGTGGGAGTACGAGTTCCCGGCCGAAGGCGTCAAGTTCTACAGCCGCCTGGCCACTCCGCGTGCGCAGATCCTGAATGAGCAGCCCAAGGGCGAGCACTATTTGCTGGAAGTGGACAACCCACTGGTGTTGCCTGTGGGCAAGAAAATCCGCTTCATCACGACTTCCAATGACGTGATCCACAGCTGGTGGGTGCCTGCATTTGGTGTCAAGCGTGACGCAGTGCCCGGTTTCCTGCGCGAGTTCTGGGCCAAGATTGACACCGTGGGTACTTACCGCGGCCAGTGTTCCGAGTTGTGCGGCAAAGAGCACGCCTACATGCCCATCGTGGTGAATGTGGTTCCCCAGGCAGAGTTTGATAGCTGGCTCAAGAGCAAAAAAACGCCTCTTTGATGCCCGTCCATTCTCATAGCTTACAGATATCAAGATAGAAGGAGTTGCCCATGGCACACGATTTGGCACATGACCTGCCCCATGCCGACGGACACGATGCGCACCATCCGTATGGTGGGGCAATGCGGTGGATTCAAACCACCAACCACAAAGACATTGGCCTGATGTACCTGATTTTCGGTATCACCATGCTGTTGATGGGTGGCGCGATGATTCTGGGCGTGCGCGCCGAATTGTTCCGCCCGGGCCTGCAGCTCATGCAACCCGAGTTCTTCAACCAGCTGATCACGCTGCACGGTCTGATCATGGTGTTCGGTTTTGCCATGCCGGTAGCCACCGGTTTGGCCAACTACATGCTGCCCATGGTTCTGGGTGCACCCGACATGGCATTGCCCCGTTTGAACAACTGGGGGTTCTGGATTTTGCCGCCCGCTGCCTTGATGTTGGTGCTGCCCTTCTTCCTGGGTCTGGTCGGCATTGGCCCAGGCGCGGTGGACACCGGCTGGACCATGTACGCGCCGCTGTCCGTGCAAAGCGGCTGGGGAATGGACTTCGCGATTTTTGCAGTCCACATGCTGGGTGTGTCGTCGATCCTGGGTTCCATCAATGTGATCGTCACGATCCTGAACATGCGCGCGCCCGGCATGACCCTGTTCAAGATGCCCCTGTTTGCGCACGGCTTCCTGGTAACGGCCATTTTGCTGATCACCATCATGCCGGTCTTCGCCGGTGGCGTGACCATGGTCCTGATGGATCGCCACTTTGATACCCACTTCTTCAATGCCGCTGGCGGCGGTGACCCCGTACTGTGGCAACACATTTTCTGGTTCATGGGTCACCCTGAGGTGTATGTGCTGCTGTTGCCCATCACTGGCATGGTGCCTCACGTACTGACAGCGTTCTCGCGCAAGCAGACCTATGGCTACCGTGCACAGGTTTACTCCATGTGGGCTATCGGTGTTTTGGCCATGGTAGTGTGGGCGCACCACATGTTCACCAGCGGTATGTCCACCGGTGGCCAGCTGTACTTCATGTACAGCACCATGCTGATCTCCCTGCCACTCGCCGTCATGTTCTTCTGCTGGATCGCCACGCTGTGGCGCGGCTCGCTGTCCTTCGAGACACCCATGTTGTTTGCGGTCGGATTCATCATCCTGTTCGGATGGGGTGGTCTGACGGGCTTGATACTTGCGGATGCTGCGGCAGATCCCCAGTACCACAATGCCTACTTCCTGGTGGCGCACTTCCACTACGCGCTGTACCCCACCACGGTGATGGGTGCGATGGCGGCCATTTACTACTGGCTGCCCAAGTGGACTGGCCACATGCTCAACGAGCGCATGGGTCGCATTCACTTCTGGGTGGTGATGATTGGCTTCAACCTGACGTTCATTCCCCAGTTCATGGTGGGTCTGGCCGGTATGCCACGCCGTATTCCTGACTATCCGCTGATGTTCACCGAGTGGAATATGTTGTCCACCGTGGGTGCCTTTATCCTGGGCGCTTCGCACCTGATCTTCATCTACAACGTGTGGTCCAACATCCGTGGTGGTGACAAGGCAGAAGCCAAGGCCTGGGAAGGTGCCGAAGGTCTGGAGTGGACTGTGCCGTCTCCTGCGCCCTACCACACCTTTGAAAAGCAACCCACCATTGAGTGAATGCCGGAAGCGAAACAACCATGAGTGCACCTGACATGCAACCCAATCCAACCGACGCCGATGTGTGGGCCCAGCGTCGCCGCAACAATGTCCGGTTGGGATGGGCGCTGGGTGCAGCGGCCGTGGCGATCTTTCTGATTGCCGTCTTGAAGTACCGCCCACTGTGAGCGCCGAAGCATCTACTGCATTGCAGCAGGACAACCGCAGGTTGGGCTTTCGCCTGTTGCTGGTGGCAATTGCTTTTGGCGGGTTGGGCTTCGCCATGGTGCCGCTGTACGACGTGATCTGCCGCATCACCGGGCTCAATGGGCGCACCAATGCCACTGCCATTGCAGCGGACAAGAACACCCAGGTGGACATGACGCGCATGGTCAATGTGGAGTTTTTGAGCCACACCATGCCTGGCGTGGGGCTGGAGTTCAAGCCGGAGCAGTTCACCATGCGTGTGCATCCGGGTGAGGTCATGCACACGACCTATACGGTGACCAACACCAGCAAGGAAGTGTTTGTCGGTCAGGCGGTGCCCAGTGTCACGCCTGCGGTGGCAGCGCCCTACCTGCAAAAAATCGAGTGCTTCTGCTTTGACCAGCAGACATTCCAGCCCGGCGAGGTTAGAACCATGCCGGTGGTATTTGTTATCAAGCCCGACATGAGCCGGGAATTGGGTACCGTGACGCTTTCCTATACGTTTTTCGAAGCGCCGAAATCACGGATTTGAATTGACATTATTTGACTGCTAGAAGGAACGAACCATGACTCCATCGCCAACGCCGCAATCCCAGGGGCACTACTTCGTCCCGGCGGTCAGCAACTACTCCACGTTCCTTTCGGCCGGTATTTTCATGCTGGCCCTGGGCTTTATCTTCAAGCTCAATGGTGTGCCGGCCGGCACCTGGAGCATGCTGTTCGGCGCAGCCCTGATTCTGTATGTGATTTTTGGCTGGTTTGGCGAGGTGATCAGCGAGAACGTCAGCGGTGTCTACACCCTCTGGGAAGACCGTTCCTACCGCATTGGCATGGTCTGGTTCATCTTCTCGGAAGTCATGTTCTTTGCCTGTTTCTTCGGCGTGTTGTACTACATCCGCCGCATTGCATTGCCGGAGTTGGGTGGCTATGAGCAGGCGTACACACCCTACGCCGGTTTCACCGGTGCCTGGCCCTCCAGCGGACCTCTGGGTGAGACTTTCACCCCCATGAAGGCGTGGGGCATTCCTGCCCTGAACACCATGTTGCTGCTGACTTCCGGCGCGACCCTGACCTGGGCCCACTGGGGCCTGATCAAGAACAAGCGCAGCCAACTCGTCTGGGGCTTGGCGCTGACCGTGATTCTGGGCGCTGTCTTCATGGGCTTCCAGGCCTATGAATATGCACACGCTTACAGCGAACTGGGTCTGACCCTGGGTGCTGGCGTGTACGGCGCCACTTTTTTCATCCTGACCGGTTTCCACGGCATGCACGTGACCCTGGGAACCATCATGCTGATCGTCATGTGGGCGCGCAGTCTGAAAGGCCACTTCTCCGAGCACAACCACTTTGCCTTTGAAGCCGTGGCCTGGTACTGGCACTTTGTGGACGTGGTCTGGCTGATCGTGTTTGTGTTTATCTACTGGATCTGATCAACCGGGATTGGCGCAGCAGGGGCCTATTTCAGACCCCGCTGCGGGATGATGCCAAAGTAAAATCCCGCCAACAGCATCAGGAACAGGCCGATCGACAGGGCCACCCGCACAGTCAGCGCCTGGACCATCCGGTTTTTATCGCCCTCCTTGCGAAACAACAGTGACAACGCACTGAACAGGCTGGCCAGAATGAGGCCCAGAATGGCGAGGATGAAGATTTTTGTCAGCATGGCAAAGGGGGAAAAGTATTTCACCCCATTATGCAATTGAGCCTCACCCCATGCAAAAGCTGCGATTTGAACCCCGAGTGATTCCCACAGTAGCCACAGTCTGCCTGCTGGCCCTGTTTATCCATCTGGGGAATTGGCAGGCGGGCAAGGCAGAACGCCGCGCAGCGGAAATGGCCCAGCACAGCGAGCGTGCCCGATTGGGCCCTTACGCCATCGGTGCCGTGCTGGTGGATCCGGGTGTCCTGCAGGACGCTCCCGTGACGGTACGTGGCGTGTACGAGCCCGAAGCCCAGTTCTTTGTCGACAACCGCCAGGAAGACGGCAAACCCGGTGTGCATGTGGTGACTCCGCTCAAGATTGAGGGCAGCGAAACCCGCATACTGGTCAACCGAGGTTGGGTGGGATGGACCCAGGGTCGGCAGGTGTTACCCAAAGTCGCTACCATCATCGGCGTTGTGCAGGTGAGCGGCGTGGCGACGGTACCGGTCCACAAGGGGTTTTTTCTGATGCCCGAGCGTGCCGAGAGCCTGCCCAGGCTGTGGAGCCGGCTGGACTTGTCGCGCTTTGCCGGCGAGCACAGCTACCCGGTGCAGCCCGTGGTGGTGTTGCAGGCCCCTGAGGATGCCAAGGATGGCCTGGTGCGCCGCTGGCAACCACCGGAAGACCGCGTCGGCATGCACCAGAGTTATTCCTACCAATGGTATGGAATGGCACTGGCCCTGCTGGTTTTTTATGGGGTCGCCAGCGTGCGTACCCGGAAAAGTTCATGACCAAATTGCATCTTGACGAGCCCCTGGGGCTCGCCGTTCATTCCCTTCCTTCGCCCCAGGACACTGCAGCGGAGCCATCGTCTGTGCGCGGGCGCTGGAAGCTGCTGGCCATCATGGTGTTGTGCTCGTTGCCGGTGGTGGCGTCGTATCTGGCCTATTTTGTGGTGCGGCCGCAGGGCAAGGCAGGCTACGGTGAATTGATCAGTCCGGTCCGCCCGATCGCCCAGCAAACCGGGCTGGCGCTCGATGGCAAGTCCCAGGCACTGGCATCCCTCAAGGGCCAATGGCTGCTGGTCAGTGTAGGACCGGGTAGCTGCGCGCAGGATTGCCAGCAGCGGCTGTTCCTGCAACGCCAGTTGCGGGAAACGCTGGGCAAGGGCAAGGAGCGGGTGGACTGGGTCTGGCTGGTCAGTGACGTCGCGCCGGTCGACACCAGCATGCGCAAACCCCTGGGTGATGCCGTGGTGCTGCGGGTCGATCCTTCGGTCGTACAGGATTGGCTGGGTGTTGATGCAGCCAGCGCGGTCAACTATCTCTTTGTGGTGGACCCGATGGGCAACACCATGATGCGCCTCCCTTCCCAGTTTGATGGTGCCGGTGCCGCCAAGGCGCGGCGCGACCTGGAGCGGCTGTTGCGTGCTTCCGTGTCCTGGGACACGCCGGGACGGTAAGCAGCATGGCATCGAATCCGGAGCTCTACAACCTGTCCCCGCTGGGGCTGTTGCTGCTGGTCGGGGGCGCTCTGGCGCTGTTGCCGCTGGCCTGGGTATGGCTGCGCAACCGCCGGGCGAGCCCGGCGGTGCGCTGGCAGGCGCTGGCCTTGCTGACGCTTTTTCTGACCTTTGATCTGGTGCTGTTTGGCGCGTTTACCCGTTTGACCGATTCGGGTCTGGGTTGCCCGGACTGGCCCGGCTGCTATGGCAGCGCCAGTCCGCTGGGAGCCCATGCGGATATCGCCGCGGCGCAGACTGCCCTGCCGACCGGGCCAGTCACGCACGGCAAGGCCTGGGTGGAAATGGTGCACCGGTATCTGGCGACCAGTGTGGGCGCGCTGATTGTGGTGCTGACCCTTATCGCCTGGCGGTCCAGAAAATGTGCGGGGCTGAAGGTTTCGCCGGGATGGGCGATGTTGACGCTGGTGTGGGTCTGTGTGCAGGGCGCTTTCGGCGCGCTGACCGTCACCATGAAGCTGTTTCCCGCCATCGTGACGCTGCATCTGCTGGGTGGCTACGTGCTGCTGGCGCTGCTGACGGTGCAGTGGGTGAAGTTGTCGCAGGCGGTCGGGGCTCCCGTGCCCGTGGTCTCCGCAAAATTGCGGCTGGCGATGGCGGCCACACTCGCCTGGCTGGTGGTCCAGGCAGCTTCCGGCGCCTGGGTCAGCACCAATTACGCGGTGCTGGCCTGCTCCGATTTCCCCCAATGCCAGGGCAGCTGGTGGCCCGAGATGGCGCTGGCGCAGGGGTTTGAGATCTGGCGCCCGCTGGGGCATAGCGCCGATGGCACGGTATTGAGTTTTCAGGCGCTCACCGGTATCCATTTTGTGCACCGTATGCTGGCCCTGGTGACCGTGGTGGTGCTGGGGTGGATGGTCTGGCGCCTGCGTACCGTTGCATCGTTGCAGGCCCCAGTGCAATGGCTCATGACACTGACCGCGCTGCAAGTGCTGACTGGCATGGGCAATGTGGTGTTGGATTGGCCCCTGGTGGCCGCGGTGCTGCACACCGGCGGTGCCGGTGCGTTGGTGGTGGTGCTGGTGTGGCTTCTGGCCGCCACCGGAACCCAAGAGACTTTGGAGAGAGCTGCATCCACGCGGCCAAGCTATGCCCATGACTAAGAACGTTGCCGCGATCAACCCGGACGTGCTGCGCCAGTTCCACGCACTGACCAAGCCGCGCGTCATTCAATTGATCGTGTTTTGCGCGCTCATTGGTATGGTGCTGGCGGTGCCGGGTGCGCCCAGCTGGTCGCAGGTCGGGCTGGCTGCGCTGGCCTGCCTGGGTATTTACCTGGTGGCAGGTGCGGCGGCGGCTTTCAATTGCATCGTTGAAAAAGGCATCGATGCCAAGATGAAGCGCACCGCCTGGCGGCCCACGGCCCGGGGTGAACTGGGCGATTGGCAGACCCTGATCTTTTCGGCGGTACTGTGCATCGCAGGCTCGGTGATTCTCTACGTCTGGGTCAACCCGCTGACCATGTGGCTCACCTTTGCCACGTTTGTGGGCTACGCGGTGATTTACACCGTGATCCTCAAACCCATGACACCCCAGAACATCGTGATCGGCGGCGCATCGGGTGCCATGCCGCCCGTGCTGGGCTGGGCGGCCATGACCGGCGATGTAGGGCCCGAGGCCATCATCCTGTTCCTGATCATCTTCCTGTGGACGCCGCCGCATTTCTGGTCCCTGGCCCTGTACCGGGTGGAGGACTACCGCAAGTCCGGCCTGCCCATGCTGCCGGTCACGCACGGCAGCGAATTCACGCGGCTGCAGATATTTCTTTACACCCTGATATTGTTTTCTGCCTGCCTGCTGCCGTTTGTGTACGGCATGAGTTCGTGGCTGTACCTGGCTGCGGCCATTGTCCTCAGCGTGGGGTTCTGCTGGTACGCCTGGCGGCTGCTGCGCAACTACTCGGACCAGCTTGCGCGCGAGACTTTCCGCTTTTCCCTGATCCATCTGAGCGTGCTGTTTGCAGCGCTGCTGGTGGACCACTACCTTGTTTAGGAATTCCATGCAAAAACGCATTGCTATGAAATGGATAGCTGCTTGCGCATTATCCATGGGGGCTATGGCCTTGTTAGGTGCCTGCTCTGAACAGAAGCCGTCATTCGTCTCGATTGATGTGACGGGTGCGAACTATGCCAAAGGATTCGAGCTGACCGACCACAACGGCCAGGTGCGCCACCTGACCGATTTCCCCGGCAAAATCGTGGTGATGTTCTTTGGCTACACGCAATGCCCCGACGTCTGCCCCACATCCATGGCCGAACTGACCGAGGTGAAAAAGGCACTGGGCAAGGATGGCGACAAGCTGCAGGGCTTGTTTGTAACGGTAGACCCCGCACGGGACACGCCGGCGATGCTCAAGGAGTACATGGGTAACTTCGACCCCACTTTCCTGGCGCTCTACACCACGCCCGAGAAGCTGGCCGAGCTGGCAAAGGATTACAAGGTGTACTACAAGAAGGTGGATGGCAAAACGCCCACCAGCTACACCATGGACCACTCGGCAGGCAGCTACGTCTATGACACCCAAGGCCAGTTGCGCCTGTTCACCCGCTACGGCAGTGGTGCGCCGGCCTTGACCGCCGACATCCAGTTGCTGCTGAAAGAAGCGCGCTAACGGCTACTCCGCTGTAATGCGCTGGCTGGCAATGATGCCGCCCAGTACCACGGTGTCGGCCTGGATGCGGTTGGCCAGTCCCTGTGCAGACGTTCCCACCGCGTTCCAGCCCTGCTGGAACAGCTTTTGCCGCATCTCCGGCGTGCGGACGATCTCGCTGACCAGTGCAGACAGGCGCGCCACCACAGCGGGAGGCATGCTGTTGGGGGCGGCTACGGCGTTCCAGATTTCGAGATTGAAGTCCCTCACGCCGGCTTCAGACAGGCTGGGAATGTCCGGCACCAGCGTGCTGCGCACACTGGCGGTCATGCCAATCGCCCGCAGTTTGCCCGCGCGGATCTGCGCCATGGCCAGGGCTGGTGGCAGCAGGGCGAGCTGCAGGTCCCCTGACACCATGGCAGTGGCCACCTGCGGGTAGCCAGAGTAGGGCACATGCACCGGGGCCACGCCGGCGCGGCTCTTGAGCAACTCCATGCCCAGGTGGCCCACCGTGCCAACGCCCGGCGTGCCGTAGTTCCAGGTGTTGCCCGCATTGCGGGCGTTGGCCAGCACATCCCTGGCCGTGGCACCCGCAGCATGGGCGGGAGCTACCAGCACCAGCGGCGAGGTGCCAATCAGGCTGACCGGCTTCAGGTCCTGGAGCGGGTCATAGGGCAGTCGGGGGTTGAGCAGTTTGGCAATCGTCATGTTGCCGTTGATCATCAGCCCGAGGGTGTGGTTGTCGGTCGCCTTGGCCACGAAGTCGGCAGCGATGTTGCCCGCTGCGCCCACCCTGTTTTCCACGATCACCGGCTGGCCCAGCGCTTTGGACAGCGGTTCCGCCAACGCGCGGGCCGTCAGGTCGGGCGACGAGCCACCGGGAAAGCCCACAACGATGCGCAGCGGCCTGGTCGGCCAGGCAGCGGCAGTTTTTTGATTGATTTGGCCTGTAGCCCCCGTGGATATTGCGTAAATAGCTATAGAAAGTATAGCAAGCATGAACTTCTGACGACGCATGGGGAACCACTCCTGAATGAAAAATACCCCTGACGGCCGGGGCCAACTGGGGCATTGTCTCAGGGGATCAGGTGCCGCTGGTCTTGGTCAACAGATTCAACAACGCATCGAGTACAGGGATGCGGGTACGGGCTTCGTCCAACAACTCCCGGTTGAAATGTCGCAGTGTTGTCGCGTCGGACGCGGCACAACCAAACCGGGCTTCAAAAGAATGCTTGAGCTGGGCCGTTGTGTGCCCTTCAATCGGGACGCGATGCACAGTGAGCAACATCGCCTCAAGACATGGCTCACAAGGCAGCACCTGTACCTTGGCTTTGCGCGCCATCGCGCGCGTCTTGTCACTCCAACCGGCATCCGTGTCCAGCAACGCGGCCTTCACGTCGTACGCGGCATTGCGTGATTGTCGAAAAGCAAAATCGACGACGTGTGCAGCACCCTTGCCGCGGGCGTTTTTGATGGTGATCACAATGCCCGAACCACGCTGCACATACAGACCCTTCAGGTGCTGCATGAACAAGACTTCGGCATCACCTTCACCCGCCAGCAGCACAGTGCGCGCCACATGACGCAGCTGGCGCGCCGCCTTCATAGCTGAGGCACGGCACCGTAGGCGCCCGCCATGTATTTGGCGTAGAAGTTGTCATCGCTGCGAATGCCTTCCACACTGTCAAGGCGCCAGGCGCTGCTTTCGTTGTGGGTGTTTTTCTCCACCAGCATGACCTGCGCCTTGTGCACGATGTTCAGTACCTCCATGGCGTGGCAGGTAAACAGCAACTGGCCACCGTGCGGGTTGGTGGCCGGGTTGGCGAACAGGTCCAGAATCGGCTCCAGCATGTGCGGGTGCAGGTCGTTCTCGAATTCGTCAATCACGGCCAAGCCACCGGCTTGCAACACTGGCAGCAGACGGTGCAGCAAGACCAGTGCACCTTGTGTGCCACTGGACTCCAGCATGAAAGGAAGCTCAAACTGGGTGCCGTTTGCAGCGCGGTGTATACCGAACGGTAACCATAGTTTTTTCTTTTGACCATCTGGCAGCAGGGACTTCAATTCGCGCACCTGCACGTCTTGCAATCCCAGGTCCCACGCTGACAACAGGCGCACCAGATGCTGGCGCTGTTCTTCCTGGCTGGCAAAGTAGGCGGCGGCCCGCATCAACTGGTCGGAGTCATTCACCACCCGGCCGAACTCATGGATATTGCTCCACACCGTGCTGCTGCTCAGGCGCTGTGCCAGTGGCACGCCGTACTGCGCTGCGGTGGCAATCAGCGACGCATTGGGGCGCACCTTGCGCGCTTCGGAAGCAACAAAACCGAAATCCTGTTGCTTGATGTCGTAGCTTTGTGTGGTTTCGTTCCAGTCGCGGACAAACACATAACGCATGCGTTCATGCCTTGCATACAGCGCTTCGTGCAGCACCCGTTCGGGCGTGCAGCGCAGTGTGTACCGCATGAGGCGCCCATCCACATCGACTTCCACCTCAAACTCCGCGGGCTCTGACAGCGCTGCCATGTGCTGCTGAAACGGCAGGCGCGCGGCAGGATCGGCCGCGAAAGACATGCGCGTGAACCAATCCAGAAACAGGATGGGCTTGAGCAGGGCCGTCTTGCCGCTGGCATTGGGGCCAATGACGGCCAGTACCTTGCTGACCCGCTCGCCCGTGGTTGCCGGATAGGACCAAACCGCCTCCGGCACCTTGCGGTCCAGCAGCCAGGAAACTTCGGTGCGCTCGCGGAAAGACTGGAAGTTGGAAAAAGCGTAACGGTGCAGCATCCGTAAATTAAACCACACATCAGACAAAATGTTGTTTGATATGTGGTTTGCTGTGGCATTCAGGGCGCTTTGGTACCGCTCTCGATGTGCACTTTGGCAAACGTCAGAATGATTTCACGCATCAGTTTGCGTTGGGGGGCTGGGAGTTTGAGAAACGCATCGAAAGTATCCCGCTCCAGATAGCCGATACCTTCATCCCAGCGTTGTTGCTCGGCGCGCAGATGGGTTTGTACATGTTCGCCAAACCGCAACCGGTGAGGGTCCAGCTTGAGCCGTCTGGCAAGTTCCTGAAGTTTGTCCTGCGTCGGGATGGCTTCACCATTGAGCCACTTCCACGCGGTCTGGCGCCGAACCGGCGTGCCGGACCAATGCAGATTGAACTCCCGCTCCAGCACCGCGCCGCTGACTTCCAGCTTCTGGGCTTTCATGGCAGCGCGCAAACGTTCGCTGAACTCCTTCTTCTCATTCATGGCAGGCACGGTATCCGCACGGCCTGCCACAAATGTCCATTACAGTTGACGTTTTATGTCCCTTTATGAGGGATTTCAATTTCAACGCCACCCATGCCCAAATCCCTGCTCGAGCAACTGCCTGAAATCGTCGCCCAAGGCCGTAAAGAAGCTGAAAAAATCCTGGAGAGCATCGAGAGCCGCCACCGCGTGAGCCTGCAAACCCGCGAGGTGGTGCTGCCCGCCAAAGACAGTGCCGCCAGCGACTGGATCACCGCC
>Ga0208694_1003890_pt1 | contig 13997 bp, 6 predicted proteins | sample AD_UKC078_MetaG_FD_184442 | JGI IMG/M metagenome (GOLD analysis project Ga0208694, IMG submission 184442) | Active sludge microbial communities of municipal wastewater-treating anaerobic digesters from USA - AD_UKC078_MetaG (SPAdes) (version 2) | ecosystem: Engineered > Bioreactor > Anaerobic >...
TTCCTGTTGGAATATTTATTTGAGGGTTGACAACAAAGGTTGCATCTGCTATGGCAGGAATGTTAGAAATATTAATCATTCCTGTAGGAAGGGAACTATCTTTATGTTCTTCACTAAAGAGCTTAAAGACATGAGGTTCTTTAGAAGAGTGATCCTTATTTGTTTCACTAAAGAGTTTGAAGCCCATGTTATTTCCCTTTATTGTTAAATTTATAATTATCAAAAGAGTTAGGGTTATCAAGACCATACATTGATTCTTTAAAGATTCTTCCATAGTTATCAACAAATGGTTTGTATTGATTTAGAGATGATTCAAGAGTATTACGTGGACCTTCATATTGTCTGTCCAGGTTATTTATTCGTGACTTGAGAGCAGGGGTGTTTGTATAAAGATATCCACGAAGAGTTGCTGAATCTTGCATTATTTTTTTTATCTTATTATCTTCTAGTTTATGGAAATTTTTTAAATAAAATGCCATTTCATCATCTGCAGTAAGTTCATCGTACTTTTTATTTGTGTTTTTAGGATAATTATTGAAAACATAATCCCCAACAGTCTCATTTGCAAAGTCATAGAAAATATCATTTAAATCAGAAGTGTAATCTTTTTCTAATTGATTGTATTGAGTCAATGTGGAATGATAAAGTCCTGCTCCTTGACTAGCACTACTTAGTAAGTCCTTAAAATGATTTAATTTTTCTTTAAGAACATTAAGGTCATGTGTTTTTCCATATAAATAATAATTCTCTTTTGATGCAGTTATATTTCTTGCAATGGCAACTGTCTCCATCACCGTTCTTAACTTATCTACAATAGAAGTGTAGGGTGATGGAGAGTTGCCTGGTCTATACCCATATTCATTATTCATTACTACCCTCCTATTGTTTTTTAACCATACAAGTTGTAATTAGCTTGTGCGTAAGGATCTTCTTCTTCAGGAGAACCACCCTTCATACCTCCACCACCTTGTTGTTGAACTAGTTGTTGGAGTGCTTGAACCAACTGAGCAAGCTCTTGCTCATTCATGTTCATTAACATTTCTAATAATGCTAATACAAGCTTTGGATTCTCTTGAATAAATTGGTTTAACATTTCTGGATTCATTTTTTACTTCCTTTCATTCACAGTTTTCTTCTGTGTATATTCTTTTATTTACATAGAAGTACGCTTGCAATACAAGTGTCTCTACTAAGTTTTCTAACATCTCTGGCTTGACATCAAAGAATACAAGCTCAGGACTAAATTTATTAATCACTTCTATTTTTAGATCCATAGGATCTACTGATATAGTAATGCGATTATAAATATAAGCAAATAATTCATTCATTACTTTTTGGTGTTTTTTGTTTATCATTTTATCTCCAATCTTCCTACACTAGGTCTTCTTGCTCTACCATATCTAAGCATATAATCAGTTGCAGCCATTGCAATATTCTTATTATAATAAGGGGTGTTTCCAAACTTTTCTAATACAGATTGATAACGAAAAACTGTATTAGAGGTAAACTCATGATCATTATAATAGATACTGGGATCTCTTTTCTTCTCATTCCAAAAGTTAATGCCAAACATACTCATCATTAATCTTGTTCCTACATCAGTTACAAACTGAGCATTAACAATAGGGTCATCAGACTTGATAGTTAGCATATTAGCCATTTTAGCTACAAAGAATACAGGATCCATTTGAGATAACACTAACAAGTCATCCATTCTTTCTCTCTCTGTTTGCTTCATTTGATATAACTTACTTGATGGAGTAGAGAACATAAAGCTTTCTGTGGTAAATAAACTATACATAGCTTTAGGAAGATTATACATCTTCTCAAAGAGTTCATGAACATCTTCAGCACTCTTTAAATTATCTATAGAAAACTTACCTTGTCCAGCTAATACACCCAGACCTTGCTGTATCATTTCTCCTTTAAAGAAGTCCCATTCTTCATCAGTAAATCCACCATTGTTAAATGCTTTAGCTACTCCTATAAGAGCTAACTTAGGTAAGGCTTCTACTTCTTCAAAAGGATTAATTGATTTAGTAATAGATGTTCCTATTGCAGGAAACCAATCTGTATCCCTGAAGACAGTCTCTTTAAGTATCTCATATATGCCTACTGCCATACCTGCCATTAATGCACCGTGAACAGCACCTTTTTGAATAGTAAGCTTAGTGTCAAAAGGATCTCCTGTCTTCATTTTAAAGTCCATAGCAGTATCAGAGAAACTATGCATAAAGTTTTGAAGAGTAACATGACCAGCATGACGAAAAAGATATGTCCAGTTAGCAACTGTTCCTGCCATTAAAGCAAACCTATTTTCAGTAGTTTCCCCCATAGCTCTCATAAGGAATGGTCTATTCTCTGTGCTAAAATTACCTAAAGCATTATTCATATCATAAAAAACATTTTCAGCATACTTGTTAATAGTTTCTGTTATAGCTTCTTCACTTGGATTAACTATTCCTTTAGAAAAAAACTCATTGTTAATTCTGTTATATAAAAGATAAACAGCATTGTGTCTAAGTCTTTCTTCGGTAGTTTTCATACTAAAGTTTTCTCTCCAGAATTTAAATGATCTTAATATTCCTCCGTCAGCTAAGAAGTCTGCTATCTTCATATTAGTAGCACTAAGCTTCTTACCCATAGATTCAAAGTCTTTAATAGCTGAAGTAAGATCTTTTAATTCTTGTCCTGGATTCTCTGTATATTGACTTACCATACCTATACTCATAAGTCTTTCTAACCCAAATTTATTAACAGCTAAGGCTAATGGATCATTGTTTTGTAATGCAACATCAAAATCTTTCTTCCCTAACTCATCTCCCATTCTCCAGAACATATTAAGCTTACCAGATATAGTATTTCTAATAGCAGAAGAAGGGAAGCCTAATACAGCTGCAGCATATAAATTATAAAGACCATACATAGACATATCATTTCTTTCGTTATGAACACTTCTTTTTACTATCTCAGTAGCTTGTTGAACAGCAGTTTTAACAGTATCTCTTTCAGGAGAACCTTCAAACCATCTTCTATCTTCTATAACTTTAGCTTCTAAGTATTGATAAAAGAACCTATTAGCAAACTCTTTACTCATTAAAGAAGTAACAGATAAGTTCTCAACTAAAGAATCTATAAAGTTTCCATTAGGTAATGAATCCTCTGAATCTTGAAGAGGTCTTCTTCCTAACCATGAAGCAACACGGATAGACTCACTCTCATCTATATTTTTAAAGTCTTTAAACATATCTAAAGCATCTTCATCTAAACCATTCAAAGGAATATAATCTTTCCTTGCTTTAAAGTTAGTAAACCTTTTTAAAGCTCTATCAAACACCTCTAAAGAACTTCTGTCCATTCTTGAGTTCTCCATAAGACTATACATCTCTCCAAGAATCTCTCCTGTTGATCTAATATACCCTATAATAGAATCAGACTTAGCTTCTCTATATAATTCTTCATTAGATTTATCTCCTATATCACTAAAGCCATAGTTGATTATATTAAACCTATTCACAAAGCTATCAAATACGCTGAATACGGAGCTTAAATCATCAGAGCTTATATCTATGCCCTTTCTCTTTGCAAAGGCTCTAAAAGCGTCCTCTTTTGTCTCCATACCATATAAGTTCATTATATCTTTCTGTCTTTGTTTGTCAAAGAAAGGAGCAAGTTCATTTACTTTATCAAAAGAATCTATTCCTGCTTCAATTAAAGATGACTCTCTTGCTGTCTTTAAAGTAAGTTCTCTTGATCTATCAGAAAGAATAGCAACTCTTTGTCCTAAGTTTTCTACTTGATCTTTTAAAAAGAATGCTCTTCTTGCTGGTCCCCATTGTTCAAACTTATTTAATCTTACTCCAAAGAAGTCTGTCCATAGATCTTTAGAGGGATCAACTCCTACTTTCTTTAGCATACCCCACCAGAATCTTTCAAGTGATGTATCTACTTTAGCTAATCTATGAGTTTTGATTAACATATTTCTTATCATAGAGTCTTTTTCAAGAGTCTGAATTGCTTTAAAAGGATCATCCATTGCTTGATAAACAAACTTGACCATATTCTTAGTTATCTTATGTCCTGCTGAAAGCTCTTGATCTGTTAGTTTGTCTAATGATTTGAATCTCTCTCCAAATAAAATCTTAGCAATACCTTGTTCACCATCTTCATCAACTTGTATGTTATAAAAGTTTTTCTTTTCTGCATCAACAAGCTCCATTACTTTAGAAAGATCAAAGATGTTTTTCTCCATCTGTTCAATCTTCTTTCTATTAGGAACACTTGCTACATCACATCTATCTGACATTACTTCTCCTTAACATTTAGCTTTAAATGTTGCATGTTTAGATCTATTAATATACAACACTTTATCTGCATTACGAGCAGGGATTATCTTACCTGTTGTTAATTCTTCTATTGACTTCTCATCTCCCTTAAATCTCCAGTCTCCATTCTCAAAAGTAATTATCTTATTGAGTGTATTTATAAATTTGCTTCCTCCATTAACATGAGTAATAAGAGCTAACTTTGACTCAGCATTAACATTATCTATAATAGAGGTATATATTACTCCAAGATTCCTTGAGTATTCAGGGTTGTTAATCTTTCTCATAAGATTTTCCATTCTAGATACTAATGATTCAGCAGTAAGAACTTCTCTTGTTCCATTAACTATTAACTGATTTTCTAATTTATTGGTAACAGTAGGAGTTTGATATTTCTTCCCATTAGTTAAAGGATCAGGATGAACTCTTAATGCTGGAGCTAACCCTGCTCTCTTATATGTGCTTCTATTCTTCATCCCTATATCAAGTTTATTGAAAACATATTCAATATGATCTCTGCTAATGTTCCTGTCTGTAATGTCATCAAATATAATATCTACAAACCTGTCAAGAGACTCAGCACGATCTATACCTATCTCCACCTTTCTAGCTTGTTGTATTCTTTCTACTGCTCCATGTATTCCTGAAGCATAGTTATCTCCCACCTCTGTTAAGTATGTTCCAATAGAATTTACATTGTAAATAAGATTAGCATACTCTGCTGATAAGATCTTGTCTAGTTGAACCATATCTATTTCTTTATCATCTTCATGACCCATAACACTGTGTAATACTTCAGAAGGAAGTCTATCTCTATAATTACTCCAGTTAAACTGTGTTTGTCCTCCCTCAAGAATGTTTGTTATGTAAGGTTTTAGTTGGGATAACACTTGAATTGAGTAAGGTAATATATTAAATGAAGAAGATGAGATAGGATGATCCTCAATGATTTTAAAGATCTCTTTCTCTTTCTTCTTATCACGTTCAGTAGTAGATTTGTGCATAAATCCATGAGCATATTTAATTAAAGAAACAGTATGATTTAATTTCCCAAGAAGATCATTGATTGCTTCAGTGTCTTCGTTAGATGTTAATTGTTTAATCTCATTTAATCTATTTGGAGAAACAGGTTGTAGTCCTATTGTATTCATTATTACTTTAGAATAAGAATCAAATGCACCTAAAGACAAATTTATTAATCTATCAGGAGACCCTTCAAAATATTGAGTTCCTTTTTTAAATTCAAATATAGAGGTAACTGCTTGTTTAAGTTTAATCTCTTTGTATGCAGTTATAAATTCACTAGCATATTTGTTCACATTTATATCTGTAGCTACAAGCACAGCTCCTTGATTCTGCTTAGGGTTATCTACAAATGGAGCTGATGCTGAGTTAAGCATTCTGCCACTTGAAGTTATATACATATCCTTAGTTAGTATAATACTACTTGGAGTATACTTAGAGTACTCAAAAATAGTGTTATTAATTCTATTCTGTCTAATATCATCAATGATACTACCTTTTCTGCTTGCATCAGTTCCATCTGCTATAAATAGAACTTTATCTCCAAGCTTGTTTCTAGTAGCTTCAGAGACAACATATGCTTTACTGGGCATAGTATTATCATTTAACCCAACAAACCCTTTAACAGTATGTATAATGTAGTTATTAATCCTATCAACCTCAACAACCTCAAATCCTTTTGTAATGTTTTCAGCTTGGAAAATATTGTCTGGGTCTTTACTAAAGAAGAACACTGCATTTTTATTGCCAAACAAGTTTGCTTTTAAGTCAAACTCTATTGTCTCTTTGAGTTTTTGCGTAGCAAGTTCATTAGCTACTTTAGGACTAACTTCAATCTCTATTTTTCTTGATGGGACATTAATAGAACCTTTAGGGTTACCTACGAGTGCAAAAGCTTGATTTGTTTCAGATATGTCAGCCATGACCCTTCCACCATACATAGCCATATTGTTATCTGTAAACTCATTCATACCTGAGATCATATCGTGCATAAGGTTATTCTGTTCTTGTATTTCATATAGAATTTGAGTATATTGATTGATATGTGAAACAGGATCAGAATCAAAACCTGACGAGTTCCTACCAAATAACAATAATCCATCTTTTACCATCGTATCAAAGCCAGCAGAATCTATTCTTGTCTCAGTTAAAGCATCTCCATCCCAGTCTCCACCTTGAAGGTAAGTGGCTCTTCTAGTCAAGTATGTTTGAATAGACGTTCCAGTATCTCTAACTTCAGCTAATAGAATAGGATTATAATGAAGAGTTCCATCATTAGAAGCTCTATTAAACATTCTGTAATATACTCTTTGTTCATTGGGTTTATTTCTATTATAAACCTTCTCAACTAAATACCCTGCTTCAACCAAAGGTTTCGCAAGTATTCTAAAATCTCTTTGCATTGCAGTTGTATCCCTATCATAAAAGTCTTCACCTCTTTGAGAAGCATCATACAGTTTGGTAGCAAGACTAAGTTCAGCTGAAGAAACAGAAGTTTCTATCTTTCCTCTTGCTTCATAAATCTGAAGAACATTCTCAGCAAGCCTCCCTATTTGAGTTGAGGCTGATACATCTACATCAATAGAGCCTTCAGCAGTAGGAGCAGAAAATCTATTTGTTGTATTATTATAATCAAGAAGAAGAATACTTTCTCCACTAAGATTTCTACTACTCATAACCATATTGTTTGTTTCTGATATAATAGAATAGCTTCCAGGTTGATCACTCATCTTCCTTATAGTTGCTTTAAAAGTATTGTTTAATAAATCTTGAGTTATGATCTCACCAGCTTGAACTGCAGCGTTTAGTTTCTCAAACATTTTATTCATAGATGTGTTAATAGTTCCTTGATCTATAGGTGGTTTCATAAACCCTGATCCAGGATTGATATAGATTTGTGGAGATATAGTTGTATCTATCTTACCTTGAGGAATCTCTTGGTGAAGTATAAAGCTTTCTAATGCAGCTCTGTATGCAAAATTAGGACGATTACCGAGCATTCGAGGGATAGTAAGAGTAATAGTACTACCATCACTGTTTCTAACTCCATTCTCTAGTAACAATCGAGGAAGTATTCCTCCTGTATTTTTCACATTGCTTATAGGTATGACAATCATATTATCGCTAAGAGCTTCCGTTATGTCTCCTGTTAGCAGTGCAACCATGTCAGGATCAACATTGATAACTGCCTTGGTTAATGTTCCAAACATCTTATTTGATATCTTGGGAGCACTGTGTGGGTGTTCTGCTAAAGCATTTTGAAAGACTCTAGCTAAACCTCGTCCCATAAAGAGTTCACCATCAACAGCTGATAACCCATCTTTTTTCCTTCTTGTATCATCATAGAACACAACACGAAGTTCATCTCCTATGAGTCGTTCTATTTCACTTTCTAATCTATTAAGAATAAAACTAGGAGTACTATTAAATGTTTGACGAGCATTCATTCTTTTGATTTGAGAATAAGAAAGATCTTTAGAAAAGTTACCATCGCTAAGAGCATCTGCTAATAAATATGAAACAGCATTACCTTCATTACTAATAGCTCTATCCCTAAACTTATTAATAGAAATTCTAATGTTTCTTAAAGGTATTTGTAAGTCTTCAAATAATACATTCTTGCTTTCAAGTAGTTCCATTTCTCTAAAGAATTCATTATAATTATTAAACTTATTTCTACCTAAAGCTGCCTCTATATTGTCTATATAAGTGTTATCAAAAAGACTTCTGCTTCTATCTATCTCCTTGAATATTCTGTCCCTTACCTTTTCTGTAATACCAGTAAAGTTGTTCTTTTCAACACTATCTTTTACATAAGACAAGTCATCTCTTAACTGTTGATTTACTTTTATACTGTTTGCAAGAAGATTTAATATATCTTCTTTATGGCTTTTCCCGTTAGGCATTCTTGACAACAGCTCATGAGAAAAACTTGTAACAATATTTTGTTTAATATCGTTAAGCTCCTTAAAGCTTTTTCCTTCTTGATTTCCACTTAAAACCGAAGATATTAATTTAATTCCGTTATCAAAAATAGTAAATATAGGTTTATTAATAAGCTCTTGTGCATCAGTTGGAGAAAATGCTGTTAAATATTTGTATCCTTCATCAGTAATAGCTCTTCCTGTTCTCGCTACTCCAGAGGAATCCTTATAGGGAATTATTTCAATATGCCCAGCTGCTATTGCATCACTTTCAGTTTCATTTGCAATATCTAAATATAACGCTGCTAACTTATCACTAAGTTCATTAGCAGGAAAATCAAAGTAGTCGTGCTCTATTTCTATCCTGCTAAATAATGCTTTAAAAGCATTAACAGTTTCATCATCAGAAGAAGTTCTGCCTCGATGTCCTACTTCGGCATTAAATTTTCTAAGTATTCTAGAGTTATAATCCTTAGCCCATCTTTCATATGCTGCTAGTCTATCATCTGAATAAGTATGATTTATTATTGCCTTAGCTAATTCTTGTGGATTCTTAAGATTGTTAGACTCATCTGAATACAAATATCGAAGAGCAGTAAAGTTATTACTGTTCTCTAACAAAGCAAATAGATTATTGTTAGGAGTTGTATTCCCTATTGTTATATAAGTATTTCTGTATTCATTAAACAAAGTGTCAGTGTTACCACTTCTTAATGCTGGAATCAAAGTATGAAGAACATGATCCTCTGACAAGATAGGGAATAGTGTTCTAGCATACACATCTTGTAAGACTCCTTTAAGAAGAGTTGCTCTTTTTTGAGCATCTGCATTCTTCCATCCTGCAATCTCAAGGAACTCATTAGTGTTGCCCTGAGAACCTCCTATTATAGATGGAATAAGTCCCATATTTAATACAGTCTCTTTTGCTTCTGCTCTTTTTTTTTCGTCTTCAATGTTGTCAAAAGACACGGTGTAGTAAGTATAGTTAGGTCCTTTGATTACAGCATCAAAAGCTGTTCCTGCTGCAACAGCTTTAACCATGCCAGTAGAAGAGAACTCAATAGATATGTCTCTAGTTTTGGGAGTTGTAGCCAAGTGTCTAATGATAGTATCAACAGCTGCAGTTCCTCTATTGGTTGAATTATAATAATAGTTTGTATTAACATACTTATGTAAAGTAGGGTGAGATAGCAACACATTCCTAACATGATGTTGAGCTTCACTAAAGTCCATGTTATAACGGAAGCCTGACTCTATTTCTTGAATAAGTCCTGGAACTTTCTTAATTTCTTTTAAAATATCAACAGGTCTCATTGTCTTAGCGCCTACTGTGATAAGACCATTCCTATCATTATCAAATCTAATGTTAGCAACTTCTTTTTGGATTCCTGGACTTGCATCAGCAATAGTAGCATATGCATTAAGAGACATCTCTCCATACTTGTTTAAATCAGAAGGATGCATCCCGTCTTTTATAGTAATATCTATAACTCCATTATCAAAACTATTAACTTTTACTCCATTACCATAAGAACGGAGCATTTCGTTTACATCTTCTACTGCTCCATCAAAAGTATATCCTTTAGTCATGTATGATGTCCATAGATTAGTTCTAATACTTTCTATAACTGCATTCCTTAATGCTCTTGAATCATACTTACCCCAATCACTCAGCCCTGCTTCTAAAAATCTATTTGTAATTAATATTCCATTAGCTGAAGAGTTAGTACTTTCGACAACTTCTGGGTTCCCATTAACAATCACTTCTAAGAATTTTCTATTACTTGTATCAGGAGTTCTTTGTTGCATTGCAGTTACAGCCCCAAAGTCATAAATGCTAGCACTAGGCTCTAATCTTCTTCCTTTGTATAATTGATCATAGTCAACAAAGAATCCCTTTGCCATCTTATTAACTTCTATTATTTGGTTATGATAATCAAATATATTCTGAACATCTTTTATCTCTGGGTCATACTGTTTTGATAAGTATGCTATTGTTATAGCCCTAGCTTGTTTAGAGATAGTTCTTTCTTCCTTTGTAAGATTCGTAAGGTAGCCTAATTCGAGTCTATCTCCAAGAAGAGACTTAAGAGTCACATACCTTTCTAGCTCTGCTGCAACACGTCTATTTTGAGCATCTACGCTATGAAGCTCTTTATTATTGATATAGTTTTTTAAGTTCTTTATAGACCCATCAAGCATTTCAACAGAAGCAGTTCTTACTCTAGCTGCAATATCATTAATACTATCTCCTGGTTGACGTTGATTATTTGCAAGAGTTCCTACATCTGTTATAATAGTACGAAGAAGATCAGGTCTTATTCCATTCTTTCGAGCCATATAATCAAACATACTCTGAGCATCTGTCATTTGAAGTAAGCCTCTAACATCATCAAGAGAGCTTCTATCCTGTTCTAAATTTCTTAAGAAATTAATAGAATCAATAATTCCTTGTGTTTGAGCTTGATTTCCTATAAGAGTTACAGCTCCTGACCTAATTAAACTTTCAGCAAAAGGATTAAATGCAAGATTTTCATTACGAGCTACATCATCTTTAGGAGCTCTAAGTTTAAGAGAATCTAATCTTTGAATAATTTCTCTTGTATTAAACCCTTCATCTCTATTAAACTTACTTGTTAATCCTCTGAATAAGCCTATTGTTCTCGTTACTTCGTCTGAAAGTCTTGTTCTATCATAGGAATCTAAGTTTTGGTTTACAATAGTATTATTTAAAACATTAACTGCTTCTTCTAGGTTTTTGACATAATTCATGGGGTTTGCTATTATTTGCCCACTAAGAGTATTTGGGTCACTCATTAATCTAAAGAAATAGTCATAGTCTCTCCCTTTTGCTCCTAATGTTCCGCTAAAGTGACCTGAGTAATACACATGTGATCTAAATCCTTCTATAAATTTATCTATATCATTTAGTTCATATCTGTTTGCACTTAGTCCACCAGAGAGTGCTTGAGATATATTGTAATGAACTCTGTCTTCGTATGTTGTTCCTCTTTCTCCAGGAAACAACACATCATTCAGTATAGAGAATGTGTCTGCATTAAAGTTATTCTTTAAATAATTCTTAGAGAACATGTGTCTTAAGTCCCCTGATGTCCACCCTGCTCTCTTAGCTACGCCTTGAAGTATGGTATTAGAAGATAACTCATTTGTTACAAATAAACTTGCAAGAACATGTGCTTGCTCTCTTTCATTCCCTCCATATAATAAATAATCAGTTAGTCCTCTTTGATATGTTTTAGACATATCTACATTGTTTTTAATAAACGTATCCATTTGAGCAATAGAGCCAGGATATGCCCATGTTGTTAATCTTGCTATATTATAACCTAATCTAGTAGTTGTCTTATGATTGTCTTCTAATATTTGAAAGATGTCATCGTGTTCTTTTCTCCAATTAGCAGTAAACAATTCTCCTTGCTGATTTGCTTTTCTGTAAAAGAATGCTTTCTTACCAAGATTACTTGCCATTGCAGTAGCCATTCTTCTTCCTATTGACCTCATCATAGAACCACCAATAGCTAAAGCATAATTAGGATCAACACGTTGTCCTGTTGTCTCTGTCAAGAACTTAGCTTTCTCTTCTTCTCTTCTCTTGATATGATTAATACTATACATTTGATCTGTTCCTTCTATGAAATCAATTCCCATCCTTGACATAGTTTCATATAAAACATAGTCAACAATAGTATCAAATGCAACGTTTGAGGCATGATTAGAGATAGTAAGTGCAGCAAGCTTAAAGAATGCCATAGGGTTCGTTCTTTGAGCTCCATTTATTGCATCAGGAACAACAGTTAATGCTTCTCTAAGAGCATTAGGGATATGTCTAGGTTCTAATCCTGTTAAGTAAGATGTAGCAATCTGTCCAACTCCCATTCCTATTGCACTACTTAAAGCATTATGAACAAGACCTGAAGCAAACTTTTCAAAGTTTAATTGTTCTGCTGTTCCTGAGTTATAATAGTAATCACCAAATACTCCTTTTAACATATTAGAAGCAAAGATCAAATTAGTTCCACCAAACTTACCAAGCAAGGTTGTCTCTACTATAGGGGTTGCAATAGAAGCAACAGAGGCAACTGTTCTTGCTGTCTTACCTAACATCTTATCTTCTTCGGGAGCATACATTAAGTTCTCTCTTATAGCAGAAGCAACGTAAGACTTCCCTGTTGAGAAAGGAGCCATACTTATCCCTTCCTCTGTAAGCATTCTGCCAAATAAAGAATACATTAAAGTATTACCAAATGCTTTATCTGCAAAAGCTGTGAATGAATTACCTATATCTATTCCTCGTGTTATGTCAGAGTGTATCTTCTCTCCAAATAGATTAGTTATAAAAGCTTCACCTTCTGAATCTGTTCGGGATAAGTATTGAATACCTTTCTTTAGATTTATTTCACTTTCTAAAGGATCATTAAGAAACAACTTATAAGCTTCGTCAATAGTTTCAAGAGTATTTTCTTTAGACATTTGCTTACTGAAAAGAGATCTTTCAAAAGTACTAACAATAGATGTAGCAGCATTAAACATATATGCTCTACGCATTGTTTCTCTTTCATTTCTCATAGCTTCTTTCTTAGATCTAAACCCAAGTTCTTTATAGTTCTTTACCCCTTCCCAGAGCAATGTTTGACCCATAGCAGTATAAGAAGGATCTTTAAAGTCATCAAACATACTTTTAAACTCATTGTTCTCGTCTAAGTCTTGATAAATATTTGTTCTTAGCTTTCTAAAGTCATCAGATGAAAGTCGTTGTTTCATTAAACCTCTCCTGTGTATCCCAGTAAGTTATATATTTTTGATAATATAAATTTATACTCTTTTGAATTACGTTTAACAGCTCCAAGCAAAGGAATATATGCTTTTAGCATACCATCTAGTGTTGCTCCAGAGCTTTCTATTGAAGCCATTGTTCTATCAAAGTTTCCTTTACCACTAAGGAACTGAGCCATGCCTTGCATCATCTCAGCTTTACCTCCTTGCATAGTAGTAAGTAAACCTGTTACTCCACTTTGTCCTCCAACAAACTGTCCATACTTAGCAAGTATATCAGCAGCTCTTACCACAGCATACTTCTTAGGATTGTTAATAGCTTCATCCCTTAAATAAACAAGCTGACTTCTTTCATCATTAGCTGTTTTTAATAATTCTGTTGCTCCTTGAACTCCAGCTTGAACTAAAAACATAGCAGACATTCTTGCGTATGAATTATCTAGAATTCTATTGTTTAAAGAATCAACTTCTTCTTTAACATGTTCTTCTGTCATCATTGAATCTTTCATTATTCCATTAAGAAAGTTCATTATGCTTGCAGCTTGTTTGTTCATTACTTCTCTATCACTAGACTCAAGAAGAAGAACATCAAAGTATTTCTTTAAGATTTCAGCAGAAGCTTCATTATAAACTCCTTCTCCCTCTCCTTCAGTTTTATACTTTTCAAGCATTTCTTCAAGCATGTCTTTTGTATTTTCTTTTGCCATACTATCCCCCTAATAAGATCCCAGTTTTTTCCTATCTATAGTCCACAATTCTAATATAGTCGATGTATTTGTTTTGGTGGGAAGTCATCATCCTCCATTTTGTCTCTTTCTAGTTCTTTTCCTGACATATATCCTGACATAGCACCTAGTCCTGTTTCTGTAACTGCATCAGCAAAGTATCCAGCTTTCCAGAAGCCAGGCTTATTAACTCTTGAAGCATTAAG
>Ga0208694_1003896_pt1 | contig 13986 bp, 12 predicted proteins | sample AD_UKC078_MetaG_FD_184442 | JGI IMG/M metagenome (GOLD analysis project Ga0208694, IMG submission 184442) | Active sludge microbial communities of municipal wastewater-treating anaerobic digesters from USA - AD_UKC078_MetaG (SPAdes) (version 2) | ecosystem: Engineered > Bioreactor > Anaerobic >...
GATAAAACTCATCTTCGAGACCTGTTCGAAAGAACTAAATTTCAAAATGTCAAAGATCGTTTTATGCTTAATGAGCCAAATTTGTTTAATTTTTAAAAACGTCCCAATTTTAATGGGACACTAGTGACATGAAGTAATGGATAAAATAAGGATTAATGTAATTAAATAAAATGTGAGATTTTTCATTTTAATTGTTTTTAAATTTCCCTACTCGTAAGGCTTTTCGGAATACGCCCCGTTTTTTTAGTGGGTTCTGGTCTCCACTTTATAAAACAACTAAATTGAATTTACTGTCCACTTAAAAATTAAATAACTATCATTTATATCATTACATTATCTATGCTTTACAGTTCAATTATTCAGTTAACGATTTCGAAGCACTGACCTGTTTGAAATTTCAACAAAAGTAATTTTGGTGAAAACAGTGTACAATGCTTTGCCTGCAACAATGTATTTAATATCTTGAATGTCTTGGGTAGTTGAGTTTGAACTATTGGAAGTCCCGAAGGTGCATGATTGTAATACCACTACAAGTGTAATAGTTAGAAAAGTGTTTCTAATTTTTAACATAGATTCTTGGTTTTACAATTACAGTTCTTGTGGTTAAGTAACTCACAAAGAATGAGCTTCAAAATTAATTAAAAGAATTTAAAAAACAAATAAATACTAATAAATATTTAAATGATTAAATAACATGATTGTTTAAACCTTGAAGTTAAGCCTTAATTATTGTTTGGATTCGTTTGTTCTGACCATTAAAATATTTGATTTTCTTCTTTTGAAAACTTTGAGTATTATGCTTAATTTACAAAAAAAACTGCTGAGGAGATAGCACTTCTTAGATAACTTGATTTTTAAAATAAAAACAATTCGCAAGTGATTTTAACCAGATCTTCGCAATTCAGAATCACCAGCTGATGCAAAAAAACAACGTATTGTATGAAAATTTCTATTTTCCGGATTTCTTATGGATTTCAGTCCTTTAATTAAATTAAATTCAATTGATTAAACAATAATGTCGCCATACATATAGATAATATCAATATATATAGATAATATATATAACCGTTCGATGAATATTGTTTTTAAAGATTTGAATAATTTTTAAAATTGATTATTAAGCAGGTCAGAACCAAGTAGCAAATAATTTATTTTTCATTTAGGACATCATTGTTAACCACATCAATTAAATTTTGGAAAGTTTGCATATCTTTAATCCTATAAATTATTCCTTTAAATTCAATAAATCCACTAATTTCGAAATCATCTTTCTCGAATAGATCAGAAATAGGCAGATTTAAGATTTCGGAACATTGGTTGAGTCGTTGCCATGTAGGCTTATTAAAAACATTATACACATTTTGCCTCTCGATACCTAATTCTTTCGCAAAATCGATAACCGAAATCCCTTTTCCCCGCAAAATTTCTTTAATCTTTAACTTATTCCTCATATTTATATATTTTAATAAAAACAAAGATATATAATTAAATCGATAAAAGCGTTTAAAAGTAACTTATTAAATGACATTAAATTTGCACATGTCATGTATTATTAGTATATTTGTATTAATAGAAACGGCATAATATTAATAAGAATATGGAAAAAGTTGTAATTTTTGCACGAGTGAGTTCATCTAATGGAGCACAAGATTATCAAAGGCAAATAAACGATTTGACATTATTTGCTAATAACAATAAGTTACAGGTTGCCTCAATTTTTGCTGAAAAAATCAGCGGTGCAAAACTAAATGCAGAACGTGTTGAGTTGAATAAAATGATTGATTACGTAAGTAAGAATAATATTAAAAAAGTCCTTGTGACTGAATTAAGTCGGTTAGGGCGGGATACATTACAAGTTCTGCAAACAATTCAAATTTTGAATGAACTTACAATTTCTCTGTATATCCAAAATTATAATATTGAAACACTTACAGAAGAAAATAAAATTAATCCGATGAGTCAATTTTTAATTACTATTTTAGCAGAAGTTGCACGGATGGAACGAAAAACAATCCGTGAAAGGGTTTCAAGCGGATATGTGAATTTTAGAAATAATGGTGGCGTTGTTGGTCGCAAAGTAGGTTTTAGAAAGTCAGATGAACAACTAAAAAATGAATATCTTGATGAAATAAAGCTCCTTAGAAAGGGAATAAGCCTCAGAAATGTGTCAAAATTGACAAATCGATCAATTAATACTTTGCGAAAATTGAAAGCATTTGTTTGATTATCTGATTTATAATTCTTTATTAGAAATTAAATCCCCTTGCAAGTTAAAATTGAAAATATTTGAATTATAAAATAATTGATATTCAATAATTTTCCCATATCCAGGCACCTCTCCTCTCATTAAATTAAGATGAGTTCCTATCGATGCTTTGACAACAATCAATTTTTCATAAGTTGATAATCTATTGAATGTTCGACTTAAATTGATTTGTTTTTGATCTTTATATAAGTCTGCAACTAATTTATCGATAGGCACTTTATGCTCACAAACAGCAACAATATTGGGGGATACAAATTCAATTTCACTCAAAAATTCTTTAATTTTTCTTGAAATTACATTGGTTAATAATTCAATCTCATAATCTTTCATATTCAAATTCTTTATTAATAAATAGTTTGTAATTTGAAATTCATAAAAAAAATTAACTTTATTTCGTACTAACAGCACCTTTTAATTTTTTAGATTAATTTGATTCAAAAAAACTGTATCAAAACATACTATATAAGATTAAAATGATACATTTTTAAATTAATACATTTGCAGGTACTCATTAGAGTTTCTACGGTCATTTTTTTCTTGAACAATTTATTTAATTGACCGTTGTTTTACGTAGTAATATAATATAACATATTTACATTTTATGTATTAATATATTTGTAACAACATTATTATCAATAATTTATAGCTATAATTTTTTAATTGAATTCAATTGAATTAATTAGTATTACTGTACGTTTATTTTCAAAAGGGTCAAAACTTCAAAAATGACCTACCTATCGGGAGCCCTCTCTCACGTATTGTCAAACCTCACCTACCTACGTGACCATACCTGTACCCCTCTATACTTGGGGCACGGTTCACCGCAAAAAAAATTCCCCCAAAAATTTTGAGATTTTTTGGAATATAGGGTTCAATTTTAATTTAATTGAATAGTGTATATTTGTGTATTGTAACTAATATAGTAATTATGAAAGAGGAACCCCTTAAATTCAATAAAAACATACATTCATCACTAACTAATGTAGAGTCTTTTAACAAAGAAAAAGCTTTTGTTGTTGTAAATAGTAAATCCCCTATAAACAATTGCATTGCCTCAGTATCAAGAAATACTGAAAGAGAATTTATTTGTAAAATATATATTGAAAATTTATTGCCAAATCAATATAAACAAGATATGGAAAGTCTTGGCATTGAAGAAGATATATTATTAAAAAGAAATGATGATTTTTTTTTAATTAATAATAGAACTATATCAGAAGGGACTATATCATTAAGTTCACCTCAAATCTTATCTTTAAAATTAACGCACTTTCAATTAAACATCAACGAGAAATTTGATAATAAGTTTCATAGACTTATTATACCTATAAAGAATGAACTTCAATTTGGCAACTTCGAAAGTCATTCTTTAAAAATAGGCACAACAACAATGGCTTGCGGACTTGTTCAAATAAAGATTGATGAAAAAGAATTCCATCTATTCAAATACAAAAATTCTGATACCGGGAAAAAATACTTATTTATTGATTGCATAAATAAAAGTGATTTTACTGAATTTAAAACTAATTCGAATGCTATTATTAATGCATTTAGTTATATGTCAGGAAATTTATATTTAGATGAATACTATTATGTGACTTTTGTTGAACTAAAAGATTCTGAATACAATCAAGTAGAATCAATTTCATATGAAAAAAAAGGAAAGTCAATATTATCAAACAAGCCTTTACTTGATAGATTCGAATTCATCCAATACATTAATCATATAGATAGAAAGGATATTTTTAATATAATTACTCCGCATATGACTACAACAGATTTTTCAAACTTATGCAGAGTTGTTAAGACTAATGAAACCTATTTAAGGTGTTGTAGACTAATTATCGAAGGGAATGAATGCAAACAGAGACTCTTGAAGGCTGGTATTTTTTCAATTGCTCTGGAAACCATAACAAATTTAATTTATGAAGAAAATATTAGTAAAATTGATTCAATAACTGATAAAGATATAGCAAGAGAAATAAAAAATAAATTTAGTATTATCATAGATGAATACAATAGCAATATATCCAAATATGGCTTACAGATACTTAAATCAAAAATAAACGATATTGACAAACCTACAAATTCAAAAAAATTATCTAAACCATTTGAAATCTATGGAATAGAATTAACAAAAGAAGATATTGAAATTTTAAGTCATAGGAATAAGTTTTTACATGGAACGTCACCATATAATGATGAAGAACTAAAAGAAAAAGAATACGATTTAATTTATATTATAACACGACTTGAATTAATGATAAATAGTTTGATGTTGAAATATATTGGATATAAAGGTCATATAATAAACAACCCAGCATTGTTACAGATTAATTCAAAGAAAGAGGTTACTGAACCTCCATTCAAATTATTATTATAACAAATTTGATTTTCTTACATCAAATAATTTTCCATTGAACATGTGAGTAGTTTCAAAATGTATGGTTCAATTTGGATTGAATTGGGATTAATTGAATTGGATTGTGGAGTGGCTGTATATTGTGGTTGCGAAGGCTTTTCTGGCTTGTTTACGTGATATTGTAGAGACTATTTCGTTGCGGTTGAGGAAATGATTATCTGATTGAAAATAAGGGTTTAAATGATAAAATTTAATTGCCTAAAAGTTTCAATAAATATAGTTTAATTTGATTGAATTAAATTTCAAAATTGGTTTCTTTTTAATAATAATGTGCGTATATTTGCGTAAACGTTCTTAGCATTTTGATGATAAATATGCTACCAGTTGAATTTTTAGTTGAAAGATGGCAGTGTTAAATAATTGAATTTAATTGAATTAGGTCTAATTAAAAAAGTGGTTAAGGTCTACCGTCCATACCGCAAAAAGCGACTTTTTCAAGTCGCTTTTTTTGTTTAAAAAAATTGAAACAAAAAAATAAGTATTTTAACGACTACTCAAAAAATTCTCCAAATTCCACGCAGCTATATGTTCAATGCCTTCATTGGTAGGTATCTTGTAATCATCCATACTTACAACATACTTATCGAAATTATCATCAATGAGTTTTAATGAACGGTATTCTCTCTCTATTGTGTGTTCTTCGGTAAGGCTAAGAGTTACTTGTAAGTAGAGCCTTTTATCGCCTTTTATTGCCACAAAATCAACTTCCGTATCTTTTATTGTTCCCACATAAACCTGGTATCCTGAACGTCGCAAACTCAAATAAACAGCATTTTCCAAAAGATATCCAATTCCGTAGCCATATCCGGCATAAAGATAATTTCGGTAGCTTAAATCGTTCATATAGTATTTGCTGTTGCCTGAAATCGTGTCTTTGCCTTTTATGTTGTATCGCTCAACTCGATGAACAAGAAATGAACTTTCCAAATAGCTAATGTAAGATGAAAGCGTTTCATAGTTTGTTTTTCGCTTTTTCGATGCAAAATAATTGATGATATTAGTTATCGAGATTAGATTAGATGCAGTATTTACCAAATAAACAAACAAATCGTCTAACAACTTTACATCTTTTACATTATATATTGATACTATATCACGCAACATTACCGTGTCTTTAATGGAAGATACGTAATTTTGTTTCATTTCATCGTTAGGCAAATTAAATAATTCCGGTAAAGCTCCGCTTTGAAGGAATTTTTTATAACTTTCACTGCCTTTTTTTTGCTGTGTAACTCCACAGAATTCAATATAACTATATGGTAATACTTCAAACTCAACGTATCGACCCGACAAGAGTGTGGCTAATTCTCCGGAAAGTAGCTTGGAATTTGAGCCACTGATAAAAAGTTCACAAGGTTCTGCAAAGTCCTGAGAATGCGAGTTTATAAAGCGTTCCCATTCTTCAATATATTGTATTTCGTCAATGAAAATATAGACTTTACCTGTAGGGTTTAGTACTTCTCTATAAGCTTTGTACAATTGCTCTAACTCTATGGCACTTCGTAAAGTTGACAGCTCTATATATTCTTTATTTATGTAAAGAATATTTTCACTTTTTACACCTGCAGACAATAACTTGGATGCAATCTGACGTAATATGTAGCTTTTACCTGCACGACGTTGCCCGACAAGCACTTTTACTAACTTATTGCCCACATATTGTCCGATTTTATCTGTATAAGATGTACGAGGATAACCTAAATCTATGGGATTATTATCCCAAAAATTGTACTTTCGTATAGAATCAATTATTTCAATCATATTTGAATATTTTTTGCAAATGTAATTATTTTCAAATACACTTGAAAATATTGGCAGGTTTTATTCTATTTATTTTCCTACAAATTATAAAATTTACTCATCGCACTGGCTTTTATATCGTCGGCAATGTCAATATAGGGTTTCATCGCCTTATAATCACTATGCCCTGTCCATTTCATTACTACGTTTGCCGGAATGCCCATTGAAAGAGCGTTACAAATAAAAGCACGTTGAGCATCATGAGTACTTATAACAGCATACTTTGGCAAGATTGTTTCAATACGCTCACTTCCTTTGTAATACGTTTTTTGATGTACCGGATTATTAAGACCTGCCAATTCAGCCAAATCTTTCAAATAATCATTCATCTTTTGGTTGGATATTATAGGAAATACTTTTCCGTTCTCAAAATGAAAATCTTTGTATTTATCGTATATAGCTTTGCTTTTATCATTAAATTTTTGCAAAGTTCCATTAGCCCAATTGTTTCGCTTGCTATTTTTTTATCAATATTCCTTGCATAGAACGAAATAATCATCCGGGAATTTTCATTCTTCTGTACTCTACAGGCGTCACATCGTACATCTTCTTGAATGCATGATAGAAGCCGGAAGGATGCTCGAAGCCACAGCGGTCGGCTATATCTTCAATCTTCATTTCGGGTTTTCCCTCAAGCAATAAACGAGCCCTCTGCATCTTTATTCTCAGCATATATGAGGCAGGGGGTTCTCCTGTCAAGGCGATGATTTTCCGGTTTAATTGTCTGGGACTCATACAGAGTTTATCCGCCAAAGTATTTACTTCCAGTTGTCGTTTGTCCAAAAGAAGATTGATAAAGTCCACAGTCTTGATAAGGAAACGACGCTCCACTTCTGTGAGCTGCTCTTCCTTATCTTTATTCGTATTCATGTCGGCATTTTCTCCGAATTTACGACGCAGACGACGATGGCGGTCAAGTAGTTTCTCCACTCGTGTGCGTAGTTCGTCGCTATTGAAAGGCTTAGCGAGGTAGGCATCTGCTCCGGCTTTTATCCCCTCGATACGCTCTTCTTCGGTGATTTTCGCCGTTACTACGATGATGGGAATGTGGTTCACAATCTCGTTGTCGCGAATCTGTCGGCACACCTCCAAGCCATCCATGCCGGGCATCATCAGGTCGGTAATGATGAGGTCGGGAACAAGTTCCAAAGCCTTTTCCAGCCCTTCCTTACCGTTGGATGCGTAAGAAATGGCGTATTGATCGGAAAATTGAGAACCGATGTAGGCAGCAATGTCCTGATTGTCTTCAATGACAAGCAAGCGACATTCGTTGTCCTCTTTCTCACTATCTGTAGGCATTTCTACGGTTTCAGGAAGCAAGGGTTTGTTGATTTCTATATCAGCAGTTATCTTTCGTTGGCTATGATTGTGGATTGGCACGCTGATATGAAATGTTGTGCCTTTCCCCACCGCACTCTCTACCGTAATGCTTCCTTCCACGGCATCTATAATTTGCTTAACAAGTGCCATTCCTACTCCCGTACCCATGTTTCGCACATCACTTTCGGCCTGATAGAATGGTTCAAAAATATGTTTTACAGTTTCCTCATCCATTCCACTACCTGTATCCTGCACATCAATACATAATCGCTGATTTTTAGGCCATATCAATACACTAATTTTCCCATATTCGGGTGTGAACTTAAAAGCGTTGGAGAGCAGATTGTTTGCAACTTTGTTCACATAGTCGGGTATGAAGTCCATCTCCACTGTCTCTTTGACAAAGAGTTGCAGGTCAATATTTCGGCTTCGGGCATATTCGCGCCAAGTTTCGGCTATCATCGTGAAGTATGTAGTAATATTGCCGTTACGCCAGTCAGGATTGCCAACCGAAGACTTGATTTTTGAAATTTCCAAGAGTTGGTTGACAAGAATAAGCAACCCATTTCCTTGTCGCTCAATTACATGTGCCTTCTCTTTTACATCTTCCGCATCGGTGGCTTGCAGGTCATGGCTTAGTCCGAGTATCACGGTAAGTGGCGTGCGAAATTCGTGCGTAATGTTAGTGTAAAAGTTCTCGCGTAGAGCCGACATCTGTTGCAATGCTTGGTGGTTTCGTCTGCGTAAGCGACTGGTGTATAATAGGAAAAGGATAAAAAATCCCAGCACTAACGCCACAGCACTACCGATAATGAATATCAGCTTTCGCTCCTCCTTGGTGTTTTCTATTTCTCTTGCATACTCTTCGTTCTTATATTTAGCATTGTATTGGCTCACAGCCTGTTCCACATCACGATGATACATGGAGTCTTTCAGACGGGTATAGTGATAAAGGTGCTTTGTAGCAGATGTAAGGTCGCTATTCTTCAACGCCTCGTACAGTCCAATCCTAGCACGGCTCTCGTTATAAATATCGCCCCGTGAGGCAAATACGCTCACTGCTTTCTCAAAACATTGGGCAGCTTCGGCGTGGGCGTGGCGACGGTTAAGCAGTTCTCCCATCTGATTGTTACAAATGGCAAGTGAATAATTGTTGCCTGCTTTTTCCAGTATCGGGATTGCCCGCCTCAACGAACGTTCACCATCCGCATTTTGTCCCAACGAGAGTTGTGCCGCTGCCATCTGTGAGAGACGTATGCCTAACTTCGCATCGTTGCCTTTTATTGAGTCCATGTAGTAGGCTTGGCGGGCATAATCCAAAGCATGTTCGTCCTTGCCCATGCCATGGTATATTTCCGATGCCATACCACACTGTATGGCAATACGATTGGAGTCGTTCGCCGCTTTGCTGTATTGCAATGCTTCGAGAATATATCGCTCTCCGTCGTTGAGCTGTTTCATGGTCAGACAAATGGCTGCCAGTGAATTGAGTGAACTGCTGATATTGCTTTTATCACCCGTCTTACGGTAATTTTCCAGCCCCTTGTGTACATGCTCCAATGCTTGCACATAATCGGACTTACGAAAAAGAAAATGCCCCATCAAGTGTTCGCAATCGGCTCTCAACGATAAATCGTCCACCTTGTAGGACAAAGGAAGTGCTTTTTTAACGTAGCGTATTCCCTCGTCGAAGTCGTACACCTCCCAGAAATAGGCTCCGGCTTGATACCACACCAACAAGTTTACACTGTCGAACGGTGTACGTGCGGTTACTCTGATTTTCTCGTCAAGAAATTCATCCTTGTGCAGTAGTGCGAATATTTTGTTTGCCGTAGTTATTTGTTCATCGCCTTTTTGTCTGTCGTAGTCACCAAGCAACCGACGTATAGTGTTATCTACGTTGACAGTATCTTGCAATAATGCTATTGTTGCGATGCTATCGGTAGTATTACTCTCCTCGGATAAGGAAGATGCCGGCTTCTTATTGCATGAAAGTAGCAGGAAAGATACTAAAATAAAAACTATTGATGCTCTTAAAATTAAATGATAGTGTTTAAGTAGTTTCATCGTGTTTTCTATATTCGGTTCACTTTTTATAGTTTCTTACTTGCCTACAAAGGTAGAGAAAACATTTCGGGTACACCTAAATGTTTTTCGTTTTTTTGAAATCTTTTTGTTGTTGCCGTAGTTGCGTGCCTAAGTACATCCGCTAAACGATGAATAACAACCAAATAACGTAAAACAAATAACGGCGTAGCCAAATACCCCCCAAACATCACCCCGACATCCCGCACCCCGCTTATTTCCAATTACTTACAAACAAAAATGTCCGATTAGGACAGTCGGAACAGATGAAAAATGTCAGTTTAGAACATCTTTTTGGCAGATCAGAGCATCAAGATTAGCTCGTTCTGTCTGTAACTTTGCCAAAAATAAACCTAGAAAAGGTTTCGGCTATGGCAAAGAAACAACAAAGGCAATCGGAAAGACTACATCTTAAATCGGAAGCAGCTCTGCACTTTTCGGAAGAGCGCATGCAACTTCTGGAGACCGTTCGCCAGATGATTGATTCTGAGTTTGAGCGCCGTGAGCATGAAAGGGGATATGATGTGAACCCAACAAATTCTCCGCCTTGTCGAAGTCTATGGCAGTGGATCTTGGATAGACATAAAGAGCAAAGAGCAAAGAATAAAAACGTTTAATGTTTCACATTCAACGTTTCAACAATTAAACGATTAAACATTTATCAATTACACACTAAACATTAAACAATTATAATAATGGAAACAAAAAAACTACAATTGCCGGCACTCTTAGTGCTACTGATGATACTTACCAACTTTAACTTGGCAACAGCACAAACGGTTATCTTTCAAGACGACTTTGAAAGTGGAAACCTTGACAATTGGACGATTATAGATAGCGACGGAGATAGCAAAAAGTGGGAAATATACCAACCCATAGATGGAGCCAACAGCGGTTCCTACGCTGCAGTTTCATGGTCGTGGGATGAGGAAATAGGAGGACTAAATCCTGACGATTGGATGATATCCCCACAAGTTGCCGGAGCTAAATTTATGAAGTTTTTTATTCAATCCGGTACAGGCAAAACAGATAACTATGCTATTTATGCTTCCACAACAGGTAATGATATTAGCGATTTCTCTGTTGTATATGAAGCATATCTTCTTAGTTGGCAATGGAGAGATAGAAATATTATACTGCCTGAGGGGACAAAATATGTTGCTTTCCGTCACTTTGACAGTAAGGATAAAAATCGCATCATGATTGATGACGTAATCATTATGGATAAGATACCTTGTGGCACGGTAAAAGACCTTACCGCAACAGTAAATGAGAATAATACGGTAACACTCAACTGGGCAATTCCTCCTGAAAGCGAACAGGCACCAGAAAGTAGTTTGAAATTTTACTTCTATGACGGAGATGATGAAATCGGTTATAGTGAAGAATATAAACCAACCTCTTGGAAATCGCCCGTACTTCCGGCAGGAACTCATTCTCTCGGAGTACAAATAAGATATTATTCCGGAAATACATTGCTTTGTAGTAGCGATATCGCGAGAGTATCGGTAAATATCGAAGAACTTTCTTGTCCAACGGTAAGTAATCTTACTGCACTGGCAACCCATGATGATAAGGTATATATCAGTTGGACTATTCCTACACAAGACCAATGGCCCCAAGGATGTACAGGGAGATTGAACTTTTTTATTTTTAAAGGAACAACTTTACTACAGGTTTATTCAGATAATAAAACATTTTGGTGGTCCGACGTGCTTCCGTTAGGAACCCATTCGTTTGGTGTAGTAACAAAATATTATGGCAATGGACTTATTTGCGAATCTGATACGGCAAGAGTATCGGTAACTATTTATTCTGCAAAGGCATATACCGAAGATGTTACAAATGTAACTCAATCTACTACCGTGCTCAACGGTAGAGTAGAGCCGGGTACGGATGTAATAGCCGAAAAAGGCTTTGAGTGGAAACAGACCACAGGCGGCACCTACGCCGACTTGGTTGCAAATTCTGCCGACAACACCTTTACCGCAAACCTCACAGGACTCACTCCCAAAACAAAATACACTTATAGAGCTTATGCAAAAATCGGTTCAGACAAGATTTACGGAGGAGAGAGGTCTTTTACCACATTATTAGCTTCGGGCATTGAGAATATTACTCAAACAGTCAGCATCTATCCGAATCCGGTCAAAGATATACTGAACATCAAAAGCGATAACACGATAGAAAGTCTGGAACTTTACGATGCACTCGGCAAAAAGGTACTAAGTCAATCCGGAGAATCCGCCACCGAAAGCACCGTCAATGTATCCTCACTAAAAGATGGTATCTATATCCTTCAACTTCGCACTGCAAGCGGCATTGCCAAGTATAAGGTAGTGGTGAGTAAGTAAGCAAGCCCCACCCCAACCCTCCCCTCAGGGGGAGGGAGTCGGGACAGTGGTGTTAATGGGAGGCTTGCAATCTCTGCACTGCCCTATCAAGTAAATATTTAACCAAAGGCCCGCAAGGTGTCTTAGAAGTGTTCAAATGCAAGGCGCTGAGATTGAGGGCGAAGGAGCATACTGAAGTATGTGACTGAGCCCGAATATCGAAAGCAACGCAGCAGTTGGGCACTTATGAGACACCGCCTTAGGGGTGAGGTCTAAAGAGCAAAGACAAAACCTGCCTGCCGCAGGCAGGGATGAAAGACAAAAATAATTAACAGAAGTAACCCAAAGTCCCCCTTGGGGGATTTAGGGGGCTACGATTCAACACTCAACATCATTAATTCATTATCAACTATCAATTAAAGTAATTTACACATTTATTAATTTTCTAATTTTCAAATTATTTACAATCATGAAAACAAAAAGATTACAACTGACAGCACTCTTAGTGCTACTAATGACACTTGCCAATTTTAACTTGGCAGGAGTACAAACAACATATTATAAAGGTTCAATTTGTAAAGCCAACACTGAATATATTAAACCCGTACATCATCTTACCGCAATACCATATGGCAGCTATGCAGTATTACTTAGATGGCAAAACCCGATACAAGACAATTTGCCCCAAGGAAACGACGGTAAATTGTATTTTGTGATTTTTAAAAAGGGAGGTGAAACTGTACAAATAAGCGGCAACAAAGATCTGACACGTTTTATAATACCCGATCTTGAGCTGGGAGAACATCAATTTTCGGTACGAATAGATTGTAGGGATAGTATAAACGGATTCGTTATTGGTAGTTCTGAGTCTGTAAGTGTATCAATAAATCTTGAAGAAAATTCCTTTTGCCCATCTGTAAAGAGTCTTGCCACAAAGGTAAACAGTGATAACTCGGTAACACTTAGTTGGGAAAACCCGTTGCAAGATCAGTGGCCCAAAGGGTGTAAGGGAGATTTGGATTATATTTTCTACGATGGCGATATTCCTCTCGACACTACTTTTATTGAAGATGCAACCTCGTGGACAACACCCAAACTTACGGTAGGAGCTCACCAGCTTGGGGTACAAATAGATTATAAGGATTTAAACGGAAAGATTATTGGTTGTTCTGATATTGTAAAAGTTTGGGTTAATGTTAAAGAAGAGACTTCTTGCCCATCCGTAACAAGCACCGTCAGCATCTATCCGAACCCCGTCAGAGATATGCTGAACATCAAAAGTGATAACACGATAGAAAGTCTGGAACTTTACGATGCACTCGGCAGATTGGTACTAAGTCAATCCGGAGAATCCGCCACCGAAAGCACCGTCAATGTATCCTCACTAAAAGATGGTATCTATATCCTTCAACTTCGCACTGCAAGCGGCATTGCCAAGTATAAGGTAGTGGTGAGTAAGTAAGAGGCAAGCAGTAAGTAGCTGCTACTTTTACAGAACAAAGTACCCTTTGCGACTTAGCGTCTTAGCGTGAAACTTAAAAGAGCAAAGAACAAGGAGCAAAGACAAAACCTGCCTGCCGCAGACAGGGATGAAAAATGAAAGAACAAAATTAATTAACAACACTGCCCAAAATTCCCCCTATATTTGCGCCATTTGACATTTAAACAGATATAGGAGTTAATAAGTTAAATGAGTTCTTTGAAATATTGTTACAATATCAAGATATTTGCATTATCTTTCATCAGCCGTATGAAGTGAA
>Ga0208694_1003906_pt1 | contig 13963 bp, 14 predicted proteins | sample AD_UKC078_MetaG_FD_184442 | JGI IMG/M metagenome (GOLD analysis project Ga0208694, IMG submission 184442) | Active sludge microbial communities of municipal wastewater-treating anaerobic digesters from USA - AD_UKC078_MetaG (SPAdes) (version 2) | ecosystem: Engineered > Bioreactor > Anaerobic >...
CGTCGTCGACTGGCTGATCTCCAACCATGACGGCCATGCCAAGCAATTCCTGCGGGGTCGTGACGGGAAGGTCTACGGCATCGACAAGGGGCAGATCTTCAAATACCTGGGCGAGGACCGTCTGGCCATCGACTATCACCCGAACGCCAAGTACGGCGAACAAGAACCTTTTTACAATATGGTTTTCCGCGCCGCCAAGGAAGGCAAGGTCAAGGTCGACCCCGCGGTGACCCTTCGCTACATCCACGAAGTGGAAAAGATCGCTGATGAGGACTACCTGGCTATCCTGCGCCCCTATGCCGAGGGACGGTTCGGTCGGGACGAGTCCCGCAAGCAGGCATTCTACGACACCGTCCTGGTGCGGAAACGGAACCTGCGCCGCGATTTCGAGAATTTTTATGCGGACGCGCTGGGCCGTCGGGATTTCCGCTTCGAGGATGTGCTGGAGGCGCTGCCGAAAACGCGCCTGGGTCCGACCGAAGAGGCGCTTCTTGAGGAGGTCCGTTCGCTCGGCTGGCAGGGGAAGGTCCTGCCTTTCGACGAGGATGATATCGAGGACCAAAACGCCCTGATATTCGTCGAGACCTTGAAGGGAAAGCAACGGACCGTGGTCAAGATGAAGGTTCGGCCCGAGGCGGAAGGCAAGCTCCTGGAGACATTGCGCAAGGCGGGAGTCGATACTGCGGCCGCGCGGGTGGGCGAGTCGCTGCCGCAGGACGTCTTCGCGCAGGATATATTGTCCGCGGTGAAGACGGTCAACCACCACGCCACGGACCAGCAGTACAACCAGGGGTCGCTCAAGAAGGCTACGGAACATCTGAAGGCCTTGAAGCGGTTGGCCGACTCGGCCGACCCGGACGAGCGGGCCATGGCCCGAAGCTACATCGACTGGATCGAGAAGGTCCAGGAAGCCGCCCGTGAACACAAACCGGTAGGCGGGCGCTTCGATGCCTATCTCAAGAAACACGCCGCGCCGGAAAAGAAATCCAAGGACGCTCCCTTCACCGTGCGGCGGACGAAGGTGCTTCAGGCCAAACGGGAGCTCAAGAACGGCGAACTCGTCGTCGTGGACGAAGCGGCGGACAACTCGGCACTCTTCCGCGGCCGCGCCATGAAGGCCGGCGAGCAGTACGAGATCGATTTCGGCGACGGCACACGCGCCGTGTATCGCCCCTGGTCGGACAAAAACCTCTATGCCCAACAGGGCGAATTCGAACTGGTCCTTCCGGACAGACCGGACGCCAAGAGTCTCGAGCGGGCCATGGAACGGATGGAATCGCTGGGCATCAAGGCCGGTGCGGCCACACCACAGGATGCCGAGCTTCTCTATCTTCACAAGCAAGCATACCTCGCCAAGGTGGATCGCGAACCGGACTACAAGCGGCTGGTCGAGGACCTGGACCGCCGGGCCGCGGGCAAGGAGGAACGCGTCCGGGAAATACGCGGCTTCTGGGAAAAACGGCTCGGGGTGAAGGACATCACCCGCATGCCGGGCTACGACCCCATGGGCGAATACCAGGCTGCATTCAAGGACCCCGCCAAGCGCGCCGGCTACCGGCATCAATACCGCTTTGATATATCCGACGCGGATATCGAGAAACAGATGAAGGGGTACGGCCTCCACCACCGGCTCACCAACGGCGAGGACGCGGCGTCGTTCATCGACGCGGCGCTGGGAAACAACGGAGCCATGGTGAGCACGGTCGAGAAGCTACGCGCCGGGGTGACGGTGGGCGGGATGTCTCCGGAAGCAGACATGGACACCGGCGGAGCGAGCTACTTCTTCACCCGGATCAAGAAGCTCCCGACGGCCGGAGGATCGTCCGACACAGGACTCTACTTCAAGAAACGGATGCTCCGGCGCATGGACGCAATCAGCTACGACCACGACGCCTTCGGACGGGTGCGGGATGAGTACGTCTCGAACCACCGAGGGAGCAAACCAGAGGAATGGAAGCAGTTCGCCCGTCGCAGCGGCAACGAGACTATTTTCAAATATTCGGTGACCTTGCTGGACAACATCGACGTGATCGTGGTCGGAAGCGAGCGGGAGAAGCAACGACTGCTGGAGGTGTTTCGCAACCGCAAAATCATGAAGCTGCCCGACGGCCGTAAGGTCGAGGACATCGTGCTGGTGAGGTGAGCATGAAAGAGTTCATCGAAAAGGAGAAGGCCCGTCTGCAGGCGCTCTTCGAGTCGTTCAATACGGACGGCTCCTGGATGACGCTGGCGGAGAAAGGCCGGGCACCGATTCGGATCGGCATCGTGGACGGGTTCACCGTGACCCGTGTGGCCCCGCACTTCGACGCCGGGGGCGAGGTGACACGCGTCGATTTCTGGCTGCTCTTGAGATTGCTCGGCTACGACGAGGGCTTCCAGTACGCCCATACCGTCAAGGTCGTCTCCTGGTCACAGGAGGACTCCTACCTGCTCGATCTGATCGATGACCGGGACCGCAGGTTCCACATCGAGCTCATCTTCCCGGATCAGGAACCCGACCAGGCCGCGGACTGGAAGCACTGGAGCGGCTACAAAGCAAAGAACCGGGAACGTTTCGAGCGGATCGACGCCGAGCTTCTGACCGAGCACACCCGCATCGCGGAGGAATGGGAATGAAGCTCAAGTACATGATCGAGTACACGCTCCGCGACAGTATCCGCGAACCGCGCTACGAACCCGTCGGCGTCTGGGTCCAGGGCCCCGGACCGGGTTTGGACCTGGTGATCGAGTTCCTGCCCGGAAACGCCGACGCTGAGGAAGACACGCGGTGGGTGGTCAACCGGCTGGTGGAGCAAGGCGTCCGCAGCTTGCCTGACGATTTTCTGGCTTACCACCAGGGCACCCTTTCCCAATATCGGGGCATGCGCGGTCCCGTACACGAAACTGACGAACACCCGTCAGCAGAGGCCTGCGCCCGGTCGGTCATCGACCGGATCAAGTCGGGCCGCATCTCCTGATTCCCCCTCCGACACTTTTCAACGGCCTCCGGTAGGTATCCAAGCGACAGGGCTATCGGCCTGATTTCGGGCTTCGCCCCGAGCGCGGGCCGACCGCCCACCGGCATTAACCGGATTTGGTCGCGAAATGACCGGAGAACCGAATGGAGCTTTTCTCAACCGACCGTGAACGGCTGGCGTTCCTCCTCGAAACTGACGCCGCCCTTGACCTGGACTTCGAGGTGCTCGAGGCCCAGGCCGAGGCGGCTGCCGAAGAGCCGTCGCCGGAACAGCGGCCGAAATACATCACCAACTACATCGGCTCGAAGCAGAAGCTGGTCGACTGGATATGGAAACACACTCCGGAGGGGGTGGAATCCGCGGCCGACGCCTTCTCGGGTTCGGCTGTCGTGGCCTACATGTACAAGACCAAGGGCCTGCAGGTCCTGGCCAACGACCGGCTGCGCTACTGCCATCATGCTGCCCGGGCGATCATCGAGAACGACAACGTCCGGCTCGGCGACGAGGATATTGAAGCGCTGCTCGCCGACAACCCGAAGGCGGGCACCTTCGTCCGAGACAACTTCAAGGGCATCTTTTTCGCCAAGGGTGTCCACGGTCTGATCGACACGATCCGGGCCAACGTCGACAAGCTCTCGGGCTTCAAGAAAGACATCGCCCTGTTCGCCCTCGGCAAGACCTGCATGTCCGGCAAGGGCGGCTTCGGGCATTTTTCGTCGTCGACCCGCTACGGCAAGCGCGAGGACACCCCGGAGGAATTCAAGGAGCGGCTGCGCAAGAACGTGGCCCGCATCAACGCCCTCGTTTTCGACAACGGCAAGGAGTGCAAGTCGTCCCGCAAGGACATCAACGATTTCCTGCCGGTCGCCAAGGCCGACCTGGCCTATTTCGATCCGCCCTACGCCACGGAGTTCTCGACCACCAACTACGAAAAATCCTACCACTTCGTGGAAGGGCTGATGACCTATTGGGAGGGGCTGAGCCTTGTCAAAGACTCCAAGACCAAACACTACGAGACCGACCACAAGACCGTGACCCGCACCAACGCCGCGGAGTTCTTCGAGTCCTTCCTCGGCAACTCCAAGCAATTCCCGCACTGGCTCATTTCCTACCGGGACCACGCCTATCCGAACGAATCGGAGATGCGGCGGATCATCGCCTCCATGGGACGGGATTCGTCGATGCGCTCCCACGATCACCATTACGCCATCACATCGCGGCACGGCGAGGCGTCCCACGCCAAGGAACGCCTGTTCATCTGCCGCAGAGCCGAGGGCGCGGAGCGGTCCGCCAAGGCGTCCGAAGAGGACAGCCTACGGGCAGAAGCCATCTGGGAGGAAACCGAGAACGAGGTGCGCTTCCGCGTCCGGGACCCGGACGAGTTCGAACCCGACAGTTTCCGCCGCAAGCCCCTGGAGGGTGTCGACGGCGTGGCGATCATCATCGGACGCTTGAAGAAGGAGTTCGTGCCCGAGGGCGGTAACCCGCGCTCCATGGTGCTGCAGGCATACCGGTTCGTTCGCAAGACGGAAAAGAACCCGGACGGCTGGACCAAGGAGAAGGCCAAGGAGTGGATCGACAAACACGAAGCCGGACGGACCGTCGATTCAGCCCTGCGCGTGGAGGAAAATCTGATCGCGCTGGCGGACGCTCCGCTGGGCGAATCGCTGGACCTATTGAGCTGCCAGGCCGGGAAAGCGGAATCGGTCCGCGTCACCGGTTTCATGGGCAGCAAGTACCTGATGCTCGGCTGGATCGAAAGCCATGTCCCGAAGGACGCGAAAAGCATCCTCGACGCCTTTTCTGGCGGGGCCAACGTCGCCTACCACTTCAAGCGCAAAGGATTGAAGGTCATCACCAATGACCTCCTGCGCTATCCCCACCATCTGGCGCGGGCCGTGGTGGAAAACTCCAGCGAGACTCTGAGCGACGAGGATGTGGACCGAATCCTTGCCCCCAACCCGGACGCAGGCACGTTCATCGTGGATCACTTCTACGGGTACTACTACACCAAACCGGTGCTCCGGTGGCTGGACCAAGTCTGGGCGAACATTCAGAAGCTTCACGGCTACAAGAAAGACCTGGCGCTGGCGGCGCTCGGCACCACCGTCAAGGCCAAGAGTGCCTTCGGTCAGTTCTCGCGGTCCAAGATGCACCGCAAAGCCGATCTCGACACGGATGCCAGCTTGGAGCAATCCCAGCTCTCCAACCCGCCGCTGTCCAAGTTCATCGAGTCGTTCCGACGCTCGGTGAGCCAGCTCAACCGGCTGGTGTTCGACAACGGCAAAGAGTGCAAGGCGTTCAACCTGGACGCGGCGGAAGCGGTCCGGCGATTCGGCGCGGACGTTCTGTATCTGGACCCGCCTTACGTCACCGAGTTCGGCAGCAACGACTACGAGGACTCCCTGCATTTCATCGAGGGTCTCATGACCCGCTGGGCGGACAAGGAACTCCAAGACAATCCCCGCCGCAGTTATCCGTCGCGGACGCGCTACACCAAGGAATCGATCCGTTCCCTCATGGAAACATTGGCGGCCGACGCCCGCGGCAAGTACGGCACGGTGCTCCTGTCATACCGCGACCGGGCTTTTCCGCGGGAGGAGGAAATCAAAGAAATCTTCGCCGAGCACTACGGCCTTGTCCTAGTCCGCGGCATGGAAGTGGACTACAACATCGCCAAGGACATCGGCCGTGAAGGCAAACACGCCCGAGAGCTGCTCTTCGTCGCCTCTAAATCCCGAGGCGCGGCGCGCTCCAAGGCCGACACACAGACGCCGGCGGCATGTCACACCTCGTTTCCGGTGGATCTGTCGTTCGATGCGTTCACACGACTTCAGACCGAAGCGGCGGCATTGGACCAGGCTGCGGGCGATCCGCAGTTCACCTTCATTCTCTGCCGGGCCGGCACGAACAAGAACGGCGACCACTTCACCCCCGACGAACTGGCCGCCCGTTACATGACGGCGATCAACAAGAAGATCGACCTGAAGCATTCCCAGGATTTCACCGACATCGTCGGCGGCATCGTGGGGGCGGATTACGTGGAGGACGAAAGCGGCGGCCGGATCGAGTGCGCGGGGGAACTCTATGTCTCCGACAGCCCGCACGCGCAGTTGGCTTACAAGCTCATCCGCAAAGGGATCATCTCGCAGGTCTCCATGGAGTGCGATTACGAAGAAGGTGAGTGTTCGGTCTGCGGTAAAAGGGTCGCCTCGAAGAGCGACTACTGCGTCCACCTGCGCAAGAACAAGGGCGGCGAGCTCCAGGGGCAGCCCGTCTACGAAATTCTCCACGGAGTCACCTTCACAGGGCTCGGGTTACTCGACCGCAAAGGCGCGGACGAGAACGCCCGCATCCTGAAGGTTGCCGCGGCGGAAAACGATGGTTCGACAACCCACTCTGAAGGAGGTCCGACAATGGACGAGAAACACAAGGAAACCGAGGAAAGAGCGCTGGAAGCCGCCAAGAAGAAGGACGACGGCGGCGGCGGGACCGCGCCCGATGACAAGACCCGCATCAAGGAACTGGAGCGAGAGAACAAGGAACTCAAGCAGCAGGTGCTCGGCCTGCAGAAGCAGCTCGAGGAACTGGAAGCTGAAAGGAAGGCCGCCGCGAACCGGAGCCGGGCCCAGAAGCTTCTGCGCAAGATCGAGAAAAACGGTCTGGCCTTCGAGTCCGACGAGGAGCGCGAGCAGGAACTCACCCGTTTGGCCGGACTTTCCGACGACGCCTTTGCCGCCAGCGAAGCCGCTTTCGAGCGAATGCTCAAGGGCGGTCCTCGTGCCCACGCCGACGACAAGGACGCCAATGACCGCAGTGCTCCCGCGGAAACCGCGAAGGGTTCACGCGCATGCGACGATCCGCCCTTACGCAGCGATGCGGGCGTACGTCCGAAGGACATCGAAGACAAGAAGACGAGTCTCGAGGACCGGCTGAAGAGCGGCTTCATGGCCGCCTACCGGCAACGAGTGGCGTCCGCGACCGGCGAACCGGTTTCGACCAACTGACAAAGGAGGAATGACCATGGCTTTCATCAATCCCAATCACCGGGGCCTCGCTTACGGCGACGGCTACCTGCAGGGCGACGGCCAACTCGGCCAGGTGGTGAGGATCGTCGGCAACGACCTCTTCGCCGTGAACACCACGCCGACGGCCAAGTCCTTCGGCATTCTGATCAAGGACTACAAGAACGGAGAGATGCCCGGCATCTACTGCATGGGCGGCGTTTATGAAACCGATGTCTTCGAGGGGACCGTGAATCCCGGCGACGACCTGAAGGTCTCGGGCAGCGGCAAACTCACCGCGGGCGTGCAGGCGGGCGAAGAAGTCATCGCTCGGGCCGTCTCCGTCTCCGGCGGAACGATCAAGTTCCGGCTGTTCATCTGATTAAAGGAGGAAAACGAAATGGAGACGATCCGCATGAACGTGCACAGCCAAGAATACATGGAGACGATGGCGCGCCTGATGTCCGAGGCGCTCGAGTCCCCGGAGGGGATGCGGGCGCTGGCCGCCGCCATCTCCGAGCCCATCGAACAGGAGATCAAACGCAAGGAGATCTCTTCGCTGCTGCTCACGAAGCACACCCTGCCCAAGGGCGAGCGTCCTCTCTACCAGAAGAAGCCCAAAGTAAAGGCCTACTGGATTTCCACCGAGGGCGAGGCTCAGGAGCAGGAGGTTGGCAAGGACGAAGTGGAGTTTCCCACCAACCGTATCCACTCCGCGCCCATGGTCGACGTTTCGGTGCTCAAGAACGGCAACATCGGAACACTGATGGACATCCAGACCGCAGCCGCGGACGAAATCCGCAAGGAGATCGACAAGCGGACCATTACGGTGCTTTCGGCTGCGGTGCCCGCGGCCAACACCGTTGAAGTAACCGGCGCGACCCTCACCGAGGAGGCACTCAACGAGGCGATCTCCATCATCGAGGACCTCGAGTTGACGGTGAAGTACATCGTCATGCGGGGCCGCCGCTTCAATGACCTGCGGGGTTGGAACCTGGACCCGGAGACCAAGTCCGAGTTGCGTGCCAAAGGTCTGATCAAGAACTACGGGACCGGCGGCATTCTGTTGACCGCCGCACAGGCCATCGACGAGGTGCTGCTCATCCCCGATGAGGAGGTGGGCAAGATGCCGGTACGCGAGAACCTCAAGACCGAGGCCATCGAGCAAAAGACCCGCTTCAAGACCGGCTGGCTCGTTTGGTCGGAACTGGGGCAAGGCATCACTCGGCCGGATATCCTGGCCAAGATCAAGATTCTCGGCTGATGGAGGTGAGTTGTGACGGTGAAACTGAAGAACATCCGGCCGGGAGTCTTGATCATCGCCGACGCCAAACTGCGCCTCGACCCGGGCCAGGCCTTTGAAACGGATTCCATCTCTCCTCAGATGGAGTCGGCATTGTCCGCGGGAAGGCTCGTGCGGATGGATGGCAAGGATGATCACCGGAAACAGGACGAAAGCCCTCCGACCGGTACTCAAGACGAAGACTTCTCAGGGCTCACCGCAGCCGAGGCCATCTCCCGGATCGGCACCGAGGGCGACCCCGATAGGCTCAAAGCTCACTTGGCGGGCGAGAAACGAAGGACGGTGATCGAGGCCCTCAAGAAGCGGTTGACGGAGGTGGAAGGTGGCGCTGACTGATCTCGTCGCCGTTCTCCGGACCGACCTGTCCGATCCCCAGGGCGAGCTGTTCAGCGAGGACGTCCTTTCCCGCTGCATCCTGAAGGGCGTGCATCGGCTGGCGCGCGACCTGGAACTCTCACTTTCCGTCGTAAACGGAGAGGTCGTTCCGGAGCCGGAAGGCGAGCCGCGCGAGTTGCTGCTCCTGCTGGGCCAGATTCATGCGTGCCAGGTTATGCGGGCCCAGACCGCCAATGCGTTCGCCTTTTCCAGCGGCGACAAGAGGGTGGACAAGACCAAGCAGCCCGAGCATTGGGCTGGACTCGAAGAGGACCTCAAGGCCGTCTACAAACAACGGCTGGGTGAAATCAAGCCGGGAGCCGCCGCGTCGCCGGAGGATTACATCATCACGCCCGGCGGACTCGCACCGGTCATCTACGATCAAGGAAGCGACCTTTGAACCTACTGAGCGATCCCGAGAAAGCGGCCGCCGCCGGGGACGTGAGAGAGCTGATCCTGGCAAGCTCACAGGAAGCCGCATTACTGCGCGTTGTTCCGGGCGAGCGGTTGTACGGATCGGACGACGCATCTTTCGCCGAGGTGGAGACCTTTCCGCTCGAGTTTATCGAAACGCCGCCGGAAGACCTCGCCAACAAGATCGACGCCACGGCCTGCGTGCTCCCAGGACTGGACGCAAGACCGGAAGACCGGGTGCAAAGCGGCGCGGACGTTTTCCGGGTTCAGACCGTAGTGGAAGAGCGTCTTTTCGGCGTCGTAACCCACAAGGTACTGAAGCTGGTGCGTCAGCGTGGGAGTTAAGCGTTTCGGCGACTGGGACAAAGCGAAAGCGAAGCTGGCCGCCAATCCCGGAGCCCGACTCGCGCTGGCGATCCGGCAGGCGACCATCAAGAACGCCGTTCTCCTGGTGCGCGAGATCAAACGCGGCATCCGCTCCCAGGCACCGGGCGGCAAGGCGTTCGTCAAGCTGGCCGAGAGCACCATCGCGCGCAAGGGTTCCAGCAAGGCCCTGATCGACACCGGTTTTCTGATCAATTCCATCACGCAGCGCATCCTCTCAGACCGGGCTTTCGTGGGACTTCTGCGCGGCACGGTCAACAAGGACGGCGACGACCTGGTGAACATCGGCGCGGTGATGGAGTACGGGGCCACCATCCAACATCCCAACGGCGCGGTGATCGTCATCCCGCCCCGTCCCTTCCTGCATCCCACCATGGAGAAGTACCGCGAGCAGATCATCGAAAACTACCGCCAAGCGATCCGCTCGGCGCTCTGATCTCCCGCCGACACTTCCCGTCCGCCTCCGGTAGGTATCCAGCGGAAACAGTCGCTCGAACCGGAGGAACCGGACTTGGAAACCGTTCGCACAGTCGTTGAAAACCTGATCCGCCTGGTCAAGGCGGAGATCGACCCTGACGCGGTGCTCGTCGCCGCGGATGACGTCTTCGAGGTGCCGAACGTGCCGAGCCTGATCCTGCAGGGACCGACGCTGGTCGAAAACGGCGACCGTCGCACCATGGCCCGTATGGTGGAAAAGGACATCCCGAACCTCGTTTATGAGCAGTGCCGTCACCCCCGACTTTACCACCTCGAGTTCGACGTCATCGTCACCGCCGGCCATGAAGGCGACCTGCTGGACCTCCAGGAACGGGTCGCGCGTTTCTATCAGCTTCACGCACTCCTGGCTGTGGAAGACCGAGGCTCCCTCAACCTGACGGAGATCGTCCCTTTAGGCGGACTGCGCCGGGTTAACCTCTCCAACCTGCGCCAGAGCAGCGGCCGCTGCCGGATCGAGGACTGCCCCGTCTATGACGGCATCGTCGAAACGGGGCCGCTTATCAAGGACCGTCGGTTCGAGTTCCGGGACGGCGTCGATGAGGATCGGCTCCACACCCCATGACACAAGGAGGAACCACTGTGATCGAAATTAAGAATCTTCTTTTCCAGCCGCTCACTTTCCACCTCGCGGAAGGCGGCCGGGGGCTGCATCTGAACCCTCGTGAACGCAGAACGCTGAACGAGGCCGACATCTCCCCCGAGATCGACGTTGCCGCGAAGCGTGGTTTCGTGTCGCTGACGCCGGTGACGCCGATCCCTCCCGAACCCGAGCCTCCGAGGGATGAACCGGTCGAGATCGGAGTGGACATCGGCGGCGAAAACGGCGGCAAACGCCGGAAACGGAGGTAAACCATGGGCACCTATCTTTCACCCGGCATCTATACCCGCGAAGTCGACTTCAGCTTCTACGTCAAGCAGATCTCCACTTCCTCCTGCGGCATGGTGGGCGTGGCCGAACGCGGGCCCGTCAACAAGCCCGTGCTGGTCACGAGCTGGGAACAGTTCATCAACAAGTTCGGCTCCTATATACAGGTCGGCTACCTCGCCTACGCCGCAAGGGCGTTCTTCGACAACGGCGGCTCCGTACTTTTCGTAAACCGCATCGCTCATCTGACGGACCCCACAAACCGGAACACACTGACCGCCGTGAAGGCCCAGGCCATCCTCAAGGACCGGCGTGTCGCCACGGCAACGCTCTCATCCGGCACCATCGGATCGGATCGCATTGCGTGGCGGGCGATTCAGCCGGGGGTTGCGGGAAACGCCGTCTCCGTCGAACTCGTCGTTGCGGGAAACGATACGCCGCTGTCCGTCGAGGTCTTGGGACAAGCGGTCACCGTCAATCTGGCAACCGACGGAGCGGGCGATCCGGTCTCCACCGCTGACCAAGTGGTCGCCGCCGTCACCGGGACTCCAGAGGCGGCTGCGCTGGTCACGGCGGAAACACAGGACACGGGAGTCGTCCAAACCGCGGCTGCGGCCAACCTGTCCGGAGGCATGGACGCGCTGGACACACTCAAGGTGCGTGCGGCCGACGAAGGAACCTGGGGCGACCGGCTCTCCGTCCAGGTCGAAGACGGTTCTCTCGATCCGACCGGCGCGTTCAACCTGGTGGTTCGCCACAAAGGTGAGGTGGTGGAGGTCTTCAAGGACCTCTCCATGGACGAAACCGCTCCGAATCACGTCGAAATCGCTGTCAACGAGCGGTCGGACTACATCACCCTCGAGGACCTCGGAACCGCATCCGGCCTGCCTGCGGATCGGCCCGTCATCGGAGTGTTCGATCTGTCGGGAGGAGACGACGGAGTTACAGGATTGGACGACGCGGACTACTCCGGAGATCCCTCCCAGCACACCGGTTTCTACGCCTTCGACGAGATCGATGCGCTGAACCTGATCATGGTTCCCGGCGTGACGACCGCCGAGGTGATCCACGCCGGTGTCACCTATGCGGAAAACCGCCAGGACCTCATGCTCCTCGCCGAAACGCCCATTCACCTCGAACCATTGGAAGCGGTCGATTTCCGCAAGGGCCAGGGGATGTATTCCCACGGGGCCTTCAACTCGTCCTATGCCGCGCTCTACTATCCCTGGATCGAGATCAACGACCCGGTGACCGGCAAGCGCAAACTGATTCCCCCGAGCGGTGCGGTGGCCGGGTGCTATGCCCGCAGCGACAAGAAGGCCCACGTCTGGTACGCGCCCGCCGGCATCGACCGCGGCCGAATCTTCAACGCCCTGTCGCTGGGCTACAAGACGAGCCGGGGCGAACGGGATGTCCTCTATCCCGAGGGCGTCAACGTGATCGCCTCCTTCCCCGACAGCGGTATCAACATCTGGGGGCAAAAGACGCTGCAGAGCCAGCCCTCAGCCCTCGACCGAGTGAACGTGCGGCGGCTGATGATGTTCATCGAGGAGGCCATCGCCGAGTCCTCGCGTTTCGTGGTCTTCGAGCCCAACAACCCGCAGACCTGGCGCGCGCTGATCCGGCTGATCAACCCGTTCATGCAGGACATCAAGGACAAGGGCGGCCTCTACGACTTCGCCGTCCAGTGCGACGAGGAGACCAACACCCCGGCCGTGATCGACCGCAACGAACTGGTGGCGCGCGTCTTCGTCAAGCCGACCAAAACGGCGGAATTCATCGAGCTCAACTTCGTGCTCACCGCCACTGGGGCCGATTTCAAAGAGATTTTCAAGACCGGGTAAGGAGGTAAGTCATGCGCAGCGGCAATATGCCCAAGAGTTTGTATCAGAACTGGCAATTCGCCGTCGAGGTGAACGGCTTCGACGTGGCGCTCTTCAGGAAGGGCCAGGAACCCAAGACCGAGTTCGAGGAAGTGGCCTTCGCGCCCGCCGGTTCCATGTTCGACCAAAAGGTGGCCGGACGGGTCAAGTTCGAGGATATCACCCTGGAAAAAGGGATTCTCCAGGACGGTTCCGACGAAGCCGCCAGGGAGTGGATCAAGAAACAGGTGGACGTCAACGCCGTGGTCGGCGGTCTGCCCAACGACTACATGCGCGACATCGACCTCGTCCGCTACGACCGAACCGGCAACGAGACGCGACGGTGGACCCTGCACGGCGCGTGGACCAAGGTACTGGAGTACGACGAACTCGAGGGCGCGAACACGGACAACACCATCGAGAAACTCACCATTTGTTTCCAGTACTGGACCTGATCCGAGGAGGTAGACCATGCACACCTTTGAATTGCCGAGCGGCCTCGAGATCGAACTCCGGGAGATGACCGGAGCCGAAGAGGAACTGCTCACCAATCAGCGCCTCATCCGGACGGGAGATGCCGTCAACCAGGCGCTTAAAAACTGCATCGTGCGGCTGGGGGACAACGACGAACCGACGGTGAAGGACGTTCTCGATCTCCTCTCCGGGGACCGGCTGTTCATTCTGGTCCGCCTGCGTCAAGTCTCTCTCGGCGACGAGGTCGAGCTGGAACTGACCTGCCCGAACACCGCATGCCGGGCGTCGAACGCCGTCACGGTCAACCTGGAAGAGCTGGATGTCACGCTTTACGGAGAGGAAAGGGAATTCGCTTTCATGCTCCCCGGCTCCGGGCGCAAGGTCCGGTTCGGCTATCTGGACGGAAACAAGGAAAAACGCCTGGCCGCTCTCAAGGAGCCTTCCATCTCCTCGGCCATGCTGATCCGGATCATCGACGTGGACGGCGCGCAGCCGACCAAGAAGCTCATGAACGATATGTCGATGCGTGACCGCAGCGCTCTCCGGCAGGAAATGCTGAGGGTGGACGCGGGTGTCGACACAACCGTGGAGACCGACTGCGAATCCTGCGGGATGCGTATCCGCACCCGGCTGGAGGCGGAACCGGGTTTTTTGTTCCCCGGAGTTCGCTTGTAAGGGACGCGTTTTTTCTCGCCTACGGCGGGCTCCACTGGAGTTTCTCGGAAACACAGGCGCTGCCGCTCTCGGTCCGCCGCGAATTTGTGGAGGCCCTGGAGCGGCAGCTTGCTTTTGAGCGTGAAGAACTGGAGCGCAGGCGCACATGAACG
>Ga0208694_1003919_pt1 | contig 13919 bp, 10 predicted proteins | sample AD_UKC078_MetaG_FD_184442 | JGI IMG/M metagenome (GOLD analysis project Ga0208694, IMG submission 184442) | Active sludge microbial communities of municipal wastewater-treating anaerobic digesters from USA - AD_UKC078_MetaG (SPAdes) (version 2) | ecosystem: Engineered > Bioreactor > Anaerobic >...
GGCGACATTGCAAGTGCAATAATCATTATCCTTCAGTATTACGACAAGGCCTATATGTACGGTCTTGGCAGAAAGCCTCAGGAACTTCTGCACTATGTGAATACGGATACCGGTGATGTAGAGCTCAATGCCGGCAGGATACTCGAAGCGTCAAAGCAGCTGGGGAAATGATCCTGCAGTTTTAGCGGTGTTGATGCTCTGTTGCATCCACCCACTTGAAAACCTTGTCGGAACGGCGGACCGTTTCAGGGGTTGCCAGGGAGCAATACTCACCCTTAAGCGCTTTTTCAGTTTCCTTAAGATCGACTCTTATCTCTCCTGCCCCGAATTCGATGACACCGGTCGTGGGGCCTGTGATAAGGAGAGCTTCTCCCTTTTCAAGGTCTCCGTTCTCGAGTTTTATCTCAGCCACACCTATCTTTGCGAAGTAGTTTGTCACTTTTCCCAGGTATTCCTTTCTTTTTGTAGCGGAAGACCCATAGCGGTTGTTCCATTCTCCCAGTTTCTGACCGAGGTAATAACCGTCCCAGAATCCGCGGTTGAAGACCGAAGCAAGCTTTTCCCTCCATACGGCGATCTTGTCCGGGTCATAGTAGCCGCCGGCAACAGCTTTCACGGCTTCATCATAGCAAGAAGTAACAGTTTTGACATATTCGGGAGAACGGGCCCTGCCTTCGATCTTGAAGACGCTCACTCCGGAATCGATTAGCCGATCTACAAAACCGATGGTACACAGATCCTTCGGCGACATAATATATTCATTGTCTATCTCAAGTTCGTAGCCGCTTTCCTTTTCAGTTACAACGTAGGCTTTCCGGCAGGTCTGCCTGCATTTGCCCCTGTTGGCCGACATTCCCGTTTCATGAAGGCTCATGTAACATTTTCCCGATGTTGCCATGCAAAGTGCGCCATGGACAAACATTTCGATCTTCATCAGTTCTCCGCGCGGTCCCCTGATATCCTCTTCCCTGATCATACGGGCGATCTGACTGACCTGATCAAGGTTCAGTTCTCTTGCCAGTACAGCCACATCGGCCCAATGGGAATAAAAACGCAGGGCTTCCACGTTGGAAATGTTGAGCTGTGTAGAGAGATGAACCTCCATCCCGGCGTCAAAGGCATACCTGATAACAGCCAGATCGGATGCTATTATTGCCCTTATTCCGCCGGCGACGGCTGAATCGACAATCCGTTTCATCTGATCCAGTTCATCGTCAAACACTACCACGTTAAGGGCGAGATAACTTTTGACCGCATTTTCCCTGCAGATAGCGGCGATGTTGGCAAGGTCGTCAAGAGAGAAGTTTATTGATGAGGCGGACCTCATATTGAGGTTGCCGGCGCCGAAGTAGACAGAGTCAGCTCCCCCTCTGATCGCGGCCATAAGCGACTCGTACGATCCGGCAGGAGCCATTATTTCAATATCTTTCCTGTTCATCCGGAGATTTTGGATTTATCCGGCAAAGATCACACAATTCCTGTTTTCATCATAATTCTGATGCAGGTTCCCTTACCCGGTTCCGACGATTTGACGAATATTCTTCCGTGGTGGTATTCTTCGATTATCCTTTTTGCCAGCGACAATCCCAGTCCCCATCCCCTTTTCTTTGTTGTATATCCGGGCGAGAAGATCTTTTTCCACGACGACTTGGGCAAACCCTTGCCTGTGTCGGAGATGTCGATAATTGCATATTTTTCTTCCTCCTCGACCTTTATGGTTATTTCGCCGTCGCCTTCCATGGCATCTATCCCGTTTTTACAAACATTTTCAATCACCCACTCGAAGAGGGCGGGGTTGACGGGAAGGTTTATCTCATCGTCGGCGGTGAATGGAAGCACAAAAAGCACCTTTGATGATGATCTCGATTTAAGGTAATTGACGGAATTCTGAATAAGTGCAAGTATATTGTCCTGTGTCAGCAAAGGTTTGGAGCCAATTCTTGAGAAGCGTTCAGTCACTTTTTCAAGTCTTTTTACATCGAGGGCAAGTTCCTTTGTTACCGGCAGTTCGGGATAATTGGTCTTAAGCAGTTCCACCCATCCGGTCAGCGAAGTGGTAGGCGTTCCGAGCTGGTGGGCAGTCTCTTTCGACAGTCCGAGCCATACCCTGTTCTGTTCGGCTTTGCGCGATGAACTCAGGGCAAGATACGAAACCATTATGAACAGGATTATGAATCCGAGCTGGATGAAAGGGTAATAGATCAGCTGGCTCAGTATAATGCTGTCCTTGTAGTATATTCTGTTTGTTGAGCCATTGCCCAGATCGATAATAATGGGCTGGTTGTCGCTCTTCATCTTTTCGAGCTTAAGTCCCATTGTTCCCGTATCCTCGATCTTTACCTGGTCAATATTCCTGGTAGCGATTATATTGTCGGAACCGTCGGTCAGTATGACCGGCACGGTGTTGTTGTTTTCAATAATTGATAAAAGGAAATCCAGGTTCTGGGTTGAATCGGCGCTGTTTATAAGCCTGGTGGCCTCTGCCCACATTTCAACCTTTTTTCTCTCTTCGATTTTCAGGCTTCGGACAAGGAACTGGGTGTAAATAAGTGAACCAACACCTATAAGTATTGCAAAGAGAAAAAGGAAAATCTGCCAGTTGTTACGGTTCCGGATAATATTCAAGTGACTGTCGTTTTTCAGGTTAAAAGATACTATTTCTTTTTAAAAAGCCGATCAAGGAAACCCTCTTTCTTTTCTGCCGGAGGCTCTTCTTCTTGTTCTTCAGCGGTCTCCGTTCCTTCCCAGGATATCCTGAACCTTGGCCGTGATTCCTTCCGGTTTACCTGTCCGGAATCCTTTCTATACAACCCGTACTCCTCCTTAATTATTGTTTTGAGTGTTTCTTTTTCTTTCTTCAGATTTTCCTTTAGCTGATTGCCCGCGGCTTTCATGTCGTAGCTGACCTTTACGTTGTCGCCCTTACCGTCAATCCTGAGGAAAATCGATGTTCTTCCGAGGCCGTCATCCTGTATCTCGCCGAAGTTTTCCGCGGGTTTACGGGTTTTCCTCGATTTCTTGCTGAGTATCTCCGACAGTAGCATTTTCACATGATATTCATATTTATTGTCGAAGGTGTGTTCACCGTTTACCGACAGGTCTGCCGCCGACGACCTGATTTCCATCTGGGGAAGGAAGAAGACATTGTCCCTGATGAAGAAGTCGTTTTCGAGCTTGTCGAACCTGATGTTCTGCAGTTCCGACAGTTCAATGAATGATGAGAGGGCTTTTACGGGATCGAAATTTACAAGCGCTCCGTTTGAAATGCTGAATCTTCCTTCAGCTGCCATCGTGTGTATGTTGGGGTTCAGCAGTGAATCGACGGGAAGTACCAGTGTGATATTTCCTGAAAGGAGTCCCTCGAGGTTTTCTGCTTTTATAAAATCCTGTCCGAAATTGTTGAATGTAGTGAAGGACTGCTTCACATCAACACCTGAGACTACAAAGCTACCCCTTCCCACGAATGATTTGTCGGGATTCTGAACCACCAGGCCGTTTCCGCTTACCTTCCCCTCCTGCGAATCCATTGATAGCGACCTGAAATTCAGCATACCGGGTCTGACACTGAGATTTCCGTTGATATTCCTTGCTTTGAAAAGCTTGTACGACAGGGTATCGACCCTGAAGTCGATATCCAGCATAACATCGGCAGGGATAGTGAGCGGCGCCTTTGTGTTTTCGGTCTTGTCACCGGGATCCTTGTCGGTATCCATGAAACGTTCGGGCCTGAAAGACGATGCCGACACTGATGCCGTTCCGTTCAGGGTAACCGGGAAACCGGCCAGCCAGCCCGGGAGGTTCGTGAGTTTTCCCGAGAAACTGATATCCTGTCCGTTCAGCGACAGCCTGAAGTTGTCGGTTATCGTGCTGCCATCAAAACGAAAGGTACCCGCGGCATTTTTTATATCGATTTCCCTGTTGCTTAACTTAAGGTTTACCGAATTGAACACTATCCTGGAGTCTGATGCCATGTTGAATACATCGGTGAACCTGAAATTGTCTTTTTTCCCCGGCTTTCCCGAGAATTTAAGGTCGAGGTCGATCGAACCGCCGGCTTCTGCAAGCTTGTTCATATTCAGGAAATCTACCAGTTCCTGGGGGAGAAGCTTTCCCCTGAAGACCAGTTCCGTGAAGGGATCCTTGAAATTAGTAAGAGAGAATGAGCCTTTATAATCCGAAGAACCGAAGCGTGAGCTAAAGTCGCTTATTTTGAAAGAACTGGTTTCGGGACTGTTGCCGTTCCCGTTTGTATAAGTGCCGTTAAACGAAAGATTCCTGACGTTCAGTCTCGATTTTCTGTTATCTATAAGTGCATCCTTAAGCGAAAACGCGATATCGTAATGAGGATTCTGAGAGGAGCTTGATTTACCCTTGGTTATCCAGCTGAATTTAAGGGTTCCCTCAGGATGGTAAGCCGACAGGGCTTTGCTGTATTTAGAAGGAAGAAGGTAAGGTATTCTGGATATGTCTATATTGTCGGCTTTAACCGTAAGATCGAGATAATTGTCGGCAGCCACGAAACCTGTAAGCACGAAATCCCAGTTTTCGATCTTCATCGTACTTTTTTTGAAGAAGGTGCCTTTCTCATTCTGATTGAGGCCAACATTCAGGTCGGCAGTTATTTCAGGTCTGATAATAAAGTCGTCAAGCCGGAAAAGCCTGATGAACATCCTCATATCTCCCTCGAAATCGATATTGTTTCCCCTGATCCTGCTTTTCAGCATTCCGTCCCTGACAATTCCCCGGATATTCAGGTCAACCCTCTTGTCGTTATATTCAAGATTCAGGTCCTGCAGGCTTATTCTGTTCAGGTTCAGTCTGGCACTGCCTTCTTTCCCCGGGCTTTTACGTTCGGTGAATTCATAGTTCGTGCGTCCCGAGCTGTCAGTAAAAAGATAAAGCTGTCCCGACCTGATGGTGATCTTTGTGAAAGTATAATTGCCGCGGATCATATCGATGGTACGAAGATCGACTGAAGCACTTCTGGCGGCAAGCAACGTGTCGGTATTCAGTCCTTCGAATGCTGAAAGGTCGAATCCGTGTGACGAAAGGACAAGCACGTTCCTGAGTTCGATTGTTGCCTTCGGGAACTTTTTTATAAGCGATAGCCTGTATGATTCACTTGAGATTTTGGTGTCGAAGTTCAAGTTCAGGGTGTTGAGGACAATTGCTCCGACCTTGTTCTGTATCGCCAGGGATATAACGAACAGAATAACCAGCAGGGTGCCGATTATTATGGATGTTATTTTAAGTAAGCTTATCGACAGTTTCATTTAGCTCAGGCAAATATCCTTCCCTCCTACTAATGTTAACGGCAGGCAAAGTTACAATATTTGATCAAATTAAAATTTATCTGTCAGGGCACAGGGCACAGGGCGAATTTAAGTCTTGCTCCCTTCGGTCGCTGTCTTGCAGTCTTGCAAGTCTCTTAACATGAGGCCTTAGCTTAAATAACAGGCAATTAACTATTAGAAAATGACACAAGGCGCTAGGTCAACAATTGACTAAACGCTAAACCTTGCACGTTTAACGTTTTATCTTTCAACTTTCAACCTCGAACAGCGTACCGTTCCGTTATAACAATGTTATAACGTGTTTCGGGCTTTATTTCTGACAGCTAAATACATAGGAATAGACCGCAAGACCGCAAGACTGCAAGACTGCAAGACTAAATAACGGCAAGCAGAAAGCTCAGGTCGTCGGTTTCGCCAAGTTCTACCGGTTCATGGCCTTTTAGGAAAATCCTTGTTTTTCTCGGGCCTATAAGCCTTATCTTTCCGTCTTCCACGAGGAGCATGGTACCTTCGCGAAGGCCGGCGACCCACAGGCCGGGATTTACCTCTATGAACTCCTCTATCCTCTGTTCCCTGGTCTCGCCGGCATGACCTTCCGGATTTGCGTCGAGGTAATGCGGGTTGATCTGGAAGGGGATCAGGTTGAAAGCCCTGAAGGACGAAGGTCTTGTCACGGGCATGTCATTGGTTGTCCGTATGCTGGGACAGGCAACATTCGAACCCGCGCTCCAGCCGATGTATGGAGTTCCTGACAGCACCTTTTCCCTTACAGGCCCGATGAGCTTGTTTTCGCGTATCATTTTGAGGAGCATCCAGGTATTACCGCCGCCCACCACTATTGCCTGTGCTTTCCTTACCGCTTCCACCGGATCGGTGAAATGATGGATGGAGATCACGTCATGTCCTGCCTCCCTGAACCGCTCCCTGACCTTCAGTTCATAATCGTCATATGAGAAAGTGACTGCAGCCCAGGGGATAAACAGCGCCTTGACATGTTTTTTACCGAGGAATTCCCCGATCATCTTTTTAGAATATCCCAGGTAAGGTTCGCCCGGGTTTGTGGAGTTGCTTATGAGAAGAAGTTTCATGGTGAAAAATGTTATTGATTCGAGGTTCGGGGTTTTTATGTTAAACGTTCAGGGTTCAGTGTTCAGCGTCCTTCAAAAAGTTGACCTTGCAGTCTTGCGTCATTTACTAATTGTTCATTGTTCATTGTTCATTGTTCATTGTTCATTGCTAATTGCTAATTGCTAATTGCTCCAAAGTACACAAAGATAAATCAAATTAAGGGCGTTGCAAATCATTTGTTGGGTGTTGCAAGTCAGTTATTGAAAGTAAAAGCCACTCCGACTTCGAAGGGTTCGAGGTTGAATCTTTCCGGTCCGGAGCGATCATGGAACCACGGAGTGCAATAGTATGTACCGTAAATCATGAAGTTTTCATACCCTATCCTGGCTGTGAGGCCTCCCCTGATAATGTTGAGGTTGTACTCGCCTCCCGTCCTAACCTTTTCATCGTCGTTGAAGACCAGTTTAGTCCAGGCATTGAGTTTTACCCCGCCTATAACTCCGGCTGCTATATTCAGGCGGTTGTAGCCTGCAGGTATCTGGAATTCGAGCATCAGGGGAGCGTTCATGTAAAGGGTATTGAACTTGGATTTCTTTACATTCCCGGAATTATCGGGAATTGCCTCGGTAATGTAACCGCCGGGTCCGACCGCGATGGTGTTTTGTCCGACAAACCTGTAGATATTCCAGTTTAGTCCCAATCCGGTTACAAGGCCTACATGTCTGCTGAAGCCGATATTCACCTGCGAGAAGTTAAGGTTAAAGCAGTTGGAATTTCCGGTTTGAAGAGTCATATAATCAATTTCCTCAGGGAGCATCATTGATTCAGCAAAAAGCCAGTTGTTAAAGCCGGCTTCGATTCCCGACCAGTGACCCCTGAAATGTCTTCCGCCCCTGTATCGCTCAGGTGAATCATAATCCTGCCAGTCGCTGAATTCATAGTGCCTTTCCTCTGCCCTCTCAGTCTTTCTGAGCCTGTTTCTCCCGCTTTCCTTCTCAGCGGCAGCGCTTTCAAGCTCCCCTAATTCATCATATCTTTCAACATTCACCTTTTTCCCATCCTCTGAGTCACGAATGTTAAGTCCGCGGTCGCCCACCCTGATTATCATAAGCGAATCATTCCCGTCGAGCCTGAAGATATCGTCGCCGATAATGACGGTAAGTGTGTTAATTGAGTCAGCGACGGGATTTGTTTTATTAATCACTGTCACCTCGTGCGTCTGCAGGGCGAATGACTGGCAGAAAAACGCTGCAGCAATGATCATCAGCAAGTGTTTATTCTTCATGGCTTGTTTTTTATTCTTTTCTATGTTGTGACGTTCAAGTACAGCTTTTAGTTACAGATTCTCCGGATCTTTTCTTACAGGAGCATTTATCCTGACCAGTCTTGAAGCGAAGTAGTAGGATCTTGTATTCCCTTGCTCATCAGTATTACGGTCGAGTGCAAGTTCCCATCCGAAAAGCTTGTTAAGGCCAAGAATACCTGCACGGGCCAGGTCATATCTTTCTACGGGCTTTGTTCCCGCGTTGGGGTCTTTCATTATCTTTTCATGGAACAGTTTTGCCATGAACAGTTCCACATTACTCCGGTGTTCGATAAGCGGAGGTATGTAATCGGGCCGGTAGGGGATAAGAGAAGCGGAAAGATATTTCTCCGCGTCAATAATATCTGCCGTCAGATTTACAGAGATTTTTTCCGGACCCTGAAGCCGTTTAAACTCCGTTTCAGCCGTGAGAACAGGCGGAAGTTCAGTATCTGTTGACACTGTTTCTTCAGTTACTGGCACTGAATGCCTGTCAGCCATGACCGGGATTACATCCGGGGCATTCTCTGTAAGCTTTTCCACCCGGCTGTAAGCATGCTCTCCAGCCCTGCTGTACTGTAATGGAAGGGGCGACTCTATGGTAAGTGTATCTATTGCCTGTGCATATGGTATTTCCTGTTTCCGCGGGAGTATGAGCATCAGCGAAATGACAATGGCAACTGTTGCAGCGGCGCCGAGGGAGACAAGAGAAATCCTTAGTATCCTTTCAGCGGGAGTTGATCTCTTTAACCTCGACTTGTGTCTGTAGATTACTTCCGGTGCTCTCAGCTTCATTGCCATCCACAGGTCGTGAGACTTTTTTCTGGCATTGTCCGTGGCCACGATCAGCTCAAGATCGGCTGACAGTTCGGGGCTGATATCCTTCTCAAGTTTAGCTAAACAGAGATTATCGAATTGTGAATCGTCGATTTCCTTTACTGATCTGAACAACGATCGCTTGTTTTTAAAAACCAGGTTGGGGGCTTTAAGTGAAACGGAATCAAGACCTTTAAGTTCTTCCTTCAGATCGGGATTATCATCGAGGAAGGCCATAAGTTCTTCCGACTGGCATTCGTTCAGGTTTCCGTCAAGCCAGTCGGTGATCCATATTTCATAATTTGAACGGTCGGGTTTCATTCAGATTACTGATTCTATTTTCACTATAAAGTTTCGTGGGGCCACTCTGCCCCTGTATAAATTAATTTTTACCTGTGCCTCGGTCATTCCGCTTATCTCGCTTATTTCGCGGTAACTGTATCCCTCATAGTCGCGCAGGAGCACAAGCGACCTCTGGTGTTCGGGAAGCCTGTCGAGCGCAAGATGAAGGATCTCGTTCAGATCACTGTATTGAGTTTCGGAAAGGAAGTCATGGTAATCGCTTTCTTCAATTCTTGTCATTCTGCTTTCCTTTCTGATGATGTCGATCATAGTGCGGTATGCTGTTTTAAAAAGCCACGACCTGACAACCGGATATTCAATTTCTGTAAGGTTTCTCCATAATTTTTCCCATGTATCCTGCACAATATCGTCTGCCCGGTCTTCATCCTTAAGGTTTCCAAGGATAAAGCGGTAAACGGAATCAGAAAACTCTTGAACAGATCTGTTATATTCCTTTACGGTCATAAAACTCAATACATGATAAAGACGGATGAAAATGGGAAAAGTTACGGGAACAGTTGTAACAAAAATTTATAAGGGCGCAGGGCACAGGGCTCAGGGCACAGGGCACAGGGCACAGTTTCACTGACTCTCATGCCGGGCCTCAGGCCGTTTGCCCCGTTCGAGGTCATGTCGCCCCTACGGGGCTAAAAACCTGATAAAATGATACCGTTTCACTCCTCAGCCTGCACGACCTGTGCTCCGTGCTGAACTATTCTTTACACTGATACACCTTCACCCAGTCGACCTCCATGGTGGTCATACTGCTGACTGGAGTTTCAACGCCGCCTGCCAGCAGGAGGTACATTGGTTCCCGCGGGATGTCGGAAGTCTGGCGGGCGATTTCTATTCCGTTTATTTTCCACACGAGTGAATCGCGGGTCCATTCAAGAGTATAAATGAAAAAGTCGTTGGCATATTTTGGACGGATGGACGATTTTGAAAAGCGTCCGGGATCAGCCACGAAGTCAGTCCACACCTTATTTTTCGATGTACGGCAGATATCTATGTGAGGGGTTATCCTATCTGACAGCATCCAGAAATTATTTCTTGCTGCCGGGTTGCCAAGCTTTATCTTGGCTGAGAAGACGCCGTATTTCTGCCTGAAGCTTTTTCCGGTAGTTACAATTCCTGAAGTGAAGCCGAATTCTTTGGTTCGGAAGCCGGTTGTGGTCGACCACATCTTTCCTGTTGTCTTTTCCGGTTTGGTATGTATCTTTAGCAGGCTGTTTCTTTGTTCCACGTTTGCCGGTGTATAGGCATGCAGGTCGTTTTCCACCGAATAATTATCCTTCAGGAGTTTATCACCCCAGTAAAAATTTGTGATCCATTTTCCGGTATCGAGTGAATCGCCATTGAAATCGTCGGCGAAAGTCAGTTCATATTTCTTCAGCTCATCGAATTTATTTGAATCCTTTACCTTGAAATACCAGATAATGTCCTCATTTTTCTGAAGATTTCGGTATTCCTGAAGGTCTTTGAACTCCTGGGTCTTTTCAAAGCGTTTTTTGTCGAGCAGGTAGCTTTTCCTGTCCTTGAATTCCTGTGTTGCCAGGTAGTCTTTTAGCTCATTATACCTTTTAAGGCGTGCCGAGCCGTCGATATTCAGGAAGTTGGCATATTCCTTCGATGCCTTGAACTTGTAATAGTCTTTGATATCGGGACTTTCCTTAAGGCGTTTGTATTCCATCAGCTTTTTGTATTCCTCCGAATCCTTGAAAGTAATGGGCTTCATATTCTTTTTTGCAAGGAATTCGGGACTGTTGATGAATTTCCCGAGTTCTTCGAATCTCTCGATTGCCTTTGACCTGGGCATTTCCTTTTTTGCTTTCCGGAAAGCTTTAATCTCCGGATCCTTTCGCAGGGATTTGTATTCAATGAACTTTCTGTATTCGTCGGTATCCTTGAAGGTAATCGGCTTCATTTTCTGCCTCTGTCTGAAGGTATTCGACTTGATAAAATTCTCGAGTTCCTCGTAATCCCTTATTTTGTCTGATCCGTCGAGTTCCCTGAACCGTTTCAGCATATCGCCGGAGACAGTCTTGAAATACATGACAATATCCTTTGCCTTTTGCATCGACATGAATTCCTTTTCCCGGGAGAACTCTTCAGAATTTTTGTAGTTAAGTGACTCTATTTCCTTTTTCTTCTGAGCGAAAGCCGTTGAATTCACCAGTTCATGGAGCCTGGTATATTTATCGAGAAGTTCCGATACGGCGAACGACTTCAATTTTTCATATTCGTCGCTCAGCATTTTTTCAGCCTGTTCGATCTTTGAAGTTGAGGGGATCAATCCAAGAAGTAGCCTGAGACTTGACATTTCAGATTTTTTTTATCAATTGGTTAAAGATAAATAAACTTGTATAATAACGTTCGCCGGGCACAATTATTTGATCGGGAGGAAGAAATCGGGCAGGCAGGGAGCTGGTCGGGTGTCACGGGCCATTTGTATACTGAGAATCAACCCGGACTTTCTAAGGATCAGATACAGTTTCTAAAAAATTAATACTTTTACTCTTTCACATATCATATCTCACGATGGCACTTGTTCATGAACTGGAAAAAAGCGGCAACTGGCTGTTCAGGCGGAGGAGCTGGCTTCCCGTAGTTTTCATTGCCGCCGGAATAGCGGCATTGTATCTTACCAACCGGCAGGCGATCATCTTCAATCTGACGCCCGAACTCCTTTTCCTGGGAGTCAGCCTGCTTGGAGAGGCTGTCAGGGTTTACACCGTGGGACATGCCGCGAAAAACACTTCCGGGCGAAACACCGTGGCAGGACAGATAGCTGATGAGTTAAATACCACCGGGATCTATTCCCTTGTAAGGCATCCGCTTTACATCGGTAATTTCCTGATGTGGCTGGGGGGTCCGGTGCTGTTCGTGAGGTCGCCGGTCTTCCTGATAATTTTTATTCTTGTCTACTGGCTTTATTATGAAAGGATAATCTTTGCCGAGGAGCAGTTTTTAAGAAAGAAATTCGGGGATGCCTACATTTATTCAGAAAAAGTCAGGGCGGTTCTGCCACGGATCAAAGGATTTGTAAAACCCTCACTGTCCTTCTCTCTCAAAAGCGTTCTTAAGCGGGAATACAACAGTTTCGTTAATATCTTCCTGATATTCACACTGCTTGATCTTTTCAGGAACTATTTCCTTTCGGAAAGGATTTATATTACCCCCATGTGGATTTACATAACGGTTCCAGCTCTTATCATATGGCTGGTGATCAGGCTGATCCACAAGAAAACCGGCCTTCTGAAGGAAGATGACAGATGAAGTTCGTCAGTCCCTGCTGCCTCCCATGAAGATCATTATGTAATACAGGAGTGTTGCCAGTGAGCCAAGAGCAGCAACCACATAGGTGTATGCAGCCCATTTGAGAGCATCCTGCGCCATTCCGTGATTCATGGATGAAGTTATTCCTGCAGACGACAGCCACACGAGAGCCCGATGGCTGGCGTTAATCTCCACCGGAAGCGTGACAAAACTGAAGAGCGTTGTTAAAGCGAAAAGGATTATTCCAGCAAGTAAAAGCCCCGGGAAGCTGTTTACCAGGATAACTCCTGCAAGAAGCACCCACTGTACCCATTTTGATGCAAAGCTGACGGGGGGCACCAGTTTTGACCTTAATCCCAGCCATGCATACGCTGTTGCATGCTGAATGGCATGACCGGTCTCGTGAGCTGCAACCGCGGCAGCGGCAATGCTCCTGCTGTTGTACACATCCTGGCTGAGGTTGATGGTCTTCTTTTCAGGATTGTAATGATCGGTAAGGCTTCCCTGCACCGATACAACCTGTACATCATAGACTCCGTTGTCGCGAAGCATTTTTTCAGCAACGTCGCGGCCTGTCAGGCCTCCGTCGGTAGGTATCTTTGAATATTTCTTGAATTTCGATTTAAGGGTGGCGCTGACGATCCAGCTAAGGATCATGAATGCGATGAAAATTAACCAGATATTCATATTCGCGTGTGTTGGTTCCATAGTTTTTAATTATTCTTTGTTTCTGATATTATCAAAACTCATTCCAAATGCCTTTCAGGCAGGGGAAGGAAGTCATTTTGTCAGGTGCCCTGCGCCCTGCCCCTTTCGTCTACCGAAAAGATACCTGAAGCATCCGTTAAGAAAAATACCTGAAAACGGATAGGGTAAAGGTACGGCCATCCGGTCATAGGGATGAAGGAAACTTTAATAAGATTAGTTTGTACGCGATGTGCTTGTTCATTGAATTAATTTTACTCTAACTTCCTATGAATCATATTATAATTGGACTTTTATTGTTAGCAATAGGTAATTCTTATGTTAACAACGATAATTCCACACAGCTTGCAGAGAAAGTATATTTGCATACCGACCGGGTTAGTTATACCCCGGAAGATGATATATGGTTTAAAGCTTATGTTATTGATCCTTCAACCAACAAACTTTCGGTAAACACCAACAAGCTCTATGTTGAGCTTATTGCACCCGATGCAAAGATCATCCGGAAACGGACAGTCAGGATTGAAAACGGCACCGGACACGGAAATTTCCAGCTTAACGATACTATTCCTTCAGGAAGGTACAGAATAAGAGCATACACTAATTTTATGAGAAACTATGATGAACATTTCTTTTTCCTTAAAGAAATCACCATCATAAGTCCTTATGATGAAGCAGAGGGACTGAAAAAGACAATAAAGCCTATTGACAACAAGATAGATGTCACATTCTTCCCCGAAGGAGGATCACTTGTTGATAATGTCACTTCCAGGATAGCGTTCAAAGCTGTAAATGCTCTGGGCAAAGGATCTGATGTCACACTAAAACTATATTCCCCTTCGGGAGAACAGCTGGCCGTATTTAAAAGCATTCACAAAGGAATGGGATATTTCAATATTCAACCCGGCTTCGGGAATACTTATTACGCGGTTGTCCAAAGTGATGATTCTACAGAAACAAGAGCCTCATTACCACAAAGTTTCCCGACAGGTTTGGTTATCCGGGCACACATAAACAATGAAAAAGACCTGATCCTGACAGTAAGAACAAATGAAGCCACACTTCCATTGCTTAAGGGCGTTGATCTTTCTGTTAGCATCTCTTCAAGGAACCTG
>Ga0208694_1003933_pt1 | contig 13880 bp, 12 predicted proteins | sample AD_UKC078_MetaG_FD_184442 | JGI IMG/M metagenome (GOLD analysis project Ga0208694, IMG submission 184442) | Active sludge microbial communities of municipal wastewater-treating anaerobic digesters from USA - AD_UKC078_MetaG (SPAdes) (version 2) | ecosystem: Engineered > Bioreactor > Anaerobic >...
TCTTAATCCCTTAAAGCAGGTCAATGATTTTTAGTCACCCATCGTAAATCCTTATGTTGCAAGTAATTAAACATAGCTTTTCGCATACCTCTGTGAAAAAAGCTTTGTTTTTTAATTAAATGGGCAATTTCATAAAATCCCAAGACATAAATCCTTATATAACAATAAATTAAATAAATCGCATACCTTGCCCCAAACTTGAGGGTTTTGCAACATTTGAGGGTATGCGAAAATATCAAAAACCATAAACCCATTATAAAATAACAAAAGGTTGACTATGGTCAATGCTTTCTTGCACTATACCATATCTTTCAATTTTTTGCCAGTCTGAATCACATAAAGGAACGATCGCAACAAAATCGTTCCCTTGTATGACTTTTTCTATTCTTTTTTTTATAATAATAATATGTTCAAAATCTACAATAGATTCAAAAACCGATTGTTGCACTCTCCACCCATAACAAGACACAATATCACAAATCTTCTTCAATCTTTTTGAATCACAAATATCATATATAATAAGCCAGTGTTGATGTTTCATAATATTTGAAAAGTCTCTACTTCAAAAAATTCTCCAAGTCCCATTGGTATTACCTGATTTAAACATTTGGAACAAATTGGAGTTACTATAAGAGAGTCTTCATTTTCATTAATAATTGACAATAAACCTCCTACTAAATTTTTTTTTATCTTTTCTGACACTTCACATTGAAAAAAAGATTTTTGAATACGAAGCCCATAATTTTCTAACATTTTTGCAACAGCTCTCAAACGTTTAGGATCAGCAATATCATAAGAGATCAAATACATCATCGATATAAAAACCCCTTATATTCAGTTTCTTCATCATTAATAACACGTTTCAAATGTTTTACTTGCTCAATAATTATACGATTCAAAGACATTTTTTTATTCAAAGCTGCATATATTATTTCACTTTCTATTTTTTTCTCAAAAGCTGTTATAACTTTATTTAACCCTTTTTTATTTAGATAAATAGGTTTTTGCTTTTCTTCTGATACTTCTTCATTTATCTCACTTTCACTGGAAAATTCCTCCTCAAAAGACTTTTCCTCAAAATCTTCAGGATCTAATATTCCTAGATTAAAAACAGAAGCACATAATGTATCTACTACCGGAGCACGAAACTCTTCCATCATATCAAACACCAAGGCATTTTTCCCATAATCAAGCGCATGAAGAAAACCGACCATTGGGTCAAGACTGGAAGATTCGATTGCAGCTTCAACCCTATACATTAATAAAGTATATAAAAAGCTTAAAACAGCATTTACATTTGACAAAGGAGGGTTTTTTGAACGTTTAGGGAAAGATGCCCATTCTGGAATTAGATTATACTTAAACACAGAAAAATAATTTCGAGCTCCCACCCCTTCTATACCTCGTAATTTATCAAGGGAATCTGTATTTTCAACCTTTGAAATACATTGCCTGACACTAGCAATAGCCTTTCCTAGCTCTTCTGCTTCATTCTTTTTTCGTTTTATTCTTTGCATTACTGTCAGTTGATTTTTTAATTTAGTCATAACAATCGACTTTGCAAGTGTTAGACACTTAAAAGAATCATCGAGCATTTTGTATTGTTTTTGTCGCAAAAAAACATTTTTGTTTTGACTAAACTGAAGCTTACCGTTGAACATACCATTTCGAGATAAAAAAATAGTATCTATTCCATGTCTTGTTAATAACTTAATAGCTTGCCCCGTAAAAGAAACATCTCCAGAAACAATCAAAACATCAGATTTATAAGGGAATATTTTTCGTATAGTACCATCAATATAGCGAAACTCAAGTGTTTCATTCACCTTTGTCAATTTACCATTGTCAGAAATAATATACACCGAAGACATAAGCCCTTACTCCCTTATATTTTTCTTAAACCTCATATTCAAGTAATTTTTCAACTATTTGCACAAAAGATTCATATTGGTTATACATATTTTCAGCATTAAGACTTCCACCTGTCTTTTTATTTTTTGCTCCACCATGTGCAACCTGATTTCTCACACCTTCTAAATTAAAAATTCTATCTTTATGTTTTTCCTGAAAATCATTTCTTAAAAAATCTCTAAACAGAGGGCGTACTTTCTCTTGAAAATAATCATAGTTTCCCAACTCATCCCAATCACCAAATAATTCAAAAGCCTTTGCTTCAACAGTAACTTGCAAACCAATGATCGCTTGAGTATATAGTTTTTTTTCTGCAAGTATTTTTGAAAATGCAAACAATAATTTACTTTTTTCATGATTTTTTAATTGCTTATGCAAATCCTCTAAGCTTTCATAAACATCTTGTACCCACGAAGGAGATTTTTCAGGAATACCCTCATTCAAAATATTCGTTAAATTGCTTAAAAGTTCAAAAATTTGTAAAAAATAATTTGCTTGAACCATTGCAGTAAAACGCTTTAGCCATTTACAACCTTTTTTCCATAGAGTTTCAGTTTTTTCAGAAAGCAATCTTCCATCAAAACGTGCATTAAAAAGCTTAAACCCACCTGCTATTTCTGCATATTCAAGATAATTAGATAAATCTCTTACCTTCGATATTTTTTCTTCTTTATTATATTCACCATAAATCAATGAAGTAGATTCTGATAACTCTTCTTGAAACGCATATTGCAAAGCTTGATACAATAAAAGAGGCATACTTCTAAACCCATGGGTTATATCAAATAAAACCTTTGAATTCTTAGAAACATTTTTTGCAACTTCTTTATAAACATCAAACACATCTTCTGCAGTATCAAAATCTACAGTATCAGTATGATAAAAAAGCACAACAGATTTTTTGTATTTTGCCGCTAAAACTTCTTGAAGTTCATCTATTGCTTCTTTACTAAACACCTTAGTTTCTCTCATTTCCAAAATTCTAATCTGCAAATCTGTGTATTCATCATCTTGAGCAATAAGTGCACCCCAGTCAGAAGTAGTAGTCCCCACTATCAAAATTTTATCAAAACTACTTACTGTCGGATGCTCTAACAAAGCTTCTAAAAAAAGACTCGTTTCAAATTCATAACCATCAGAAAACCTATACACTGTTTTTCTATATCCAGAATCTTTTCCCTCATACATTCCTGTTCCAATTAATGAAATCAAAGTTATTGAAGTATTATTCATTTTATTTTTTGAACTCACAATACATTACTCCCATAGGTATTTCTCCATTTATAAGATTACGAGTTTTACCATACCCATTTTTAAAATTTGGCTGAAATAATTCACCAGAATAAGTCATGGATTCTACATGAGAAAACCTTCCAAGACGAATCAAAGTGGAAGAATCATTATACTTCATCTCCTCATTGCACAGCTTTTGAAAATCTTCAACATATCTTTTAGAAATTCTGCTATTTTCTTCATAATCAAAATTTTCAATCTCATCATAAAACGTATTCATGTAAAATTCATAACAAGAATTACGAACTTCTTCATCACTTATATGATAAGGCTGAATCTCTTTTGGAAGTTTTTCTTTATCCATAACTATCATCTCAAAATGAAAATTAATGTCTCGTTGTACAACTTCTACAAACATAGGAATACCTTTTTCATCACTGTTTCGTTTTATATTATACACCAAAACTATTTCTGTAGAATCTTCGGGTAAAATAGCATCAGAAATTTTCAACCCCCGAAAAGGGTCTTTTTTTATATCAAATTTATCTCTCATTAAAATTTGACCTTCAACATAAACTGCTTTATCCTTCTCCCTTAAATTGTAAATATGATCTACTATTTTTTCTTTAAGTTGACCATTTTTTCCATCATTAATTCTTTCATTCAAAATTGCAGTTCGTATTGCACCCTTTATAGAAGAACCTGGTATGATAGCTCGATTATTAGAATGCATCATACATTGCACTAAAAGTTGATTTTGCAAATTACCTATTTTCCCTTTAAATAATGCTTCTAGTTCTTCTGATACCTTTGCACGAAAATACCAACAATCTCTTTTTGAATCATCAAAACTATTTGCTATCAAGTCCCTTAGTTCAATAATTGAATCACCTTTTTCACTTAAGTTTATAAATTCTTTTGCAAACTTTGGAAAATAAGATAGCATCTTATCCAAATTAATATGATAAAACCAACCCGTTTTTACAGTATAGCTCAAAGAATCAAGAAGAAGATCATTTCCGCCTCCAACATGTATAGGGAAAAGACTTTTACTTTTGATTACAAACTTTTGATCATTCATCAAAAACCTCCTTCGGTAAGGGATATAAAATACTAAAACAATTTTCTATAACCCTTGAATCATCAGCAATCTCTTCCAAAACTCTACCTGTTATCAGTTTTAAACTATCTGTTTTTATTACAGAACCAGGAATAATTTGCATTATTGGTTTTTTAAAAGGATTCATCGTTTCCAAAGCATTCCAAACCTTTCCATGCTTTGCTTCAATATCATAAAAAGATGCTTCTAAGTCCACAGAACTATCTGGTACCAATCTTGAAAGTACTAAATAAAAACCTGTTTCACCCTTTGGAACTTCTATAAGTTCTGGTTTATTTACAATCTTTATTTTACCACTACCAGTTGTTTGATCCTTTCCATATCCAATAGAAAATAAGTTTTCTACAAATAAACCTAAACGCTTTTTTTCCCAATCAGTATATATATAAATATCAACTTCTTCCCATTCATCAAAAAACCATTGCGCATTTGTTGTAAATAAAGCATCTTCAGAAGTTGTTCCAGACATTCTATCTATTACGTTATGATATTGAGCTTGAGTCAAAGCATCATTAGAAATAGACTCAAAATCAGATGCAAATATCTTTTCAAAATTCCAGTTCTTTTCAACTGCAGTTTGTTTTTTTATCCATTTAAGTTTGTTAAAGTTTTTAAACCTGCGTACTTCTTCTGGACTTTTTAGCTGCTTAAAGTGTACTGGAACTTGTGGTTTAGGAAGAAAGCCACTAGGAAAACCATCAGAAAAAATCAATTCTGGTTTTTGCTCCCGTGCATTTTTCAAAAACTCCTCAAGCCTTTCATCACCTTCATTGAACCGTATCGCCCAACAAGCATGACCAAAAAGAGTATCTGAGCGAAAAGGCGTGCCTATAGAACTTTGAGGAGCTATAGTCATTTTATATAACATTATTTATTCACCTTATTGTTTAGTCCTTCTAGGTTTTCATATTCACCAGTATATGAACCGCCACTTACTTTCAAATCCTTAAATGCAATTTTACCTGAACCACGAGAACCTGAACCACCAAGTGTATCATTTTCCAATCCTATAAGAGATTTTACAACCAAGGAAAAATCTTTTTCGTCTTGTTTTCCGTCGTCATCCATATCCAAAACTTTATAAATAATTTCAAACGCAAACTTTGTCCCTGGTGTAACACGTTCTATATTTCTCAATGAACCAACTTTTGCTGTGCCAGTCACTCGATCAATTGCTGTTCCATATTTTACTTCAAGCATTGTTTCTGGTGCAAACTTTCCTATTAAGTTTGCATCTCGAACTATTAAACGAGTTGGACCACGACTTTCTTCAGTTTTAGCCATAGAACCAAAAACTCGACAAACATTACAATTACCACAATTATGTACTTTGCCATCTCTTGGATCTACTTTTCCTTCACTCCATTCACTAAGAAATCGCATTTTACCTTTTATAGATGAACCAGGAATATATGGTTTCTTAGTTTTTGGATCCTTTATTACTTGATTATCCAAACCACCGATTTCTATTGCTTCATTTCCTCCACCAATATGTAAACCAGTAATCACTTCAATAACACCTGTTATTTTAATATTTTCTTTATGTTTCATTCTATACTCCTTTTATTTAGTTTCTTGTATAAGCAGATGCATAACCTACAACAGCTTCAAATAATTGACAAACCTTTTTAAAAGATTTATAGCCAGTTTCGTAATCTGCTTCTATTTTATCTACACATTGACTAAGAAAATCTTTATATTGTTCTGGTATTTTTCCAGATTTTCTTGCAGCATTGTAAACAGCTTTTGCTTTTATAAGCTTGATTCTTGGATACACAGATTCCCACTTTTTCTTTGGATCTTCAGTAGCAATCAAATCTCGTTCAATTTGCTTAAACTCACCAAAAAAGTTTCTCATCTGGCTTGTTGTAGGACGCGGATCTTTTTGTGCTATTTGACGAGCAAGTTCTTCTGCTTTTTTTCCTACCAACTCTTTGTCATTCAGGTCAGGAAGCCTTAGTAGTCCCCCATTTCCTTGCTGTTGGTTGTCATGCCTATTAGGCCCTTGGTTTCGTCTTTGTTGATTGAAATTGTTACTCATTTATATCTCCTTTTTCATGTTTTGTTCGTTTTTTATACATAGTAATCGTAAGCCCAACTGCTAAATTTTTAAACAATGGTTTTTTTTCCATATCTGGATCATTTGTTATAACCAAACTTTGAAATGGCTCTTTTGAAATAGATCCCTTTGCATTTCTATTTATATCATAAATAAACTGAAATCTATGCCTCAGCCTATTTATACTTCCTACTTCACTTTCATTCCATTGTTTCCAATAATCTAAAAATCGATATAACATTGAATGTTTGTTTTCGCCAGCATTTGTTTCTTCAAGATATGTTTGCCAGTTTTTTTCAAATTCTAACTGGACATCATATTCTTCTCCCCACTTCATTGTATTATTGAAAAGACTTATTCTATTTCTACCACCATCTTTTGATTTATCCAGCTTTAATTCTGCATTATCTACAGCAGTTGAAACAGGAGAATGAGTATGAAACAATTCTATTCCTGCACTTATCGTTATTTTTGGGTTATTTCCTACATAAGCTATAAATTTTTCTCGTATTTCTTTTGCAAGAGGAATCATATCGCTCCAAGGTCCTATAAGACATAAATCATCCCCACCTGCAAATAAAGTATAAACACGAGGATACTGTGCTTTCAAATAAGACGGAAGATAGAGAGTAAAAAATTCATCAAACAATCGAGAAAGCGTTCTTCGTCTAGAAACAGAGTTTTTTTGATTTAAGCCATTACTAAAAATAAAGCCCAAATTATCAACATCTGCTTTCAACACAGCCAATGCTTCAAGCCCTTCGGCTTTTTTTGCCAAAGAATCAAAAGTAGAAGTCTTTTCCATATAACTTTTTGGAGTATAAGCTGCATATACAAGACGTGGAAATTGATTATTTTCAAAATCATGATTATTCACACAATATATAGCATGAGCATTTTTTATTTTATCATCTTCTTTTTCATTCAAAATTGACAAATAATATTTCCCAAAATGCAATCTATCTTTTTCATTTTGTGGAATAGAAAGAGTAATATACCGGGCACTCGTAAGTTTACTTCCATATTCTACAAAAGTTTTACAGTGTTTTCCCATATTGTCAGAACCAATTGCTTCTTGACCACAAAGTTTACAAAGCCCACCTTTTTGTTTTGTTTCAGCAAAACTACTTTCATTTACCCAGCTCTCTTCTGCTTTAAGCTCATTTACAAAGGCACGTTTTTTAATAGCGTTCAATGAAATAAAACTCTTATCAGACACATTTGTTTTGAATCGATTATTTTCCAATTGAAAATCTTCAAGCTCAAAAGGCACACCATCATCGATAAACACTTTTATTAAACCAAAATAATTTTTATAAATCCAAGACGATATTTCTTTTTTTGCTTGTTTTAATGCCTCTCTTGTTTTTGGAGTATCTGCCAAAAGAATTTGAAATTTTCCACCAGATAAAAACAAAGCATTCAAAGATGGTAAACCACAGGCATCAGTTATATAACGAGCTGTCATAACATTGAGCATATTTACAAAAAAAGATCTTCCACGTAAAAGCTTTGCTAGATTTTTTGTTGATTCACCCTGTAAACCAAAAATAAATTTTTGAATACCACCAAAATCTCCTGAAAGCCAAAGAAACTTTGCAGACTCAGGCTTAAATGAATCACCTTCTTCTTCATATGCACGAGCCATAGCAGCCGCAATAGCCGCAGTTGTAATCGCGTGGTCGGGCAAAGGCACATCAGCAATTTTTTCAATAGTAGACGATGGAACAGATTGAAACGTTTTTGAAAATAAACTTACAAAAGAATCAACAAACCGATAAAGATTTGAACTATCCAATTCTCTAAAATTTTCACTAAACGAATTACAAAGTTTTTTGTAATCATCAGAAGAAAGTTTAACAATATCTTGAGGAAATAAAGGTTCAGTTGTAAGTGGATATTGTTTTAACTTAGTAACTTGCACTTCATCAATCAAAATTTGTGAAAAAATAGAATCTAAAGGTCTCGTATAATATGTATAGTTTTTTTTCTCAACCTCTGAATCATCTTTTTTTTCAGTAAAAGATTTTCTATCCATACCAGCACTTGCTCTATCAGCTTCAGCAACAATTTTTTCAAAAACTCTATCAGAACTTGGATTATGATGACACGAAGCAATCGCATCAAACTCACCAATTGTCATAGTTGAAATTAAAGACTTCAGCATATCAGAATTCCGATTAATAAAATCGCTAGTCCATTTTGCATGAGCATAGGAACTTTCACCTCTTCCTACCTCCAAGCCTTTTGCTTCATCACATAAGGTACCTTTATCGCTTTTAACAGAACGCTGATATGCTTTACCTATATCATGCAATAAAGCAGCAAGCGTTACTTCTAAAACCTTAGTCATTTTTCCTCCTCAAATTATTAAATACAACCATTTTATTTTTTCCAACAATCTATTTTCCCAAGACCAAAATTAGTATTTTTACCTGCTTGAAACAATTCTGCAAACTCTAACAAAGCAAGCTCTCTTCCTGAAAAACTACCAGAAAGAGTAAAATCACCAACACAACCACCTAGCTTCATTGCTTTTTTTTGACGTGCAGAATAATGAGACTGGTCCTCCCATTTGATATTTTGATTAGACATATTAATAGAAGAAACATCTCCTTTTATCTCGAAATCTTCAACCTTCCCATACAGTGAACACAAAGTGAGCATCCTGCGTTCGATAGTATCAAAAAAATCTTTTACTTCAAAATTATCAGTATATTTACCAGCAACCTTAAAACGCAAAGGAGTTAAAAGCTGAACCAAAACATCTCCTTCATAAGTCTCTTTGTTTTTATCTTCAAACTTCCATTGGAAAGTTGGCAGATTAGTTTCTATTTTGTCATCTTTTATTAAAATTGATTTACCATCATTTTCTATAGATTTAATAGTAAAAACATGTCTTTGCTTTAAAATCCCATCTTCTCCAGCTTTTTGCAAAGCAAAATATACATAGGGAAAAAATTTTATATACTTACCCAAGAGAATAATTCTAAATGAGATTTCTTTATAAGATTTTTTTGCATCATGAAAAACTTGAATAGTATATGGATGAGAAGCACGAGTCCGCCCAGCTAAAACCTCATTATCTTTTTCCAAAATAGTTTCAAACAAAGAAGCATAAGCACAATTAACTCGAAAATGACAATCCTGACACTGAGTCTTGGTAGCAATACAACACAATTTCTTTAACTGATAACCCAAAACACTTCGAAAAACAAAAGCAGGAGGAACTGAAAAGAAAACTTCTTCATTAAACAAAAGCGTAAAATCAAAGCATGAATATTCTAAGTACATACAACCCTCATAAAAAGAGTATAAGCGAAGATTTCATATAAAGCAAACTCTTTTTAATGATTTTTGAACAAATAGTGATTTTTGGGAAAAAAAGAGAAACTAGCTTGAAAAGCTCAACACATTTTTATATATAAATTGTATTATTTGAAATAAAAAAAATTTTATCTTTTTCGCTATTCACTGTCTCTCCATTTTCTTGTCATGGTAATCTATACTTCAAATAACATGATAAAATTACAAAACACATTGCATCATCTGGAAAACTCAAAGACAGTTTTAGCATCAATCCCAAAGTAAGTGATTCTGGACAACTTGCTCCTTTTATGAACGAGCCAAGCTACAAAGAGCTTTTTGAAAACTCCCTCGTCCTTGAAGGCACAAATAGAAACTCAAGCATTCACGCATCTGGAATCGTTATCGGAAAAACAAAGCTCATCGACTGGGTGCCAATGTACAAAGACTCGCGCACTCCCATAATGGCAACACAATATACCATGGATATTATAGAAGCATGTGGGCTTGTCAAAATGGATATACTCGGCTTAAAAACCCTTACGCTTATCAAACATACAGAACGATTGATACACAAGCGAAAAGGTTTTGAAAACTTCGACGCGAATATCGTCGATGAAAACGATGAAAAAACCTTTGACCTTTTTTGCGATGGAAAAACTGCTGCCATTTTTCAGTTTGAAAGCCCCGGGATGCAAAAGGTCTTAAAGCAAGCACAACCGAGACGTATCGAAGACATCGTTGCTTTAAACGCCTTGTACCGACCTGGTCCCATGCAGTTTATCGACGACTTTGTTGCCGGGAAAAACGACCCCACAAAAATACACTATCCTGATGCTTCTTTAAAAGATATTCTCGAAGAAACCTATGGCGTCATTGTCTACCAAGAACAGGTTATGCAAGTTGCTCAAAAAATAGCTGGCTATAGTCTTGGACAGGCTGATAATCTGCGACGTGCAATGGGAAAGAAAAAACCAGAAGTAATGGCCGCTGAAAAAGAAAACTTTGTAAAAGGTGCTGTACAGTCTGGCTTTGATGCAAAAAAAGCCGAAGAGATTTTTGAAATCCTCATACCCTTTGCTGGCTACGGTTTTAACAAAAGTCACGCCGCAGCCTATTCAGTGCTTGCCTACAGAACCGCCTACCTCAAAACACATTTCCCACTCGAATTTATTGCAGCAAACCTCACGAACGAAATGTCTTCTACGGACAAGCTCCCCGAATATATTGCCGAGGCAAAAAGCATGGGGCTTGAAGTTAAGGTGCCAAATATAAACAGCTCAGACAAGGTCTTTGACGTGGTTGATGGGGCGATTCAGTTTGGCTTACTCGGTATCAAGGGCTTAGGAGAAATAGCAGCTGACGAGCTCATTCAGGAAAGACAAAAAAACGGTCCCTATAAAAGCTTTATAGATTTTCTCGAACGCGTAAACCTTTCTGCCATAAACAAACGAGCCCTTGAAGTGCTCATAAAAACTGGTTGCTTTGATACGCTTGGAGAAAGACGATCGAAACTGCTTTTAAATCTTGAACAGGCAGTCGACTATGTGAGCAAGAAAAAAGAGGCAACAGAATTTGGACAGGTGAGTTTATTTGAAGATTCTGGCGAAAAAGAATTTTTAGACTTTGTTTACGAAGAAACAGAGGACTGGCCAGAACTTGAAAAACTACGCCTTGAAAAAGAACTTATCGGGTTTTATATTTCTGGACATCCCTTAGAAATGCATAAAAAAATAATAGACTCACTTGTCTCCCTTCGCACAAATGCCATAGAACATTTGAGCAAGGAACGCAACTATGCTATCCTCGCCCTTGTAAAAGAAGTGCGCCCCATCCTTACAAAAAAACAACAATGGATGGGACTCGGTCAACTGGAAGATTTACACGGAACAATAAAGTTTACTGCATTCCCAAAAACATGGGAACAAATAAAAGACTTAATGGAAGTCGATGCAATTTTATTTTTCAAAGGCAAGTACGACGATAGCTACGGCGGACCAACTTTGCTCATCGATGAAGTTGTTTTGCCAGAAAGGCTTGAAAGCTATGTAACAAAAGCGGTTCATATTAAACTAAAAGATAAAACAAAGGATCAAACAAAACTTATGGCCTTTAGGGATTTTATCTATTCACACCCAGGGAGTTGCGAAGTATACTTTCACTTAGAAACCATGCGGGGTGATTACGAAATTAAGGCACCACAAAGTACAAGCATCTCTTGTGATGATGACTTTATAACAGAACTAAAAAATCAAGACTTAGTTGAGTCTATTTGGAAGGAATAAAAGATGGATTTATTTTTTGGATTATTACGATTACTCTCTTTTGCGATTTCGATCTACTCGTTTCTCTGCCTCATTCGGCTCTTATTGAGCTTTAGCCCGAGCTTACAGCAAAACAGTTTTTATGCTTTTTTAACTTCTATCTGCGACCCCTACCTTTATCTTTTTCGCAAGCTCACTTTTTTAAGGCTTAACCAACTCGATTTCTCTCCCATTATTTCTTTGGGGCTACTGTACATGCTCACACAAATGCTGAACACCATCATTGCAATAAAACGATTTAGCCTTGGGATTTTACTCTCCGTTATAGTAAACTTTGCTTTTTCTATTGTAAACTCATTTCTTTTTTTCCTCATCATTATACTTGCGATTCGCCTCATCTTTCTTTTACTCAATAAAGATACGTCAAGTATTTGGTTTAGCTTTGATCAATTTATAAAACCAATTGCCGATTTTATTACAAAAAAATTCTATAAAAATTCTTTTTATACATTTCAAAAATCGCTTATTATTAGCCTTATAAGCTTTATTGTTTTTTCTGCAATTCTTAAAATAGTAGCATTCATACTTGTTTCCTTTTTCCAAACGCTGCCCTTTTAACTTAGCTGCCTATGAAACTGGAAGACCTACAAACTCCTATCACGCAAGTCCCCGGTGTCGGAATAAAAACAGAAAAACTTTTTAAACAACTCAATATCTTTACCGTCTCGCAATTGCTCAGCCACTATCCTCGCGACTATGAAGACAGAACAGAGAAGCGTGGCATAAAAGATTTTCATCTAGGAAAAAAAGTTCATACAATCGCAAAAGTTATCTCGCATGAATGGTTTGGCTTTGGGCGCATGAAGACACTCAAAATACGTATCCAAGATACTACGGGTGAAGCTGTACTGCTTTGTTTTAATCGCCCCTTCTTAGAAAAATCATTTCCTGTTGGCTCGATTATAAGCGTCACAGGAAACTTTAATTATAAATACGGCGAAATTCAAGCCTCTTTTTTTGAAGCAAAGCTCCTTCAACACGCAAGAGAAAATCCTTTTCTCGAAGCAAGTCCAGAGCCAGAAAACTTCAAAGAAATTATTCCCATCTATCCGCTGACCGAGGGATTGAAAAATGCACAAGTAAAAACAATTATAGAAGCTGCCTTAAAAAGTTATAGCCTCGGTTTAGAAAATGAAATACCGCAAGCTCTCATCGACGAGCGAGGGCTTTTAAGTAAAAAAGAAGCCTTAGAAAAAATTCACAATCCCAAAACAATACAAGATATAGAAAAGGCAAGATACACGCTCATCTATGAAGAGCTGTTTTTATTTCAGTATCATTTATTGCAAGCTGCCCATGCACGCAAAAAAAATCAACCCTTTGCCTCAAGGACAAGCGATTCTCAAGCAACTCAAGATAGAAATTCAAAAAATAAAACAGAAGTACTTGATGATACTCACTTTGCCCAATTTCTTTCTCCAAAGCAAAAAATTCTTTTAGAACGGATTCCTTTTTCGCTGAGCAGCGATCAAAAAAAGAGTATCCTCGACATCAATGAGGACTTAGAAAAAGCCTACGCTCCAAATCAGGAGAAAAATAAAAACGATTCCTCAGATATAATGAATAATTCTTTTTACATGGCACGACTTTTACAAGGAGATGTTGGATCAGGAAAAACCCTTGTCGCTTTTTTCGCTGCCCTCTACTGTGCAGACATGGGCTACCAATCTGCTTTTTTAGCTCCAACTGAATTACTTGCAAAACAACATGCGCAAAACGCTTCGCATTTACTGCAAGGAATCCCCGGCATCAATATAGCCTTTCTTAGCGGAAATATAAAAAGCCAGGGGCGCTCATTATTATTGCAAAGCCTTGCAAGCGGCGACATTACGATTATTATCGGGACACATGCCTTATTTTCAACAAATGTAAAATACCACTCACTTGGTTTTATCATTATAGATGAACAACATCGATTTGGTGTTGT
>Ga0208694_1003940_pt1 | contig 13868 bp, 12 predicted proteins | sample AD_UKC078_MetaG_FD_184442 | JGI IMG/M metagenome (GOLD analysis project Ga0208694, IMG submission 184442) | Active sludge microbial communities of municipal wastewater-treating anaerobic digesters from USA - AD_UKC078_MetaG (SPAdes) (version 2) | ecosystem: Engineered > Bioreactor > Anaerobic >...
GGGGTTCGCCGACTGATAAGCCGCCAATGGCAAAGCCATCAAAATCAATTTCGGTCAGGCCAGCCAGTGAAACATCGCGCAGTTCTTCATACATGCCACCTTGAATAATGCCAAATAATGCGTTGTGATTTCCTTGATGCGCATCTTTGCTGCGCTTTGCCCAGCGCAAACTTAACTGCATTGAATCGTTGGCTTCTTTTAGTGTGGCGGGGTAGGGTGTGCATTCATCAAAAATCATCACGATATCTGAATTTAATACTTTTTGAATGCGCATGGATTCTTCAGGCGTTAAAAAGCAGGTGTCGCCATTGATGGGGTTTTTAAACTTTACACCTTCTTCGCTGATTTTGCGCATGGCGCCCAAGCTAAATACCTGAAAGCCGCCAGAATCTGTCAAAATCGGGCCGTTCCAGCCCATAAACTGGTGCAAGCCGCCGTGCGCGGCAATCACTTCTAAGCCAGGGCGTAGCCATAAATGAAACGTATTGCCTAACACAATGTGTGCGTCAATCTCTTTTAGCTCAAGCGGCGACATGGCTTTGACCGTGCCGTAGGTGCCCACGGGCATAAATGCGGGGGTTTCAACGTTGCCGTGTACTAACTTGACTGTGCCACGGCGCGCTAGGCCGTCTTGTTTGTGTAGGGTAAATTGCATGAATGACGAGTTTGTAATTTGACAAATAATGATAGCTCGCGATATTAACACATGGCTTCACCAATACTTTGTGGTTGTGGTGGATATTATGTGTTGCAAGCGAATCATCCACATGAAATTTAGTAAAAAATAATTGCTTAAAATTTAAGCATTTTTCACCTGAGGATTTTTTAATGCTCTGGGAGCCTTGTAAATAAAGGCTTGCAGAGCATCGAAAAAGGTTTGGTATAAAAATCGCCTAAAAAACATGTTTTTAAGCAGACCATTTTACGCTTTATTGTTGAGCGGTTTTGACTGGCAATAAACCACATCTTGAGCAACACTTTTACCGTATAAACAGCTACAATCGACAAAAATTTTGGGGTGCAGTTATGAGTGAAACCGATAAAAATCGTCGTCAGCTTGCCACGCGCAGTGCCGCTTGGGCCAAGTGGCTGGGAGCGACCATTGCAAAAACCAATATTTCACCAAATCAAATTTCTGTGTTGAGTATTGTGCCGGCATTGGTGGGTGCTTGGCTGCTGGCTTGTACGCAAATGGATAAAACCCCCGCGATTTTGCTGTTCATCGTGTTGTGCATTCAGCTGCGTTTGTTGTGCAATATGCTGGATGGTTTGGTGGCGATTGAGGGCGGCAAGCAATCAAAGGTAGGGATTTTATATAATGAGATTCCCGACCGCATTGCCGATTCGCTACTGATTGTGGCGCTCGGTTACGCGGTTGCCATGCCTTGGCTGGGCTGGCTCGGCGCGCTGTTAGCCACAAAAACGGCTTACATTCGGCTGCTGGGTGGTGCCAACGGGCTGGTGCAAGATTTTCGTGGGCCGCTGGCCAAGCAGCACCGCATGTTTGTGATGTCACTCGGCTGCCTAATTGCGGCCGTAGAATGGTATGTTAGCCGCACGCAATTTTCCCTTGTTATCACCGCCTATGTGATTGCGATAGGCGCAGGGTTGACTTGCATCACGCGTGTGTTAGCGATTGCTGAAAAACTCAAGCAGCAATAGCGGTTGCGTCTAATGTTAACCCATGTTGTGCGCGTTAGCCTGATTGGGCTTGTGAAACTGCTGATAGGCGCAAATCCGCGCTGGGTAGAAGCCGCGCCAGATTTACGAAAAACGCCAGCACAAAGTATTTACTTTACCAATCACTCCAGCCATTTAGATACTTGGGCGCTGTGGGTGGCCTTGCCTGCTGAGATGCGCGCCAGAACCAGACCCGTGGCGGCCAAGGATTATTGGGGTAACGGCATCATCAAACCTTTTATTGCCTTAAAAGTGCTCAACGCTGTGCTGATTGAGCGTGAAGTTTCACGCCATCGCGACCCGCTCGCGCCGCTGTTGGCGGCTTTGGCCCAAGGCGATTCGCTGATTATTTTTCCTGAAGGCACGCGTCGCGCACAGGCCGAGCCCGGCGACTTTAAAGGCGGCTTGTATCATTTGGCCGAAGCTTTTCCAGAGGTGAAGTTGGTGCCTGTTTATTTAGATACGTTGCATCGCAGTATGCCTAAAGGCAGCTGGCTGCCAGTCCCTTTGATTTGCACCGTGCGTTTTGGCAGTGCAATAACGCGCATTGCAAACGAGCATAAAAAAGCGTTTTTAAACCGTGCGCGCGAAGCTATTTTAAAACTCATTTAGGATAATTTTATGGTCGACTATTTGGTGAATTTAGACCCCAATCAGCAATTTTACTGCTTGATTGGTGGCGTATCCGTTTTACTGTTGATTGCATCCAGCATTGGATGGGTTTTAAAAGCGCGTCTGAGTCAACAAGCGCACGCTAGCGAAAAGTCACGCAACACCATTGATAATCTGGTGGTGCGTGTGAACGCCTGGTGGGTGATGCTGGCCGTGCTTGTGATGGCTTTTCTGGGTGGTAAAGTCGGCACGGTGATTTTATTTGGCGCGATTTCCTATTTTGCCCTGCGTGAATTTATTACGCTCACACCCACGCGCGTGGGTGACCATCGCACGCTTTCGCTGGCTTTTTTTCTGCTGATTCCGCTACAGTATTATTTAATCTACATTGAATGGTATGCGTTATTTACCATTTTAATTCCTGTGTACGCTTTTTTACTGATGCCCTGTATTTCTGTGCTGGCGCAAGACACCGAACATTTTCTTGAGCGCACTGCCAAAATCCAGTGGGGCGTGATGATTGCGATTTACTGCATTAGCCACGCACCCGCGTTACTGCTGTTAAAGATTCCCAATTATGATGGGCACAATACTTTGCTGCTGTTTTACTTTTTATTGATCGTACAACTGAGTGATGTGCTGCAATATGTATTTGGCAATTTATTTGGAAAAACTAAAGTGGCGCCGATTGTAAGCCCGAATAAAACTTTAGAAGGCCTCATCGGCGGCGGTTTAAGTGCTGTTGGTGTGGGTGCAATGCTATGGTGGATTACACCGTTTACGCCACTACAAAGTGCAGGCATGGCGGCCGTGATCGTGATCATGGGCTTTTTGGGCGGCCTAGTGATGTCAGCGATTAAACGTAGTTTGGGCGCAAAGGACTGGGGCAATATGATTGAGGGCCATGGCGGCATGCTGGATAGAATGGACTCGGTGAGCTTTGCTGCGCCGATTTTTTTTCATTTAGTACGCTACTTTTTTACCGCTTGATTTCATAGCAGCGCTTCAAGAGTTTGTTATACTAGCGCAACTTTATTTTCACTGGTTTTGAACCATGGCTGAACAAAACGACCACAACAAACCGCACGATCAGCATAAACCGGATGCGACAGGTTTACGCAAACGTGGGATTTATTTACTGCCAAATCTTTTTACCTCTGCGGCTTTGTTTGCGGGGTTCTTTGCGATTGTGCAGGCGATGAATAGTAACTTTGAGCTGTCTGCAATTGCGATTTTTATTGCAATGGTGCTCGACGGTTTGGATGGTCGTGTCGCACGCCTCACAAATACGCAAAGTGCCTTTGGTGCAGAATACGATAGCCTGTCTGACATGGTGTCGTTTGGCGTTGCTCCAGCGCTTATTTTATATGTGTGGGCATTAAAACCTTTAGGTAAATTAGGCTGGTTAGCAGCCTTTGCTTATTGCGCCTGTGCCGCTTTACGCTTGGCAAGATTCAACACCAAGTTAGAGGATGAGCATCAAGATAAGCGCTTTTTTCAAGGGTTGCCAAGCCCGGGCGCGGCTGCTTTATTGGCTGGTTTTGTATGGGTTTCATACGAATATGGTGTCAGTGGTCGTGATATCTTTTTTGGTTTGTTACAGTGGAAGTGGATGGCGTGGTTCATTACCATATTTGCCGGTATTTCTATGGTAAGTGATTTACGTTTTTACAGCGGTAAAGACATTAACTTAAAAGAAAGCGTGCCGTTTTTTGTGATGTTAGGCGTCATGATGGCCTTCGTATTGATTTCATATCGTCCACCAGAAGTGTTGTTTTTTGTGATGGTGGCCTACGCACTTTCTGGCTATGTGTTGTGGATTCGCGACAAACTCAAGAAAAAAGCTTAAAACTTGGCTAGTTAGCGCTTGCAGAACCCTGTAAAAAATACTATATTTCCATCACTATGTTGAATACGCATATTTTCAGTGTCATTTTTGCCGTTAGCCTCATCGCTAGCGGATTATTCTTACGCAAATTATTTGCGTTACGTGCTGCCGCGCTCCGCAACAACCTGCGCTAGCGCGCATACAATACTCCCCCACACCCCATGTAAGAACTGACGTTGCGCATTATTGGCAACGAGAGGCTAGTATATAAGCGAAACTCAGGCGATATGCATAGAGACTTGGCACGATACAGGCTAAAATAAACTGAATTATTTGTAAGGTAGCTCACCATGAACCAAACAGCTGTAACACATAATCAAATTATTATTTTTGATACCACCTTGCGCGATGGCGAACAAAGCCCGGGCGCGGCCATGACCAAAGAAGAAAAAATCCGTATCGCGCGTCAGCTTGAAAAATTGGGTGTGAACGTGATTGAAGCAGGCTTTGCCGCTGCCAGCCCGGGTGATTTTGATGCGATTTCAGAAATTGCCAAAATCATTAAAAATTCCACCGTATGTTCATTGGCGCGCGCGAGCGAAAACGATGTGCGCCGCGCGGGTGAAGCCATCAAGCACGCGGCTAGCGGGCGCATTCACACCTTTATTGCCACCAGCAAAATCCACATGGAAAACAAATTGCGCATGACCGAAGACCAAGTGGTGGAGCGTGCTGTACAAGCCGTGAAATGGGCGTTGGAATACACTAAAGATGTGGAATTTTCGGCCGAAGATGCCGTGCGTTCAGACATCGATTTCTTGGTGCGCGTGTTTGATGCGGTAATTGAAGCGGGCGCGACCACCATTAACGTGCCAGATACGGTAGGGTATTCGATTCCAGCACCGTGGGGCGAACGTATGGCGACATTGATTCAGCGCGTAAAAAACAGTGATAAAGTCGTGTGGAGTACGCACTGCCATAATGATTTGGGCATGGCCGTGGCTAACTCTTTGGCGGCGGTGATGGGCGGCGCGCGCCAAGTGGAGTGCACCATTAACGGCTTGGGCGAACGCGCGGGCAACGCGAGTTTGGAAGAAGTAGTGATGGCAATTAAGACGCGCCGCGATATTTTTAATTTGGATACGCGTATTGATACCACGCAAATTGTGCCAACCAGCAAATTGGTGTCCAGCATCACCGGTTACCCGGTGCAGCCGAATAAAGCGATTGTCGGCGCAAATGCGTTTGCGCACGAGAGCGGCATTCATCAGGACGGCGTATTGAAGCATCGTGAGACTTACGAAATCATGCGGGCAGAAGACGTGGGCTGGAATGCGAACAAATTGACCTTGGGCAAATTATCAGGTCGCAACGCGTTTAGAACGCGCTTGAAAGAATTGGGTATTGAGTTGGCAAGTGAAGATGCGTTAAATGCCGCGTTTGCACGCTTTAAAGACTTGGCCGATAAAAAATCAGAGATTTTTGATGAGGATTTACACGCGCTTGTGAGCGATGAGTTTGTGCAAGAAGCTTCTGAAAATTACAAATTGGTGTATTTGCAAGTCACCTCGCAAACGGGCGAAATTCCCCATGCCTTTATTACGGTTTCAGACAATGGCACAGAGAAAAAAGCCGAAGCAGATGGCGGCGGCCCGGTGGATGCAACCTTTAAAGCGATTGAAAATATCGTCAACAGCGGCGTCGAGTTGCAATTGTATTCGGTAAATAACATCACCAGTGGCACTGATGCGCAGGGCGAAGTCACCGTGCGCCTTTCAAAAGCGGGCCGCATTGTGAACGGTCAGGGTGCCGATACCGATATTGTGATCGCCTCGGCCAAAGCGTATTTGAATGCTTTAAACAAATTGCACAGCAAACTTGAGAAGATGAATCCGCAGGTTTAGTGTGCGTTTGTTTGGTTTAGTGTGCCTTGAATTTGCACATTTCAAAAGATTAGGCATAAAAAAGCTGTCTAAATCGTGTGTTTCGACTGTTTATAATTTACTAAAGTGTGGCTTTAATTCAAGCCTTTAAATGACCAATAAAAACAAAACGTTTCTCATTGTTGCTGCGCTGTTTTGCACCTATTTTTTTTGGGGTTCAACCTACTTGGCGTTGCGTTTTGGTATTGAAAGCTTTCCGCCCTTTATGTTGGTCGGTATCCGCTTCACGGTAGCGGGGACTATTTTATATTTAGGGATGCGCTATGTAGGCGCGCCAAACCCAAGTGCACCACAGTGGCTGGGTGCAGGTGCGTTAGGCATTTTATTGCCTGCGTTGGGAAACGGCACAGTGACGTATGTGCAGCAAACGGTATCTTCCAGTATTGCTGCGCTTGCCATAGCGACTGCGCCGATTTGGATGGCGATTTTTTCAAGTCTTTGGGGGCATAAAATCAGTCGTCAAGAATGGTCAGGTATTGCCGTAGGCGTCGTGGGGATTATCTTGCTGAATATTGGCGGCAGCTTGCATGGCAATGTCAGCAGTGCCTTGTTGTTAATTTTTGCGGCGGCGAGCTGGTCGTTTGGCTCAGTGTTAGGTAAGCACATTGCCATGCCGAGCGGCTTAATGGCGGCGGCTTGCCAAATGCTGGTGGGCGGTGTGGTGATGTTGATGGCCAGCGCGATTCGGGGTGAAATCTGGCCGCAAACGATAAGCGCAAAATCATGGTGGGCGCTGGTTTTTCTGGTCATCTTTGGCTCGCTCCTTGCCTATAGCGCGTATATGTACTTGCTAAAAACAGTGCGCCCGCTGGTGGCCAGTAGCAATACCTTTGTAAACCCGGTCGTGGCTTTTATTGTGGGCATCTGGTTGGCCAATGAACAGGTTACTACCAACGAATATATTGCACTTGCAGTGATTATAGGGGGCGTGATTTTAGTGCTCACTGCCAACAATGAAACCATTAAGAATTAGTAACTTAGAGAATTAGACATGAATGTAAAACAACAAAACCTCGCCTTGTTTGACTTAGACAACACGCTACTCGCGGGCGATAGTGATTTTCAATGGGGGCAATTTATGATTGCGCAAGGCCTACTGGATCGCGCCGCACATCACGACCGCAACGTGCAATTTCATGAAGATTACAAACAAGGCAAACTCGATATTGAAGCATTTTTGAAGTTTCAATTACATCCATTATCGCAACATAAACGCGCGTTCTTAGATGCGCTACATTTGGAATACATGAAACAAGTCATTCGCCCCATGATGACGGAAAAAGCGCGTGCACTGGTTGAAAAGCATCGCGCGCAGGGCGATTTGTTGCTGGTCATTACCGCCACTAACAGCTTTATCACGCGCCCGATTGCACTGGATTTTGGCATTGAAAACCTGATTGGCACCGATCCGGAAGAAATAAACGGTGAGTTCACCGGCGGCTTTGTCGGCGTGCCGAGTTTTCAAACAGGTAAGGTGACGCGCTTAAACCAGTGGTTAGCCGAACGTGGGCAAACATTGGCAGATTTTGAAATTAGCTATTTTTATAGCGATTCACACAATGATTTACCGCTGATGAAGTTGGTTACCAACCCAGTGGCGGTGGATGCTGACCCAGAATTAACCGCTTATGCTAGAGCACAAAATTGGCCGCAAATTAGTTTGCGATAGTGATTCAAAAAGGGTGAATTTCACACGAGGAATTTTTAATGCCCTGCGAGCCTTTATTTACAAGGCTCGCAGGGCATCGAAAAAGGTTGCGCCTCAAAACGGGCTTAAGCTTGCTTAATGACTTCTAATATAAACTTCGTGCCTACGTATGCCAGCAATAACAGCACAAAACCAATTAACGTCAGTTTGATGGCTTTTTTACCACGCCAGCCATATTGGTAATGCCCAAATAACAGCCAGCCGTAAATTAGCCATGAGGCAATTGAAAAAATTGTTTTATGGTTAAATTGTGCGACTTTACCAAAAATCTCTTCTGAAAATATCATGCCGCTGATGAGCGTGACGGTGAGTAGAATAAAGCCAAGGTTGATGACTCGGAACAATAATTTTTCCATGACCAGTAACGGAGGAAAGTCGGGCAACTGAATCCAGTTTTTCTTTTGATGCAAACTGCGTTCCGCCACCATCATAATCAGCGCGTGCAGTGTGGCAAAGGTAAATAGACTATACGCCACCAGCGCTATACCAATATGAATGAGCAGTAAATTGGCCCCTTGGGTGGATAAAAAATGGTTTTGCGTGCTGAGCGCAGGCAAAAGTGCAAATACCGCTGCGGGTGGCAATACAAAGGCTTGCAGACTATAAAGCGGGTGCTTTAAATTGACTAGCCAATAAATAAGTACAGTCAGCCAGAGAATCGCGGAAAGCGCCAAGAAAAATCCTAAGTTGACACCAGCGACAGCAAACACATCTTGAAAAAGCAACCAACCATGCAAAGCAAGACCAAGCGCAATCATAGCGGTATGCAATTTAAGATTTTTTTCAGGGAGTTTGGCCACACGCCAAAAATCCACTGCCACGGCCAGATAGATAAAAAAGACGATTAAATAAGGAATAAGATTTTGCATAGCTAAATTATCGCGTGTTTAGGTTAAAATTGCACATTGATTTTGATTATCCTAGATTTTAATTATCCTGAAATAAAATTATTTTGCTGTATAGGCCATTTAATTTTAACTAAATTTAAAAGTAAACTCATTTAAAGAAGAACATTATGCTAGATAATTTAACCGGTCGCCTGCAAGGCGTCATCAAAACGTTGCGTGGCCACGCAAGGCTCACAGAAGAAAATATTTCTGACGCCATGCGTGAAGTGCGAATGGCGCTGTTAGAGGCCGACGTTGCCTTGCCTGTGGTAAAAGAATTTATCGCCAAAGTAAAAGAACGCGCACAAGGCAAAGAAGTGCTTGCGAGCCTCACGCCTGGCCAAGCTGTTATTGAAGTAGTGAATGATGAGCTGACTTCGCTGATGGGCAAGGCCAATGTGGGCTTAAATCTTGCCGCTGTGCCGCCCGCAATCATCCTCATGGCAGGCTTGCAAGGCTCGGGTAAAACGACTACTTCAGGTAAATTGGCCAAGTTACTTAAAGAACAAAAGAAAAAAGTATTGCTGGCCAGTGCAGACGTGTATCGCCCGGCCGCGATTGAGCAGCTGAAAATGTTGGCAAAACAATTGGATGTGGAATGTTTTGACAGTAACGCCAATCAAAAACCGCTGGATATTGCCGCGGCCACGCTCGATTTTGCCAAACGTGGTTATTACGATGTGGTAATTTTCGATACCGCTGGCCGTCTAGGTATTGATGAAGCGATGATGGCAGAAATCAAAGCGCTACATACCTTTTTAAACCCGATTGAGACCTTGTTTGTGGTCGATGCCATGCAAGGGCAGGATGCGGTGAATACCGCCAAAGCCTTTGGCGAGACACTGCCATTAACGGGTGTAATTTTAACCAAGCTTGATGGTGATTCACGCGGCGGTGCGGCACTGTCCGTGCGCTATGTCACTGGTAAACCAATTAAATTTATCGGTGTCAGTGAAAAAGTCGATGGCTTAGAGCCATTTTACCCAGACCGCATGGCGAGCCGTATTTTAGGCATGGGGGATGTGCTTGGCCTCATCGAGCAAGCGCATAAAAATGTGGATATGGCTGAGGCGCAAAAAGTCGCCGATAAAATCAAGTCAGGAAAAAACTTTGATTTAGAAGATTTTAAAACGCAAATGAGCCAAATGCGCAAAATGGGCGGCATGCAATCGCTCATGGATAAACTGCCTGCACAATTAGCGCAAGCCGCAGGGCAATTGCAATCGAATGAGAGCGATAAAGCGATTCGCCGTATGGAAGGCATTATTAACAGCATGACACCGCTCGAACGCCGCAAACCAGAAGTTATCAAGGCCACGCGTAAAAAACGCATTGCCGATGGCGCAGGTGTGCAAGTGCAAGAAGTCAATCGCCTGCTGAAACAATTTGAAGAAACCCAAAAAATGATGAAAATGTTCAGCAAAGGCGGCATGAGCAAAATGATGCGCGCCATGGGCGGCATGATGGGTGGAAAACTACCTGGCATGCGCTAGTTTAAGCACATTGCGAAGTGGTAAACAAAAAATATAGGTAAATTTACGCAATATTCTCAAAATCGCATTGACCGTAACGGTGCTTTCTTGCATAATGGCGGGCTTTCGTGGGCAGGGAAATAAAACCTACTCAATGGGGTGTTAGCTCAGCTGGTAGAGCAGCGGACTTTTAATCCGTTTGTCGTGGGTTCGATCCCCGCACGCCCTACCAATACCAGCGCGGCTTAACGGAAGTTAAGCCGCGCTATTTATTTCCGCAAATACCTGACTTTTCCGCAAATAGACATTTTTAGCTAATTTAGACTATCTGGTTGGGCTTACTTTTTGCCCGCGACGTTGCCTAACATATTGTTCTGTCATAGCCATAGAGCTATGACCTAATTGTAGTTGAGCGTCACGCATCGTTTCACTTTCTGCTTTATCACTCGCGGCTTTGGCTCTTAAATCTCTAAACTGAAAATGCTTAACATCTTTTGCTATTGCGGGGTTTTGTTTAATGGCTTTATCCCGTGCTTTATCGAATCTAAGTCTTAATGCATTTTGACTAATCGGTCTGCCTGTTTCGGTGCATATCAATTGCGAAGTACGCACTTTGTGAGCCTGCTTGCTTTTCAGTATGCGTTCTAAGAGTGATTTCAATTCCCCAGTAACACTAATGCGTAGCTTAGCATTGGTTTTGCCTTGCTGAACTAGCAGAATTTTATCTTGGATGTCTGCCACACTCATCGCGATAACGTCAGCAGGACGTTGCCCAGTTAAATAAGCTAAATCCAGCGCGTCTTTAAGTGGTTGGCTTGCCACTTGATAAATTGCATCATAGATATTATCTTCGACGTAAACATCTCGACCTTCCTCCGTATAACCCTTGATGCCTTGACATGGATTAACAGTATCTAATGCACCCCAATCACGTGCAATGTTAAATAGGTGAGAAAGCAAAGATTTTTCACGGTTGGCACGCACTGTACTTTTTTTACCGTTATCTGTACGCCAATTCAGGTATTGCCTAATATGTATCGGCCTAATTTCTGCGATGGGTGCAGGTGGGTTGTTAAAAAATGCAATTAAATTTTGCATTTCGCGTATGTTGTCGATTTGTGTTCGTGCTGCTTTAGTGGGTACAATTTCGAGCAAATAGCGATCAGCAATATCTTTAAAGTAAATCAGCGGCGTGGTTTTTTTACCTTCTAACTCAGACCACCTTCGGATGGCCTCAACATAAACTTTGCCTAACGAGATTTCTTTGCGAGGCTTACCGCCAGTATCGTAATAATAATAGGTAATATCGCCGCGTACGCGTGCACGCATGTGTGGTGGTAAATTCGCATGAACTGTTGGCCTACGACCCCGCACCATGGTTTAAGCTGCCATTAGATTGGATTGCCAGCCTGTTTTAATTGGCTCAGCTTTTAATCCATTAATGTAGGCGATGGTTACCAAAGGCTCGCCCCTCACATTCACGCGGTAAGGGATGTTCATGATGGATAGTTGAGTGCATTGCTTTGCCTTGCGGGCATAGCCAGTCAATTGAATTAAGTCTGTTTGCGCCAAAAATAAGCTCATTACGGCAGCATTAATGACAAAGAGTGGACTATGTGTGATTGCATACTCTGACCAAGCTATGATTTAAGTTAATCAAATGAGCTTGTATTATTAGATATATCTAATAATTATGCAATAGATATATCTAATTTTTAATTAAATAAATATACATTTTATTAGATGATAGATATAAATCTGGTGATGGTCTTTACCGGACTATTCAATAATGGTTTAGTGACACAGTGCGATATCGTAAGCGAGTTGCTTACTTTTTTAGAATTGCTGCTAACGATAATTAACTAAGTTGTATTCACCATGACCTTACTGATCAGGGCCTGATTCTCCAAAATCTAATTCCAGCTGAATACATAGCTTGATAATATTACTGGCCTGAGGCGGTATTTTTCTTAACGGTTTCGACGAATTCCTTAATATCAGCAATCCTTCTGATCGCTTCGTCTACCGCAAACTCTGGTAACTCAGCAGCCAACTGAGTTAGCACCTTTCTTTTGTAAGTATCATTTTTAACTTCGTCCATGCTGCCTTTGCCGAGGAACAGCCATTCTTGTGTAATGCCTAAAAACTCACACACCGCAATCCCATGTTCCGCGCTCATGGTTTTTGATTTAGATGATAACCAAGCACTCACAGACGGTGCTTTTATACCCACGTGTTTTGCAAGAGCGAGTTTAGTCACCGCCCTCATTTCAATTGCATATTTCAATCTAGTTTGCCATGTATTCATGAATTAGATTTAACTACAATTATTATTAGATATATCTATTTATTTGCTTGACACATATATTAGATATATCTAAACTATACACCACAAATCAACAATGCACAGTATCTAAAAAATAATGAAAACACTCTATATTGGCGTACAAAAAGGTGGTGTAGGTAAATCGACCAATGCCTGTCAGCTAGCCCTATATGCCAGAAATTTAGGCTACCGTGTTCTGGTGATTGATTTTGATGATCAAGGGAACACCACTAAGTTCTTCAAACGCAATGGTGAGGCTGTGCCGCTTGCCAAAACCGTAACTGAGATCATATTTGAAACCACCGACATCATTGATATCAATGTTGGTAGTAGCGGGTTCAGCATACTGGAAGCCGATGGGAAGTTTAACAATGTGCTAGTAGAGCAAGCTCGCGTAAAGATTGAGCATGAAGGCGAGCTCACAGAAAAGTCATCTATAGCACACCAACACTTTGCCAATTTCTTAACCAGCGTAGATGCACATTATGATCTCTGTATTATCGATGGGCCACCCTCGTTGGATATTCGCGTCACCATCGCGCTCACGCTAGCGGATGCGGTATTAAGTCCAATCCAGTTATCGCAAGAAAGCATTGAGGGCATGAGTGCGACGCTATATGGTCAGCGCGGCGTGCTTAACATTAAAACGGTATTTAACGCTAAGCTCAATTTCTTAGGTTTTTTACCTAACATGGTAGAGGCGACCGATAAACACCGAGAAGCATTAACCGAATTAAGCGAGCGAATTGGCGAACACTTTTTAACCGATAACGAGGGCAGGATTCTGTTAATGCCATTGCGCCAATCGATACGCGAAAGTCAAAAAGAGGGCATTCCAATCGCGCAACTGGCTAAAACCAACACCATGGCCAGAACCACCTGGGCAAGCGTACGTAAGATATTTGATATTGTGCTAGCGCGACTACAGCTTGAAGTGGATGTTGAATCTACCAATGCAGAGACAATAGCTTAGTCGCGATGATAGCCAACGTCAAAAAGCCGATATTTAACCTAGAAATGCTAGATGCTGTTAAGCGTGAAGCTACTCCACCGTCTGCAATCCCAAGTAATCAAATTAGTGCGGTATTGGCGATACCGCTCAAGCAAATCATCGAAGATGAACATCAGCCACGCAAAGATTTCAATGATGAAAACTGGCAAGATTTTGTCGGTGATATAAAACGTAGAGGTGTACAAACACCCATACACGTTCGCCCAGCAGTAAATGGTAATTACATCATTATTCACGGTGCAAGACGCTACCGTGCTTCACTAGAGGCAGGGTTAAGTAAGATAGCGGCCATTATTGAAACAAATGCAAGCGCGTTTGATGATTACAGCCAAGTACTTGAAAACACCAAGCGCGCCAATATGGCGGCCATGGATATTGCGCAATTTATACAAAAACGCAT
>Ga0208694_1003943_pt1 | contig 13858 bp, 12 predicted proteins | sample AD_UKC078_MetaG_FD_184442 | JGI IMG/M metagenome (GOLD analysis project Ga0208694, IMG submission 184442) | Active sludge microbial communities of municipal wastewater-treating anaerobic digesters from USA - AD_UKC078_MetaG (SPAdes) (version 2) | ecosystem: Engineered > Bioreactor > Anaerobic >...
CCTTCCCATCAAAGCAATAACATCCAATCCCATGGCTACCATCGAGCGAACAGCAGCTAATCCCAATTCCGGCGCTGCAGCCAGGGCAAGTTGTTCAAGGCGCATCAGGGACTCTTCTATCGTCCCACCGTGAATGGTTGTCAATGCTTTTCGCCCCAGGCAGGTGGCTTTTAAGAATTGCAGTGCCTCATTTCCTACCACCTCACCCACCAGGATGGCTGCCGGGTTCATACGGGTATAAATGACGTTTAGGACCCAATCCAGGGTCACGCCAGGTGTGCCAGGCGATAATTCAGCTGGAGCTACAGTACGCAATAAAAAAGGGTGCTGGATTTCCAATTCCCGGAAGGTTTCCAGCGCAGCAATTGGTGCAGATACAGGCAAGAAACCCGAAAGAGCGTTGAGTAAAGTCGTCTTGCCAGAACCCATTTCACCGGCAATCATCAGGCTGCCAGCCAGGTTGGCTACCATCCAGGCTAGAAATCGATCTGGTGTGTCTTTCAGGGATTGGATCCGACAGGTTAGTTCGGACCTGGTATCTTTTTCGGCAGGGCTGGTAATTGTCTGCAGCAATCCGATTGATGTCAGATCACATTTGGCAAAAGTGCCAGTCTGCTCCATTTCTTCCAATGTGCGAACACGCCGCCCGAAAGTACGGATATTAATAGCAGTCCCCTCAGTTGACAGGCGCGGAACGATGGCGGTAAACCGTTCTCCGCCTGGCAAATCAATTAACACAGCCGGGCGATCTCCGCGTAAAGTAGCGCCGCCTTGATCAGCAACATGCACAGCGAGGTTTTCGAAATAGCTGTCATCAGCCAGTTTTCCGAGATGATAAAAGCTCCCATCATATTCCACTGCTACCTCCCCATCACGCACGAAGATTTCCTCCACGTAGGGGTCACGCAGCAACTGATCAAGTAATCCCACTCCGGATAATGCATCCGTGATAATTTGTGCATTGCGATTGACGAAGCTACGATTCTCACCCTGATCAATCAAGATAGAGCGCACCTCATCATAGAAACGACGACGTTTTTCTGAGTCTGCTTCTCGCCAGCTGGGTGGGTTGATTCCGCGCTGTACCAATTCCTCACGGACCCGTTCAATCAGGAGCAGATCGGATTGGTTTAAGGGCTGAATGGTTGGTGGAGCGGTTGGATGGATCAAGGAAGTGCCAGGGTTGACCATAACAATCCACCTTGTTTTTTACTTGCTGCAACCGCAGTGAGAATAGCGTCCACATCTTTCGGCTCCACCGCAAGGGTAAGGATTTGGACTTGTTCGTTCTGAGGGCTGCCACCAAACGTAGAGTTATCCTCACTCGTCTGATTGGATTCTGCAGCGACACCTTGTGCATTGCGGACATCTACTACCAAAACACTCCTGGCGATGAGGTCAACCTTGAAGGTAGATAGATCGGTGGCTGAAATCGCTGTGTTCTCAGGGTCAATTTCCTCGGGAAGCACTTGATACAAATTAACGTGTTCTCCGATTCGAATTTGTCCACCTACTGCAGAAACAGGTTCAACCGGGATTGAGAGAACTTCAAATGCTGCATCGGCCAGTCGAAACTGCGTGACTGGCACCGCATTTGCCTGAGCAACCGGCAGTTCTGCCGGCAACGAAACCGTGCTGATCTTTCCTTCCAGATCCTGGGTGGATTGGTAATAGGGTAAAGATGCCATTGTGCGAGGCATCTCGCGCATTTGAAACATGTCTGCATCTAGAATTGCGTAAGCAGGGATTGCATTGATGGGTACTGGTACCTGATAAGTGGAAACTTCCTTCAAATACAGATTGCGTCCATAGAAACCTGCTCCCAGGGCAACTACAACGGCAATTACACCGATAATAAATTGAACAGTTCGATTCATTATTTCCTCCGTTTCCAGCCGGTATATGCTTGTTCTAAAATGGGATCAGCCAATCGTGGGTCGAGCGACTGAGCCCATGTTTCGTTGTAAGGCAACACAATCGACACGCCGCTTTCTGCACGATCAGAGACCGATTTGGCCATGTTCAAGACTAAATGGTGTGGTTCTGAAACTTCGCTCATCAATCGTCTGGCTTGTAATATGGCATCATCGCGAGGAGAGGTAACGACCAGGTTGATCAATCCAGGCTTAGGTTTCGACAATTCCGAGAAAAGGGGATGACCGGGAAAACAGTCCACGACAAAAAGTGTGTGTTTCCGTTGGATCTCTGCCAGTAAATTTCGAACCCCTTGCGGGTCTTCGCTCCAGAGGACATCGATCGTTCGGCCATCCATCGGGTATAAGCTGACCCCATTCCAAAGAGCAGGCTCTGCTTTATGAGTGGCAATGGTAAAGAATTCAGGGAGGTCGGGCGAAATTCGAGCGTGCAGTGCGCTACCGCCCATACTAAGTTCAAGCAATGCCGCTGGCAGTCCTGTATTCCTGACGAAGCGTTTACAAACAGCCATCGCAAGGGTTGTTTTTCCCACTCCCCCAGACCAATTCACCAAATTAATCTGACGGGCTGGTAGAAACGAGACTTGTTTGGCACTGGTCAACCGGGCTCGCCCTAACCATTCAGCCGGGTCTATTACAAAACTGTCTTGAGTAACCACCGGGATCCCACTCTTATCCAGCGCACTATGAAGTACCTCTTCAGATACATCTGATACTGGGAGCAGGTCACCGAGAATAACCAGGTGTACTCCAGACAGGTTCTGTAAAACACCACGAGTAGAGAATGCTTCCCGTACTGAGAGATTGTCAGTCTGGGAGAGTGCTTCCAATACTTTTTGATCAGGTTGATGAGCCCCAAGCAAAATATCAAGAGCCGAATTCCGTTTCAAATTAAAGGAATTTCCAAAACTAAATTTCATGCTATTTTTCATCTCCTTGGATGTTTTTTGATGGGTAGGACAAATCTGCATAGATTGCCAGTAGCACCGCAGTAACCAAAAGCAAGGTGGTTAAGACCGTCAAAATGGTTCCAGGAAGTGAACTGCTACCCAACTTGATATACACGATGGATAAACCACTGATCCCGGCAATTCCAATGGACCGAATCCACATCAAATTGGTCAGAATGGCAGAAACAAATACACTCAACACCGCCAACCAGACTAATTCGTCTTGGACCGCAAATGATTTCATGAGTAGAGCGATACTCAAAGCCAACGCAAAGCACATGTTTGAAAAGTTCCGCACCATATTTTTCACCAGAGTCCAGGAATCAATCGCCAAGGTACAATCCGCATGTAGCAGGCATATCCGTCAATCATTTTTTCTTCTCGAAGGATTCGCCAACATTGAATGAATGTCAGAGCAACAGATAAAAGAATGGCAGTGAACCAATCTGGAGAACTGAAAACCATCATTGCCCTGAACACCAGTTCTCCTAGATACATCGGGTGACGTAAAAACCGATAGGGACCACGACTGGTCAGGCCACGATCCGCAGGGGCAACCCCAAAACGTGATCCTAAAGTGATGAGAGACCACAAGATCAATGAGTAGCCAGCCAGGGCAGGTATGAGCAAATACCATCCGCTATGGCTGGAAGTTGTGAATGTGGGCAAGAATGCGGCGATCAAACCGAGCCATAATCCGGTGCGATCATATTGTTTCGCCGGTGTTCTCCGGGTGTAGAAGAAAGCTAATAACCCGTTATGAATCGCAAACAGCCAGGCCAGGATAGAAGGATGCTGCCAGGCTGCCAACCCGGAAATAAGCGTGACAAAAAGGAAGAAGCCAAAACCAACCAGGTCACGTATGCGATCGGAATGTTTCCGAATGAAATGGAGGGGATTGGTGGCCATTACATCGCACCTAGATTCTGGACAATTGGCCATCCGATTACAGCCAGCAACGTCACCAGGAATGGCAGGAAATAAAAAACCACCATTGGGATTACCAGTTCGGACCCCACTTTTTCTGCTCGCTGCTCAGCGGAGCCAATATAGTCAGCTGCTATACTGGTTGCCAGCTGTCCCATCAATTCCTGTTGGGCAGTACCGCGTCGGATGAATTCCAATTGAACAGACATGCCGATCAATTCGGGGAGATGCGATTCCTGGGCTTCGCGTTGCATTTGCTCAATCAGATCACGACCTTGCGCCATCTGAAGAACCCACCGCATCCATTTGCCTACCAAGCTTTGCGCTTGAGCTGTCCGACGCAAGGCTTCTTCCATCGAAACATTTGCAGACATCTGGGCTGAAACTAGCTGAACAAATTCTGGAAGTTGAGCAATAAACAGACGGCGATAACAGCGAGCGACCCCGCCCATAGACATGGCAGGATATTGAAATCCAACCAATCCACCTACCAAAGCAAATACTGGTTCTGCAGTGGCTACCATCCCCAATCCAAACCCTGCTACAGCTAAAGCCACCCGCAGAGAGGTAAATTGCACTTCGTTCCAATCGTTCCAGCGATCTCCGATGTGAGCCCAATACAGATCTGCCCGTGTTTTCCGTAAAAAACCAACTGGCGTCCATCTAGATACAGGCTTGTCTAGGGGAGATAGGGATTTACGCCATCCGGTCAGGATAGCGCCATCTGCTGGCGTAAGAATCTCAGATAACCGGCCTGTGGGTGCTGCAGGTGCAAGTTCAAGTGTCAGGTAGATAACCAATGCAAAAACAGCGATTCCGGTGAGATAAATGAGTGCTGTCATCTACACTGCCTCCATAATCATGGAACGGATAATGAAGTACCCACCCACCATGGCTGCCATCGTGCCACCAATTACGATTTGAACAGGGAGGGCGGTTAACGAAGAGCGCACCATTGGGTCCTGGCTGAGATAAATCAGAATAAGGATCAAGACAGCTGGCAGGACTTTTGCAGAAACCAGCGAATCGCCGGCTTTCGCCTGGGCACGATTCCGAGCAATCAGGATTTGCTGAACCCGGCTCGAGATATCCATGAGGACTGCGGTGTAGGCTCGTCCGCCAGCTTCGGTATATCCTTCCAACAGTTGAGCTAGATTGGCCAGGGACACCGAAGGGCTGCGCGATGCCAGACTTCGCAATGCCTCCACCCTATCTTTGATTCGCATTTCTGAAGCAGTGAGAATAAACTCTGGGGTGAGTGGATTGGTTTTTTCTATCTCCAAGGACTCACCGACTTGTTGTAAAACATCGGGTACGGATCCACCAGCGAGTAGACCAGCAGCAGTCCGACCAATAGCAATTGGGAGCAGCTGATCAATATTCCGACCACGACTTTTCACCCGATCATCCAACCATGCGCCAGGAATGTAAATTAGGATTCCACCAATGACAATTGCAGGTAGACCGGGGAGGAACAACCAGGCAATGACCATGCCGCAAACACCAGCAGCGATACGCAGTAAGCGGAAGGTAACGGGTTTGATATTCAGACCGGAGGCTAATAGTTTATACTCCAGCGATTTTTGATCGAGGTTGGATAGAGTTCGGGCTGAATCAACAGTATATAAAGCGGATAATCTACCCGTTTTGATTTGCTTTGGATACCAAAGTAAGAGCACCAAAGTAGTGGATAAGAGCCCAACCACTGGAATTAATATCGTCATAGATCCTCCAGGTAAGTTTTAAAAACAAAAGCCAGACACTCGTGCTTATGCGCCTTTTACGTGCGCATCCAGCAGGTAGAGTCCGGCTAACGATTGAAAGAATAAATAATTAAGTTGTCAGATTAGATTGAGTATAGCAAGCGAAAAGGGCTTATCCTAGGGGGACAACGATGATTATGTTAAACGCGGTTCACAATTGAATCCACCGTAAATAAGCGTACCCCTTCATCCTGGGATTTGACTTCCACATCTGCAGTAAAGCCGTTACGAGAAAAAAGAGCGAATTGGACTTTCTTAATATCATGGTCCTTCATCAGGACTTCAGCTTTATGCTGGAGATCATCCAAAACACTGGTGCCAATCGGATGAACTGCCCATTTACACTCCCCCACCAAGGCAATCTTTTCTGTAAGGTTGATCGCGAGAACATCAATCTCAGCATCCCGATTCCACCATCCTCCAATCCGCTCAGGGAAAAAGTCCAATTCACCTGCTTGCACTAAATGGCCGGTGAATGTTATCGCTGCTTCCTCAAAGGCAGTGGCGACAAAATGATCCAGATCTGGTTTGATCCGCTGGTGGAGAATCGAATCCGCTAATCCAAGATCAAGACTGCTTTGATTCGGATGAACATAGCGAAACCAGAAACGCAGGAAATGGTCGTCAATTTGGTAAATTCCTTTTTTACTCTTTTCCGGTTGCGTTTCGGTGGCTGGCACACGCCGTGTAATTAATTTCATTTGCTGGAGAATATCTAGATAACGCGCAACCGTCGTTACATCCCCTATACCGGCTCCTTGTGCTATCTCATTCAAACGCGTTCGGCCTTGCGCGATTGCCCTCAAAATGGAAAAATAGTTCCGCGGCTCTCTCAGCTCTTCCATGAGAAGTAAACGCGGTTCGTTGAACAACGTGCCACTTTGGGCATCCAAAATATGTTGGCGGATATTGGCGTAAACATCTTGGCTATCCTGAAACGTACGAAGATAATATGGCATTCCACCTACAACCGCCCAGGTGATGAATTTTTCTTCAGCAGAATAGCCTGGAAAAAACAGTGCCGAGGAAGCCAGGTCCATGGGCCGCAGGAGTGTGCTTGCTGTTCTCCGACCATACAGAGGCGCCTGATATCCAAGCACTTCTGTTTCCATCATGCCAATGTATGAACCACACAACACCATCATGATCTGTGAATTTTTGAGTGTTTCATCCCACACTTTTTGCAGAATGGATGGAATGGCTTTGTTCCCGCTAATTAAATAAGTAAATTCATCCAGAACGATGATCGGTTTGGGTTGCATAGGGAGTTCACCCAGCGTCCGCAAAGCTGCTTCCCAGGAAGGGAACGTAAATCCCGAGGGAACATCTGCGTGGGTGAAACCATACACCTGTTGAGAGAATGTAGCCAATTGTTCTGAATCACTACTTAATGTGGCAATAAAAAAGACATGCGGTTTATCTGCGCAAAATGCACGTAACAGTTCCGTTTTTCCAACTCGACGACGGCCGTACAAGACGAAAAGTTCTGCCTGATTGGATCGATAGCGTTGGTCCAATAAATCAAGTTCTATCTTTCGGTCAATGAACATGGTTCCCTCCAAGAAAAGACAGTTTGTCTTATACTAATTACAATTATTATAATCGTAATTAGTATAAAAAAACAATCAACTTTTTTGTTTTCTTCATCGCGAAGGTAATTGGGTAACCACTACATCGAAACTCACGGAAGAAGACGAAAACCTCACAAATAGCATCCACCCCTAAGAAAAGGTAAATCAATTTGCATTTCCACTTGTTGTTGGGTTGGTATATTTGTGACCACAGGGCTTTAGGTTATATGGTTTATGATGTCTTTCAACTTCCAAGGTCGGTATTCTCTAACTTCGACACTCATATTGATATGGTTTGGTCCGAAATTGGAACCTTCAGGTGGCGGTGGAACATTATGAATATGGCCATGAAGGTTGATCCATGCATCGTCAAGGGGGATGATTGGGCGATGCGAAAAAACCAGGTTTATTTGGGATTCCAGTATTATCTGAAATGAATTCTTGATCAGAGTCACGCCATGTGCTTCACAATAGACTTGACTGAGGCGGTCATGATTGCCTTGGAGTAAGAGCAATTTTCCATTCAAAATCTCCGCCAGCAATTCGAAATGAGCTTTCTTCCCTAATGCAAAATCGCCCAGGTGAAGGACGGTGTCACCTGGGGCAACTCGATCATTCCAGTTCTTGATAATCAATTCCTGCCAGTTCTCTGGTCGGCTGCAATATCTTCCGATGTTTTCATGGTAGAAATGGGTATCTGAAATGACCCATGTATCTGGTGTAATTGCGTATGGATTGTCTGCGGCTAGCATCCTTTTTTGTTCGTTTTATTAATTAATAACGATTACCTACTCGAATTTTACCCTATCAACTAATCATCAGTTGTGATTTGCAGTTCGCAATTCGTCACTAAACGCCAGTTGGTGATAAATTACGAAAATTCATCATTCAGTAAATTTATTAACCATCGTTTCATTTCAACTCACCGATTTTTTCCCAGCAAGGTTCAACAGCGGTTGATTCCTCTTTATATCGATAGATTGGTTCAAAAAATACATCACCGTTCTTCAAATCCTTGGACACATTGGATATGGCAATCACCCGGCGGATTTCGTGACGGATGCCGATCTGTACCAGCAAATCAACCGCATCACAAATCATTTGATTGGCTTCGTGTGGCTTTACTCCAGCATCCGCACCCATGACTGTCGCTAAACGGCGAGCTGCTTCACGGGGACTGTCCGCATGGAAGGTACAGGCTCCGCTGTGCCCCGTCATCAAAGCCCGGAACAAACTCATGGCTGCCACGCCATCACGTACCTCGCCAATGACCAGGTAATCAGGTGACATTCGCATGGCATCATCGACTCCGTCTGCCAGGGTATACGGCCGGACATCCGTGCCAATCGCCTGCGGGCGGGCTTCCACCGTCTGGACGGTTGGACGATCTACCCAGATTTCCTCTGGGTCTTCGATCTTCACGATGCGCCAGATCGTAGGCAAGAAATTGCACAAGGCACTAAGCAGAGTGGTCTTTCCGGTTCGGGTTCCTCCGGAAATCAGGATGCGGACACCTTTCTCCATGGCCTGACGAAGAACCTCCATCATTTCGGAACTCATCATTCCACGCTCCAATAGCCACTCTGGCCTGACCGGCTTTTGTTCATAAAGGCGGATATTGATAGAAGGATTACGACCAGGCGGTGCAATGACTGGATGAAGCGCCTTGATCCGTCCACCACCTGGATTATGCGGCGTTGCCGGCAGTTTGGCATTGATACTTGGGTTGGTCTCATTCAGAGTTTTGTTTTGCGGACCAATCAAGCGATCCAACACACGCCAGATTTCACCTGGTTCAGGCCGCAGTTCGATGGTCTCCCAACGAACGGATCCTTTACGCATGATTTGAAGAAGTCCGCTGGAGTAAATGGTGATTTCAGAGATATCTGTGCGAGCCGGCGGCAAAAGCAAATCTAAAAAACCCAATCCCAATATCCGCCGGGTGAGTTCCTCAGCAATGGCAGCTTCCTGAAGGGCACCAGGGCGGCAGTTGCGTTTTCTTAGCGCCGCAGCAATCTGTGCCTCGACCCACTCCCGTATGCGCTGCCGGTCGGTTTCATTTGGACTCTGAAGAACAGAAGTTGGGAAATCATGGTTGATCTGATCGATCACCTCGTTGAAAACCTCAGATCGGATAGATTCGACCAGGTTATTCCCGTTCATGGCAGTGTCGTACAAACCTAATATTCCCGGCATTGGTAACCTCCAACATTAAGAACCTTTTCCAACTCAAGAGACAAAAATGCTAGTCTACGTAAATCGAATTTTGGGTAGTCGCAAAATACCCTTTTTCCCATCCGCACGAGCAAGATTGTTTTCCACCAAGGGAAATAAAGTGTTGATGATGGCACGGATCCCTTTGGCAAACTCATCCCCTCGCGTCACCGGCATCAAGCCATCATCTTGTGCCTGAGGAACACCGGGATCAAAAGGTACAATGGCTGCGATGGGTGGAGCCCACCCCAAGGATTTGGAAAGCTCTTCCTGGAATAATCGGGGGGTAAAGCTGCTGCGATCAGAAGTTTGGTTTAGAACCAGGTAAATCGAATCTCGGGCCAGGCGTTTCTCACTCTTTACGCCGGTCAACAATAAGGTGAGGGTATGTCGAATCGCAGTTAAGTCAGCCAAAGTAGGTCGGGCAACGATCAAGGCATAATTGGCAAAGATGATTGAATGCATCATCCACAAATCTTCTGTGGTTGGCACATCCATGACAATTGCGGCATAGCGACCATCTTCAGAGTCAATCAACATCCCATTAATGCTGCCTTCTCCGGTTCCTTTACTTGAGCTTTCAAGTATGTGCATGTATTCTAGGGAAGATTCTGGCGCAAGCAAGATCTCCAAATTTTCCTTGCGTTGGATTGCAGCCTGAAAAGCTGCCTTGCCCGGGCGATCAAAGTATTCGGTTAAATTAGGGACATACCGTAACCCTAGATGAGGCGCAGCAGCTGGTGGCAACCCCATGGACACCAGCAACGTTTTCACGCTGAGGCGGACAGACAATTCATAAGCCAGGTTTTCAGCAATGGTTGAGCAACCAGATCCACCTGCGTGCGAGAGGACAGCAATCCTTTTCGTGCCGGTGATATACGCAGATGTTCCGCTGTTGGAATAGCCGGATACCCCTTGCTGCATAGGTGCAGCTTGAGTCAGGCTTGCCCGGGCTGTCATCGCAGCACCATAAGCAGCCTGGATGATCTCAGTCCAATTGACCGGCGCGACGAAAACTCCTCGCACAGTATCTACCTTGGTAAAAGCTCCCTGAAAATCCTTTTGAGCCAAAGGCAATACCACAATCGCAATTCCACGCCAGGCTGAAATTTTCTGAAGGGCACGAATCAGGGTATCCGGATCAGGAGCGATATCGGTCTGGACGATCACCAGATCCGGCCGCAGGTTGTTCAAGTTCGTCTCGAACATGGACCATTGAGCGGCGTGACCAGAGATCATAAAGCGTTGGTCTGCCAGGATCGGCTGCTGCATTTGGTAGTAAACAACATCATGACCGGCTCCTGCCAGCATGACGGTGATTTTATTGGTTTGGTAAGCGTAATCGCTCATTTTGATGTGGGCGCCAGATACCCTCTGCCTTTAGGCATTAGGATGAAAGCGTATCTCCTTTTCAGTTTTTGTAGATTGAAACAACAGAACATTTGTTTTATAATTTATATATGAAATTGACAGCACAAGTTAAACTTCTCCCAAATCCCGACCAGGCTATTGCCCTTCTGCAAACGCTGGAAATTGCCAACGATGCCTGCAATATAATCAGCCAAAAAGCCTGGAACACCCATTCTTTTCGTCAGTTTCCGCTTCACCACCTGACATACCAGACAATTCGTGATATTTTCCCCCTGACCGCTCAGGTTGTTGTGCGCTGCATCGCAAAAGTGGCTGATGCGTATAAGGTTGACCATAAGGTAATGCGTGTTTTTCGACCGCATGGCGCAATCGCCTACGACAACCGTATTCTGTCTTGGAAGTTGGACGAATCTGAGGTATCGATCTGGACCATTGCTGGGCGGACGCGCATCCCATTTGTTTGCGGGGAACGTCAGCGGAAATTGTTGGTTGGAATGCGGGGCGAGAGTGATCTGTGCATTCATGAAGGCAGCTTTTATCTTTCCACGTCCTGCGAAGTGAAGGTTCCAGAACCCAAACCGGTTACCGAAGCACTGGGTGTAGACCTGGGAATTGTCAATATCGCATCGGACAGTGACGGAATCATTTACAGTGGGGACGTTGTTGAGACCAAACGCAGGATCTATTCCCATCGTCGCCGCAACCTTCAAAGGAAAAAGACGAAGGCAGCAAAGCGAAAACTCAAGAAAATTTCTGGCAAACAGGCTCGTTACCAGAAGGACACCAATCACCTGATCAGCAAACGGCTCGTGCAGAAAGCGCAAGACACCGGACGCGCCATCGCCATGGAGGACCTTGGCGGTATACGTGACCGGGTAACGGTTAGAGGGCGCAAGCAGAGGGCACGACACGCAAACTGGTCGTTTCACCAACTTCGGCAGTATATCTCCTATAAGGCAGAACTTGCTGGGATCCCCGTGATTTTCGTTGACCCGCGCAACACCAGCCGAACATGCCCCATATGTGGTTGTGTCGATAAGCGCAATCGAGTTACTCAATCTCTTTTCTCCTGTGTATCTTGTAGTTACTCTGCACCTGCAGATACAAACGCGGCAGTGAACATCTCTGCCAGGGCTGTTGTCAACCAGCCTATGGTCTCGAACCATAATGGTTCAGGGACAAGCCATTCGCACTAGTTAATGGCCGTTGATCTCGTTATACAACTCACCCAGATTGAGGGTAATCACGTCCGCAACATCCAACGCCAACCCTGAGGTTGGTTCCAAGGCAAGGTGAATAATGCCATATTGGTCGAGAGCAGCTAGCAAGGTTGCCGGATCAACCTTGAATCCTGGAGTTACCTCGATCAACCCCGTGGGAACATCCAGAACGATCACACTACCTTCCTGAGCTGACATGCTTGTTCGAGCTGAGGAAAACAATTCTTCTTCACTGGCACCGGCTGGAACCTCTTCATAACGAAACGATTGAGGCACTAAGAGAACTCGCACACCTGTGATTGCCAACCGAGCGAGAGGAGAAGCCGGCGGAGCAGGGGTAGGAGTTGGGGTAGGTGTTGCGCTTACGCCAGGAGTGAGAGAAACAATGGGTGAAGTAAATTCCGCAATCGGTGCAGTAAACACAGAGGTGGTACTCGCCTTGAGAATATCTGGAGAAATCATACCAATCACCGTAACGGTCTGCCCTGGACGAAGTAAACCAGCCACGCCGCTGGCCAGGTCGACATGGATCGCCAGGGCAACATGCCCTTCTGGAAGTTCAGCAGGAATACCTGCACTGGCAATCTCTCCCAAAACGGAGGTAACAATCAGATCCCCCGGAGCTCGTCCAACAGCCAGGATCTTCCCGGTCACATCTTCAATTTTTGAAGTGGCATCCGCAGGTTTAGCTCCCATCGGAATGGTGCGCAGCTCAATCAATTGGTCAGTCAGAACGGTTCCAGGGGCAATGGCGACTTTGGCGACCACCACCTGAGTTGGACGGATCACCCCGTTCAAAAGGGCGATCACAAGCAAACCGATGACAACGGCAAGTACAATTGCGGCAATGGGGGAACGTTTTTTTGTTTGCATGAATTATTCTTTCTCCTTTTTATAAATCATTGGATTCAGTATGTCCCGACGCGAAGCGTCAATGGGATCGATTGGTTGCCAGAATGTCAGAAGCTGTCCGTTCCAGGGAAACAGGTCCCAATTCCTGGGTAATCTCGAGGTCAGAGGGCTCATTACTACGGATGATCATTGGGCGGACTAACACTGGTTCCAGCCAGAATACATCATCGCTGTAACCCAACTTGGCAATTGCATACGTACGCGGAATGCGTGCCAGGTAGCGTTTGTATTCAGTATTGACCAGCCCTTTTTCGGAGCGGCCTAAATGCGGCAAGATCAAATCCCGATCTTTGGGATCTTTGGTTTGGAACACAAATACATTTGCACAGGAGGATAGGATGCCTGAGGGTAACTCGCTTACGGTTTGAGCCATCAGATGCAGAAAAACGTTGTATTTTCTTCCGTCACGCCACATCGTTTGAAAAAGATGGCTGACCGGGTTACCCGACTCTCCTGATCCCTGATCAGAAGCAGCTCCACCTGAGACGCCAGTTAGGACTTTATTCGCTTCTTCAAAGAAGATTTGCATGGGTGGGAAATGTTTGCCACCCAAAGCTTCGCGCCGGCGGGTGACTGCATCCGAATACAATATGCTGGCCAATAATGAGAGCAATGCTGCTTTGGAGTATTCATCCATTTCAGCGCCACCTTCGATGACAATGACGCCCCAGGGATTATCATTGTTGCCCATCAATCCCAAATCTTCCACGCCGGTTCCACTGGCTGAAGATCCGTATTGCTTTGCCATATGTCCTTCGGAGAACTGCTCCAATCGAAGGAGGACTCCCTCCAGACTGGTACGACTTACCTGATCACGTTCAAGCTTCTCTTTGTAGGTCCGCAGACGATCAACCCATTTGGAAACATCCAATTTCCGGCTACGATAGACCGCTAGAGCCTGTAGTTCGGAAGGCGAGAGACTTTCTAATAAGGTTCCAGGATGAAGATCATCCAGATCCGCACCAAGACTCTGACGCTCATAGCGGATTAACTCCA
>Ga0208694_1003971_pt1 | contig 13808 bp, 10 predicted proteins | sample AD_UKC078_MetaG_FD_184442 | JGI IMG/M metagenome (GOLD analysis project Ga0208694, IMG submission 184442) | Active sludge microbial communities of municipal wastewater-treating anaerobic digesters from USA - AD_UKC078_MetaG (SPAdes) (version 2) | ecosystem: Engineered > Bioreactor > Anaerobic >...
TTTAAGTGGGCTCGCCGCCCCGCCGTGGTCGATGGGCAAAACATCTTGGCTGCTACCACTTGCCTGCCTCCCCGTGTCCGCCTCAACCGGTTGGGCGTTATCCGTTTCTTCGCGGGAACTCGGCTGTTCTCCTGCTGGAACGGTCGGGGTAATAATAGCTGGTGACGGTCCATGGACAACATCTGGGGGTGGCAATTCCTCGTCATCCCCGTGTTGTCCACACCCGTCCCACGGAATCCCGAATAGCCGGGAAACCTGCTCCCGTATTTCATCCAACTGGGGAGTGTCCGAAACACCTGGCCAATGGCCCTGGTTAATCCGTATCCACATTCCCCCGGGCAACGTGTTAGCCTCGGCAGTACCAGGCAACTGTCCTTCCGTGGACACTACCACGGCGTCGTGCACGGCCTGCCTGTACTCGTACTGTCCCTGGAGGACTGCCTGGAAAACTCGTCGCTCGGTCTCTATCCATGCCTGGATCTCCTCTTGCTTGCTTGGACTGGAAATGCGGAGCCCAAACCTGAGAATCGCAAGCAACCCAAGCCGCTCTGGCATTGCCCCGTGTTCGAGGCTTACCTCGACCAGGGCCCGGAATTGCTCCACCGACGCTCGTGCTTGTTCAAGGGCTTCTATCGCCCTTGGCTGGGAGAGGGAGCGAGATACGAATTTCGACTCGATGCCACACGCGTAGATACCGAGACGGTCTTCACCATTTCCAGGTAACACAAGCTGGATTGCCAGGAGATCTGTTCTCCTGGAGTGTTCGTCTATCTTGGTCCTTGATCCCGGCTTCCTGCCGAAGAAGGATACAAAAGAGTCAACGGGAACCAAGAAACCCACGCAGTTCCCGCCTTGCCGGAAAGCCCCCTTGCCATTTCCGCCGGTACCATTAAGCAGGCGAATCGTACCGACCAAGCCGACGACTCCAAGGGCATGACGACCGGACTTTAGGGCTTCTCCACCTATGGCAATTCCCAGTGCGCCGAGTTCTTCGATGAACTTGCCAGCAACGTCGCCCGTGCCAAAGAATCCATTGACTGCAACTGCGAATCCCCTGGGTATTGTCGAGAGGACGTAGTAAGTATTCTGGGAATTCCCGATATCAACCTTGTAATCCCAGAGTGCGCGGTCTTGGAGGGAACGGGTGGCCCCGTCCCGGACGTACTTGACGAAAATCGCGGGGTCAAGTCCACCACCCGGAGCCACCGCCCAGGGGCAGTCCAGGCGCTGCGGCAAGTTCACGGAACGAACCATTACAACCCGGTTCTGCAGGACTTCACATACCTTTGACGTTGCCCCGACATACGCCTCGCCAAGGCCATCCTGTTCCCGGGGCGGGGCATCGAATTCCTGGGAGACGCTGCTTGGTAACTGGGCCTGCCCCTCGGTAAGCCAAGACAGCGGTTCGTTGAAAACGGATTGCTTCCCAACACCACGCGGCAAATCATACCGTTCAGTTGCCGGCCTAAACGAGATCTCCCGCGTCGGGGCCAGCAGGTAAATATCCGGCATCATCTCGCGGAAGCAGCGTTCATCGTCTTCGTAGTGGTATACCAGGATCGGTGGGCCTGACCACTTGATATCCTCGGCACCAGCAACGGGCTCTTCGCAGAAAAGGCGTATTCCACCGGGCAACTGTTGCCCCATCTCGGTCGGGCTTTCGTCGGCGTGGAGAAAGCGGTCTATGGATGAAACGACATCGGTAGTGGAGTATCCCCGCCGAACCCTGATGCCGAGTGACCGTCTCGAGGGGAAAGCACGCATGAAGCTGGCAATCCCAGAGCACGCGAGGTCCTCCGTGCTTCCCTCGAGAATAGGTGTTTCCAGCCCAAGCCGCTCCCTGATACGTTCGAGTATCCCCTCAAGTGATCCCGCACCTGCCTGGGCAGCAATCGTGCCAAGATCCTGCTTGATGGCCACGTGCCATCCCGGATCGGAAGACGGCGATACGTGCAAAGGCTCTAGCAACTTGTCGTTTCGGTGAAGGCCGGGAATCCACCTGTAACCGGTAATTCCCTTTAGCAGTACCGTGAGCTGCCTGAATGCCTTGCCATCTTTTTCTCCCAGTCGCTGTGCACGGGCAACCAACGCGGCCTGGACCATGTACCGCTTGGCAAGAATGAGCGGGTGCCATGGTCCAACGAGAAGAAGACTATTTCGTAGGGCGCTGCTATCCCAGTTGACAACGCAATCCAAGTAAACCAACACGAAAAGTTGGGCCCATTCTAGCCGTTCTCGTTCCTGTTCCACGTAACCGAGTATCGCGCGGTACTTCCGCAAGTACCGCGCGAGGAGTTCCTCGGTTTCCCCCGCGTGCCCGTCCACGTAAACGGGATGGGTAGCATAACCAGGATGTTCAAGAGTATTGCCGACGGGTTCGAGGGTTTCCCGCGTTGCATTTATGAGCTCGAACCTAACCGAGGCATATTCCCGCAGTAATTCAACTGCTTGGCTTGGCAATATCAACCCGTTAAATCCAGGCGCACTTATGGTCCCGCGGTAAGTAACGTAGTCTCCGATTATACCAGGACTGTCATACCCAGGACCAAGCAAGTCCACCAAGAGGGGGCGCCATCCCCGCTCGTTCGTCATGTCGGAGGCAAGCAAGATGCGCCTGCGCGAAGCATCGTTGAGTTTTCCAAGCCGGCGGTAGGGCTCCCGTCTCGCTCCCTCAAATATTTCCAGGATTTCCTTGATCCTACCGTTGCGTTCGCCGGCGACCTGGACTCTTAGTTCATCTTCGAGGGTGAACTCGCCTCTCTCTATGTCCTTGGCCTCGAAGCAGATTACCGAGCTCAGTTCTCCGAACTCGCATAGCCGGATTACCTGGCCACTGGCCTCGTCCGAAGGGTCTAACCTGTCACCGGAACGCCAGATTCCCCGTTGTCCTGTCTCGATAAGCGATTGTTCGTTCTCGTTTTGATCCAGGAACCTTGGCTCTTCCCCGTCCAGGGAAAACAAGTAGACGTAAACCGCTTCGTCTGTCTCGATTTTCTTGTCAGGTACCTCGTCCTCGTCGCGAACACTTGCATCAACAACTTCGAAGCCCGGCTCGACAAGGGCAAAAGCCGGCCTACCATCACCGCACAAATGGAGTTTCAGTCTTTTCTCCGCACGGATTTCCCCGTCTGAAAGCAAGGCTAGCTTCAATGGCAAACCCGTCCTGTAGCGGCTGAAAGCCTCCGCCGTATCGAGCAGGAAGCAGAAACTCCCTTCGGCCTCACCGATGCTTTCCGAGGCAAGCACACTTCGACGGTAGGTCAGGCGAATCGTCCAGTCGTATCGGTCAAGCTCGTCCTGTGGCAACCTGTATGTGCCAGAGAAAAGGACTTCCTCGCCGTGGAACGTTGCTATGGCATTTCCCCTCCCAGAAATGATAGCCCGGTCACACTCGACCCGGTAGGTTACCTCCGCGGGTTCACGGGGCTCAATTTCGAAAAGCCGTTCAAGCCGGGGAGCATTAAGCCTCAACCAGTGTTCGGGGTTGCCTGCCCAACACCCAAAGAAGGCCAGTGGTCCCAGGTCAAGTGTCTTACTTTGGCCGAGGGCGTCCAGGAAAACATTCAAGGAGCCAGTTGCCTCGTCCTGTTCATCTCCTGGAAACACTTCCTGTACCATGAGCAAGGCTAATTGCCGTACGTCATCTTCCTTGCGGCACCGGTCGACGATACGCTCGCAGAGCCTCGACGTAACGCGAATGAGCTTGTCGACCGGTGGTAACGCATCCACTGCCCCTGGACAGGGCAACCCAGCGTGGAAAAGCATCTTCAGCCGCACGTCTCCTATTTCCGGGTACAGCGACGGGGAAAACTGCCCAAGGACCTCCTCCAGCAGCAAGCCTGCACGTCGCGGGTAGGCACGGGTGGCCGGGATGAGGCATTTCAACACGAAATCGCTCAACCATTCTCGTTGTTCCAGTGTTCCATCCCAGCGGGAAACCAGAGCACTTAACACTGGTCCATCGAAACGGAATGCCTCGCTTCCAGCATCGATCCACGGCCATTCTTCCGAGAAAGCAACGGCACGGATAGTTCCCCCCGAGCCACGGATCGAATCCTGTATTTGTGCTAATTGGCCAGGACAAGCGACGGCTACGAAAGAACCTATTCGTTTACTGGTTAGGCCCACGGGCCTAATCCAGGACTTCTCCTCGTCCGGTGCAAGCTCGTCCCCTATGACTAGGTAGGAAGTGATGCCATTGCCCACCAGGTACTCGTGGACTTCCCGGGCAATCTTGGCGGAAAGGCCGGGGACCACGAGGCGACTGTCCCTGTCGTTAGCCAAGGCATCCTCTTGGTACTCCTTGATGAGCCTTCCCAGTACTGATGAAATGGTTAACATGCCTTCTACTTCCTCGCCTAGTATGGGCATGCCACGGCAACGCTACTGCCAGCGTCCGGGCTACCCGTGAGCAATCCCATTGCCTGTAATTCCCGCATGAGCAAAGGCCTCGCGTCGGCGGCGTAACTGAAATCAATGCCGTACTGCTGGAAATGATTCTCGACGTCCTCTAGCACCAGCCTCCCTCCCCCCCTGGTGGTACTGTTGGTTTGCTTGTCATGGGCAGCCAAGAACGCAATTGTTTTTAGCAAGAGTTGTCCTGGAAATACGCGGAACCCGCGGGTGCGTCCCCGGCCTTCGGGAAGCAAGAGGTAGCCACCTACTTCGTCACCCAGGTTGTCGCGATACAAGACCCGGAAGAACTCGTCGATATTTTTCCCCTGCCCCTTTTTCAACGGGTCACGCCATGTAGCATGTTGTTCTGCCTTCCTGGTAAGGAAATCTTGGAATTTTTCCTCCACGGCTTCTTCTCGAAACCACTTGCTCGATTTCATGTCACCTACGGCTTCCCGGGCAACTTGCAATAATTGTTCTACGGTCAACACGCCTGACCCTGCACCTTGTATCTCGAGCCGCTTGTTGGTAATCATCCCCGTCCTGGTACGTTCCAGGAGGTACAGGAGGATGTTCAGCTCCACCCTTTTCTTCATGTATTGCTCAGTTTTCTCGAATATTTCCCGCGTTGGAGTAAGGGAAGGATGTAAAAGGCCGCGGTTACGACCACCAATTTCCCGCTCGATGCGACTCGATTCAATATGTGCCCCTTGATCGAGAACGGCGAGAAGGTACTCATGCAGTAGGCTCGTAATTCGCATCTGGGCTAACAGCCACATTGGCATGGAAAAGCGAAGGAACGTCATGAATACTTGCAGCCATTGCATGCGCGGCACTTTTCCTTCTAGCTCGCATAATGCGATCAGGTCCTTGAATATTCGCTCCGACAGTTCGTCACGGGGAATTCTCATGACTGCATCCGGCCGTGTCTTGGAGAAGATGTTTTCCTTGGCGACAGCCCCGTCTATTTCGAAGGAGGCTTCCCGCAAGGCAACAGATAGAATATCCTTTCCATGGGGGTCGTCATCGCGGAACGAATTGTGCCCGACGAGAGTATGGACCAGTGTCTCCGCCAGGCTTTCTTGCTCGCGTTTCTTGTCCTCCGTTTCTCCTCCTCCCCAGAGGTGCTGGGCTATTGGTCCCCCGAGGAGGAAATTGACAATCACGCGTTCACGGTTTTTCCCAAGCCATCCGTTCTTGGCCAATGCAGGGTACGAAGGTGCGAAAAACGGTTTTGATTTCGCGTTACGGGACTTCCGGCGGCGGCCCCGCAGGGCATGGAGCACTGCCCTCTCGCCGGGCGTATAAAGGTGCGTTTTGTCCTCGGCCAGTTCGTCCGGGTCAAGATCTTTTCCGCCTGTCGAGCCGTAATGAGTGGGGAAAAACACTTCGCGGAAAAACTCGAGTACGAGGATTTCCGGGGCGAGGCGCATTCCTGCCGACGGCACGAAAGCGAAACTCTTACGAACCAAGGGATGAACCTTGGGTTCGTTTGCACTTACGGGGTACAGGCTGTCATCCGTGCTACTCGACATGGACATCTCCATCAAAACGGGATAGTCTAAATACGTCACCATCGCCAGCACCAATCAGCAGTTCAACATCATCGTCAGCAAACGCGTACGCTTTGCGTCCTTTTGCCGATGCCCTGATCCTGGCATCAACCACACCAGTGAGCAACTCCCGCGGGAAACACCTCGTGTCCAGCTTGCCATGTAAGTGCTTGCTCAGCCATAGGAACGCCCGGGCACCCAGGGCCGCCTTCTCGCCACCTTGGAACTTGACCGCGATAGAAAGACTTCCTGATTTCCTGCTTGCGTCGATCCGCGGCCTGAGATTGTCGGACACCCAGCGACCGGACAGCGTAACGGCCTCGGAAAGGGGAACGGCATCTTGGCCCGAATGTTCATTTGCTCCAGCCGCAAGAAGTGCCTCCAGTTGCCTGTCTAACTCGCGGATACGGCGTTTTTCCTCCGTTGTCCGTTGGGCCGGGTCCTTGACAATCGTTTCGAGCACCTTGATGAATTCGTCCAGTTCCTTGCCCCAACAGGTTCGGCCTTCGAGTAGTCCGCCAAAATGCACGAGGAAGTTACTACTCCACCTTCGAAGTGCCCAGTAGCACCGTGGAGCCTCGTGCGATGGTGTAGACTCGATCAATTCTTCAAGCTGGCTCCATGTTTGGGTGCACCGTTTTTCAATCTCGGTGAACAGGGGATGTTCGCACGCCGCCGTGACGGAGAGATTGCCGTCCCATTCATCGAGGAATTCCTGCGGTAGGCATTCGCACCAAGGATCGATCTCCGCTAGGAAGCCCTGTGGCCCGGTCAACCGCCTGACACCGACATCTGTCGATGGCGGTGAGCCGTTCATCACGTGCTCAAGGTATCTACTTGCATCATGGTTACATTCCCTCGCGAGCTTATCGAGCAACGAGAAGGCCTCGATCTGCCGTTCACGGAACTTCGGCTCAACTTCCAGTCCGTACGACGAAAACGAGGCAAACACGCTCATGTAAATCCTGCGCATTGCCAGTGCAAAGATGTCATTAACCCGTGTTTTTTCTCGCACCCATTGGCATGGGTGGTTGTTACCGTAATCCCTGGGGCAGCCCGCGAGCACAAGGGATAAGAATGCCAATGCCTCTCGGAAAACAATGATTTGCCCCGAGAGGACCTCGGCCCGTCGCAGCACGTGTAGGAATTTAGCCCTTGCATCTTCGTCGGCTAACCAATCACGGTTCGCCTTGAACGGGCAAAGGGAAGATTGTTCACAGTCCGCACAAGCGGCCCAGCGAGACTCGTTGGTAGCCTTTTGGACAAGGCGGTCGAAAACGTCGTCACCCAGTAATAAGCTGTGGTTGTCAAGGAAACTGAACGTAACCTTGGTCCTGATGAATACGTGCTTTCGGCCATTGAAGGCCCAATCCCCTTCCAGCTCGCCTTCCGTGGTTACGTCCCCGTTCTCGACGAATTCCTTCATTATCTTGAACCACGACTTCGTGTTAAACTCCCGGTCGAGGTAGCGTTCCCGGTAAGCTTTTTCGAGCACCCCGCGGTTTGTACACACTACGAGGGAAATCCCTTTTCCCCAGGCCTCCTCAAGCGTGGCTACGAGTTCACTGGCAGGGTCAACATCGGGTGCAAATGGATTGCGTACTACCGATGCATCCTGGACAACCATGGCTGACGCGAAAGGGTTCCCTTCCTCGTAGACGCGCAATGCATAAGGTACCGCAGTAGGTTCAAGCTCTTCGATGGGGACGTTGTTCTCGTCCATTACGCGGCACGAGCGGTTCCTAACGAGGTAGCGGCAGAGCTTACCCATGGCAGCGGATTTGCCGTTGCCAGGCGAGCCGATGAAAAAATGCCACCTGGCAACACTGTTGTTGCCGCCATCCCGGAGAATCGTGTCGCAAAGTTGCCCGATAATCATGTCTATCCCGGTAGACACTTCGAGGAGTGGCTCTTGCGTCGTCCAGTTCGTGGGAGCACTGATGGCTTGCTTGCCATCTTGCTGGAGTGCTAGCAGGTCAACCAGGAAATCGTTGTTCTTGGCTTCCATCGTCATTGCGCCCCCCCACGACAAACGCTTCTTGCTTGCCTCGCAAGCTTTGCACGCTGGCCCATGGATCGTGATGCTTGGAGTTCATCGAGAATTAACAGTAGCGCCTCCCCGATGGCCTCGGCCAACAAGGGGGGCACGGCATTCCCAACCTGCGTGTAGCGTGGACATTCCTTCGCCCGCCTATCTCCACCGGTGGTGTACTTGCCCAGGAACTCGAACCAGTCTGGAAATGACTGCAACCTGGCATGCTCGCGAACCGTGTGTATTCGCGGCTCGGCGTAGTGCAGCAAGTCATCTGGAAGCGTAGTGAGGGTATGCGAAGGCTTGTCCGGGGCCAGGGGTGCGATGGCAGTTTTCCTGATACCGAGGCGGGCCCTATCTTCTTCCGACAACTGGACACCCTTTCGGCAAGTGCAGAGTATCTCCTGGAATCGTTGAATGGTCTCGGGGCGATGGTTCACCAAGCGGAGGCTATTCGGCGCCCGGCCGTTCATGCCCGCGTGCATAAGTTTTTGGTAACGGGTCTCTGGCCCCTGGTATACGATCTCCTTGAACCCTGGCGGTGATTCCTCGTCCACGCATTCGACGAGTTCCTTGCCATCTGTCGTTAAGTCGGATATGGCATCGGCCACGGTCACGGGGCGGCGCACCGGTAGTCCACGATGCTTGAGGAAACCATTTCGCATCTTGGCAAGCACTTCCTGGAGATCGGGTTCGTCCATCCCGAGGAGAAGATCTTCCCGGATTCCAAGGGTGAAGTATCTCGGCCTAAACTGGGGAACCCCGAAGTCAGCTGCCTTTAAGACGTGCTGTTGAACTTCGTAACCGTGTTCTTCGAGTGCCTCGCGGATACGGTTCGCGTAGCTCTTCCTCGGCCTACCACGTTGTTTCTTCCGTGGCTTCTTGCCAGCCCCGAATGCAGTGTCTATACCCTGGACATTCTCCATTAACACCAGTTCAGGACGAAGGATATCCACGACCTCGAGGTGATGCTTGAACAACTCGTTCCTCGGGTCCTTCCCTGTCCGCTTGCCCGCAAAAGAGAAACCTTGGCATGGAGGACCACCGGCAACAAGCTGTACTTCCCCGCTCATTTCCACCAGCCGCTGCCGTTGCGTTCTCACGAATTCCGCTACCTCGTGGGGCCCCTTTTCAAGCCAACCAGGCCAGCTAAAGCGGGGGTTTCCCGCGTTGTGCTCACCTTCCTCGATCAAGTTGTGCATGAGGGTCTTGAAGGCATCGGGACTTTGTTCAATGGCGAAAATCCCGTGCCAACCGGCATTCATCAAGCCAAGTGATAGGCCGCCACATCCTGAAAAAAGGTCTATAAAAGAAAAACGGGAGGTGCTCATTGGTTGCCTCCTCTCGCTCGAGCCTTGGCATTCCTTCTCCTGGAATACTTACCAGCAGGCCCGACAACATGCCGGCATACCCTGGGCATTTTCCACGCATATCGCGTGAAGCTGGTTCTATTTCCTTCCCGGAGCCTAATCATCGTTGTGCTTAGTCCCCCTTACAGCAGGTTTCTCCGATAACCATCTATCAATAGCATCCTTGTGAAAACGCCACTGCCGCCCAGCCTTCTTACCAGGGAATTCGCCACTCTGCGCTAACTTGTAAACCGTTGGCTTGGGAAGCTTGAGGTACTCCGCGAGATCATCGATGTTCATTACGTCACTTGCATTCTCATCCATCAGCTGGACCTCTTTTTCGGAAGTGTTTTGGCCAAGCCCAGTATCACCATAGAGATTATAGTATAACGCATTTACTACCAATGTCAAACAATTTCTACCAGGAAACGGTGCGATTGGCAAAGTTCCCCCCGGGCCAAGAACCGCCCGGGATGGCCCGTGCACCATGGGCATCCATTACCATGTAAAGCCATGCAGGGATGGAATCTTTCCCTGCGTAGGCCAGCACCAAGACACGGCGGTAAAGGCAAGAATCGCCCGGGTGGAAGCCCTCAAGGCGGTCGATGGCGGGCAGGCGGGTCTCGGGGTCGTCGAAGGTGAGAAGCTCCCCGTACACGGGGCCACAGTCGCCCGCTGTGGCGTTTTCCGGGACCGGCTCGAGGATGGATGCCAGGTCCTCGGCAAAGCGCGCCTGTGTGGCCACGTCGGCGAGCGGGTCGGCTGTGCCGTGGGCGATGATGTCCTCTTCCGGCACCTGCAGGACGGGGATGCCGGAGGGCATCTCGCACAGGCGGCCGCGGACCACGGCTTCCTGTACATCCAGAACGCCCCGGCAGAACCGGTCGTGGTTCCAGTAGCCCCGCTTGAGGGTGCCGTAGACGAAGAGTCTCAGGATGCCTGTTGTGTTCTCCTTCGATGGTTCATTGGGGTTCATTGACTGTTCTCTTCGGTTCATTGCCGATTCTGTCATGGTGCTTTCCCCCTTTTTGCCTGAGCGATGAACTCGAGAGGCTCCCTCGAGAATTTCATAAGATCCTCGTGCCTGAACACAACCATGCTCATGGCAGGAACAGGCAGCTCCCGCCATCCGCGCTCGTCGGCCAGGACGGCGTCCAGGAAGGCCGGGTCCGAGGCGTAGAGCACCACCCGGTACCGGCGGTGGGCCCGCAGTTCGAGCGGCTTGTTACCCTTGAGCACGAGGATGGTTTCGGGATCGAGCCGGGACGCGAGCACCGCCGTTATCTGGCCCCGGCAGAGTTCCAGGCGCGCCCTGAACCTCTCCATATCAATCCGGTCGTCCCGGACGGCGTTGTGGGCCAGGCGAAAAAGCAGTTCGCTGTCCACCTGGGCGAAGCGCCGCAGTTTGAACCGCCAGAATAAGTAGTCGGCGTTGTAGATCGTGCCGTTGTGGGTGCCGATGATGTCGCCGGCCCGAATCGGATGGTTGTTGCGGTTGACGCGCTCATTCCCTCGGGTCCGCCACCGGGTGTGTCCGAGCAGGATCGTGGAGGCGGGGGGAATCGAACCCCGTACCACCCGCTCCCAGCCACACTTTACAGGGGGGTTGCTCAGGTTTCGCTCACCTTTTGTACCCAAATTAGATAATCGTCGCATAAGCATATCGCTAATGTGAAATAAACCAAGATGAATGCTCTCTGAGAAAAAAGGGGTTCTGGATGCGTATTCCGAGGAAAGCTTCTGGGCTCTATCAACGCAATATTTGATCCCCACATTCTCATTGGTATATACCTTTACAGTACCGCCGAACGCCAGGCATCAGCGGCGCGGGTGGCAGCCCGCGTCCGTCTGGATGCCTTGGTTCGCTTTGTAATTCATTCAGTTTCCAAATTATCTTTTGGAACAAGCCTTCCAATAATACCAAGTCGTTTATAAAATTCGTTCATAAAATTTATTGTTGTTATTACAGACCATGCCGCACATCCATGACCGATACATTTTTTTGGAAAAAAGGCATCATTTACATGTGAAAAGGGTGAAACGTCAAAGCGACCTTTTAAATATGACTCTAACTTTCTATGCTCATTAAGGTCAGTATCCCATTCTGGTTTGTAATGAACCAGAGCATTCCTTAAAGTGATAAGTCTGTCCGTGTCTTGGTAAGGGTTTTGTCCTTTATCAAACTTCTCCTTTTTACATACAGTCAAAGCAAGTTGATATTTCACAAGAATTGGTTTCTCTTCAAGTGAAGGCCAACGCTCTTGAAGTGTATCAATTATCCATTCCTCCACTCCTCTGAAAACAAGTCGATTCCTATCAACAGCATCAAGGTACAGCTCGTTTATTTTGCTTTCTAATGCGGCAACTGACATAAGAATAGATGCAGTTACTGCACTAAAATATTGTGTTCTTATCTCATCTTTTAATGGTTTTTTAAACTCTCTCTCAATTTTTGCAGTAGTCCTCGAGAAAAGAGCCGCACCATTCAAATGATGACCAGAATAATTTGTTTTCAAACTTAAGGTAGCACTCATAGTGACTTCCCTAATTTGCTAAGCGAACGTGGGCATCACCGGCGGCGCCAGCCGTCCGGTGGATGGCCTTGTTATGCAGTTTTGGCCTGACATTATCCGCTATTGTCCGTAAAGAGCTATTTGGTTAAATATGAGTGTAACTGAAAACCCCTTTACATCCTCTAGTCTTGCTGGCGTCAGACTGACCTCCACATTAGTATATCTGCCGGGGTGAAAAGTGTTCGTGACACTGATTTCTTTGCTTTTAGAAAGATCCTCACCCCATTTAAGTGTGATCTTAGCGCCGTTGAACGTGGCACTTGTCAGATTGCCTATAGCAAGCTGGGCCTTATATCCGTCAAGATAAGGTGTTAGATTCTCACAAACAACAGAGAAAGTTCCATACGTGGTTTGTGCTATGGCATATCCTTTTTCTTCTGTGCTAACGTATGCAGTCCCATCAGTTAGACTGCTAACCTGAGCACCAAGTCTTAACAATCTAACCTTTAGCCGAGTAATTTCTTTCTGCAAAGATTCCCGACTAGCAGGTGTCTCTGGAGCAGAGGCAGTGTTTGAACCCTGGTTACCACAACCAAGGAGTATAAGAGAGAATGCCAAAACCCCCATTCCAAAAACACTACGATGATTAAGCATTTAAGTAGCCTCCTCAGGAGTATATGCTATTTTGAGGTCTTATCTGTGCTGTGCATAACGATATGCGTGAGACGCGGCTGCGTAGCAGCCGTCGCCCTCCACGCAGTGGTTAGGCTGCTTGGTCTTGTTGTGCTTCAAAACTGAACTCACTCCGTGGCCTCGAACGATGCATGGTATGCAACCTGGCCAACAGGGGATGCACCGTCGAATGTGATGGCCTGGAAGTACTCGGAAGGCACACCCGGCAGCACGAGCCTTGGATCTGCCTTGAAACCAAAGCGTGAGTAGTAGCCGGGCTCACCGAGTACGACGCAGCCGGCTGCTCCCGATGTACGGAGCTCTGCCAAGGCCCGGGTGATCAGCATCGTGCCGATGCTCTTTCCTTGCTGCTCTGGAACAACCGAAACCGGACCGAGGCCATACCAGCCGGGCGAGCCGGAGGTGATCGTCACAGGCGACACTGCGACGTGCCCTACGACTCGACCGTCCTCTTCTGCTACGAGGGACACCGCAAGCTGGCCGGAGTCGCGTAGTGCCCGCACAATAAATTGTTCAGTGCCACTCGAGTGCTCCGCGGAGCCAAACGCCGCAATGGTTACGGCCTCAATGGCGGCGGCGTCCGTGGGAAGTTCATTTCGAATACTAATCATCTCTACTCCGTAGCCTAACGTGGGCATCAGCGGCTCGGCTCCGCCGCGTCCGTCTGGTTGCACGGGTTAGGCGCCCTTCTTAAGTGGGAAATTGAGAGCCCCTGTTTGGAAAAAAAACTTCCATTCGCCCGTGGGCAGTTTGGTGTAAATCTTACAAACACGACCCTTCCAGTGAGACTCCTCCTTAGTAACTTTATGACGCCAGAGGGTATCAATATCAACCACGGCGAATGCTGCATCTTTCTCATTGGATATTTCAATCTTCACGGTATCGCGATGGTTATGGATTAAATCGTGAGTATCAAACAGATCCTGCCAACTTTTACGCCACCGTTCCCTATCAAATCTCCCCATGACAAATACCCAGTCAATGGGGTCATGGGAATCGGCAGTTGGCGGCCACGGCCAAGCCATATCCGGGTGGATCATGGACAGGAAAAGGTCTGGATTCTTCGTATCCCAACCCCTGGTTTCTAGATCAACCATCTCTTGGATTCTTTTTACGATCACTGTGTTCAAATATCTCTCCTTATACCGCCTAACGTGCGGATCACCGGCGGCTGAAAGCCGTCCGGTGCATTGGCGGGTTAGCCGTTTACGCAATTTTACGTTATTATTTCTGATTATATTTTTTTCTTAGGCTTGCAGCTAAATTATCTAGC
>Ga0208694_1003975_pt1 | contig 13799 bp, 11 predicted proteins | sample AD_UKC078_MetaG_FD_184442 | JGI IMG/M metagenome (GOLD analysis project Ga0208694, IMG submission 184442) | Active sludge microbial communities of municipal wastewater-treating anaerobic digesters from USA - AD_UKC078_MetaG (SPAdes) (version 2) | ecosystem: Engineered > Bioreactor > Anaerobic >...
ACCAACGTGCTCAAGCTCGAGGGCGCCAAGTACAATATCAAGACCAACGTGATCGTGCCCGTGGCCGCATCCCGTCTCACCGAGGACGTGCTTCCGCCCGAATTCTTCGAGAAGATGAAGCCCGACTACATCACGCCCGCCGTGCTCTACATGTGCTCGGAGGAGTGCCAGGATTCAGGCATGATCATCAACGCGACCCTGGGCTACTACAGCCGCACCGCCATTCTCACCGGGCCGGGCGCCATCTTGTCCAAGGACGGCAAAATCCCGAGCGCGGAAGAGGTGCGCGACAACTGGAACACGATCACGAGCCTGGAGAGCCCGAAATACTTCAACCAGCTGCCTGAGATGTTCGGCGTCCTGACGCCGCTGTTTCAGTAGGCAGGATTATCCTCTCGCCGTGCTCAGGTGCAATGCCTGGGCACGGCGACAAAACGCACGGCATACTCCCGGGGCAGGAACAGCACCGACGAAGCCGTCTCCACCGCGCCCACGGTGATAATATATCTCCTGCTCCTGTCCAGTGGGATATCGACTCCGGTCTGCACCGTGATTTTTTCCGCTGCACCTTGGTGGAGCTCCATGATGGACGGCCGGTGAGAGTGCCCTCTGAACAGGATGGAGAAGCCAGGCTGGCCGTCGCGGATGAGCAGGGGGAGAAACTCGGATATGGGCCTTTTGGTGGCAGCCGGGTAGGCAAACGGCGCAGAGTGGGTGAACCGGAAGCTTCCCAGATCGATTGTATAGGGAAGCTGCTGGAGAAGGGAGAGCACAGCCTTTTGAGCATCGCTCAGATGCGCGCCCCGGTTGTGATGCAGTATATCGCTCTCGTTGTTTCCCCTCACGCACTTGACGCGGTGTTTGGAGAGAATATTCATGGCCTCGGTAATGAGATGGGGAGAGAGTGAATCGCATACATCCCCCAGGTGAAAGAGCTGCCTCGCCCCCAGGGCCTTCAGGGCCGTGATCGCACTGAGCAGGAGCCCGTTGTTTCCATGGCTGTCGGCCATGATGCCGATGGGATGCAAAGCTGGCTGCATTGCATGGAAATAATGGATTTTCCGATTTTTTTCAATCAGATGATTTCAGCATGTCCGGCTTGGGAGACGCCCCATGGGGCTCATATGAGAAAAGCCCCAAACTGCTTGACAGCCTGAAGGGCGAGGCGTAATTTAAAGGTTGAAGTAAAGCTTTATAATAACATTCGAAGGAGGTGTTCCGATGCCCGAGTATGATGCGGTGGTAATCGGCGCGGGAAACGGCGGGCTCACCGGCGCTCTCACCCTGGCAAAAGCAGGGCGCAAGGTGCTGCTCCTGGAGCGGCACAATGTGCCCGGAGGCTGCGGTACGAGCTTTGTGCGCGGGAGGTTCGAGTTTGAGGCGGCGCTCCATCAGCTCAGCGGCATGGGGTCTCAAGAAAGACCTGGCCCCTTGAGGGCCATCCTCAACGACCTCGGGGTCATGGACAAGCTCGAATTTGTGGAGATGGAGAACCTCTACCGGGTGGTCTGGCCCGACACCTTTGACATCACCCTGCGGGCCCAAAGGGATGCCATCACCGAAACCCTCCAAGATCGCTTTCCCAAAGAAAAAGATAATATTCCCCGGTTCTTCGACCTGGTCTACGGCTTCAGCATGGAAATGATCCAGGGCCTGTTCTTCAAGGACCCCAATATCTCCAAAGAGAAATATCCGCTGTTCTTCAAGTACGCTCTCATCCCCACGCAGAAGGTGCTGGATGAATATTTCAGGGATCCGTTTCTCAAGGCTGTCCTGAGCATCTACTGGTCGTATGCGGGCGTGCCGCCCAGGTGGTTTTCGTTCGGCGACTTCGCCATCATGCTTTTTGCCTATATCGAGTTCAAACCCTATCATCTCAAAGGGGGTTCCCAGGCGCTTTCCAACGCCCTGCTCGATGAGTTTATCAACAACGGCGGCGAGGCGAGGTTCAACTGCGGGGCACAGAAGATCATCACCAGTGGCGGCAAGGTCACCGGGGTGAAAACCGAGCAGGGCGACACGGTGCAGACCCGCTCCGTGCTCTCGAACGCGAGCATGCTCCAGACCTACCTCGACCTCATGGATCCGGAACAGGTGCCCAAGGAGACGCTTGAGAGCTTCAGAAGCACCAGCATCGGCCCGTCAGCCTTCAGCATCTACTTGGGTTTCGACTGCGAACCCGATGAGATCGGCATCCAGGAGACCACGAACTTCATCGCCATCACTACGGATATGGACGAGGCGTTTGCCCGGTGGAAGACCCTGGAGCAGCAGGGCGTGGCCCTGCTCACCTGTTATGACGTATCCGACCCGGACTTCTCGTCTCCGGGTACCTGCCAGGCCGCCTATGTCACGCTCCAGTACGGCGACCCTTGGAATCTGGTGCCTCCCCACCAGTATTACGACGCCAAGTACCGCTATGCCGAAGGCATGATGGGTCTGGCTGAGAAGGTGTTCCCCGGCATCCGGGGCCATGTCGAGGAGATGGAGATCGCCACCCCCATGACGCATCTGCGCTATCTGGGGCATCTGGGAGGGGCCATTTACGGTCGTGATCATTACGCCAAGGACACACAGTATTTCATGGCCAACACGTCTCCTGTCCAGGGCTTGTATTTTGCGGGCGCCTGGGCCTCCCAGGGGGGCTTCCAGCCTACGCTCACCTCGGGCAGGTCCTCGGCAAAGGCGATCCTGAAATCCATGGCGAAAAAATAAGGGAGACAATCATGAGCTTGAAAGACGTTATTCATGATATCGAAGGCTATCAGAATATCAAGAGCGAAATCGAGGTCCTGAAAAAATACGGGTTCGATCACGGCGCCAGGAGGGGGCAGTTCGATGCCATCCTTGAGATGCTCCATCCAAAGAGTCTCAGGCTGCGCGTATCAGAGATAATCGACGAGACAAAGACCACGAAAACCCTGCGTATGGTTCCCGTGCAGGGCTACCTGCCGCCGTTTCAGGCAGGCCAGTATATCAGCCTGGTGGTGGAAGTCGGCGGCGTTGTCACGAGCAGGGACTACAGCATCTCCTCGTCCCCCAGTCAGATCGGCTATTTTGACATCACGGTGCGCAGGGTGGGCGACGGGTTTGTCTCCGAGCATCTTCTGGAGGAGACAAAACAGGGTGATGAATTCACGAGCAGCGCTCCTGCCGGCAATTTTTATTACAACCCCCTCATCCACGGCCGGGATCTCGTGTTTATTGCAGGCGGCAGCGGGATCACGCCCTTCATGAGCATGATCCGCGAGGTCACGGGCAGAGGGCTGGACCGGCGCATTCACCTCTTCTACGGCTGCCAGTGGCCCGACGATATCATCTTTGGTCAGGAGATCGATGATCTCTCCCGCAGGCATGCCGATTTCACCTGCACCACAGTGATTTCAGAGCCTCCTGTAGGGTACCGGGGCCATACCGGGTTTATCACTGCCCGGCTCATGCAGGAGATTTTGGGTGGCCTTTCAGAAAAGATGTTCTTTCTCTGCGGGCCGGAGGCCATGTATGCCTTCTGCCGTGAAGAGCTCAAGCAGGAGGGCATACCCGAGAGAAAGATGCGGACCGAGATGTACGGCCCGCCCAGGAACGTCACTACATGCCCGGGATGGCCCGAGCATATCGACGCGGATGCAAGGGTGAGCGTGAGCATGAAAGGCGGGGAAACCATCATGGTGCGCAGCACCGAGCCGCTCATGAACTCCCTGGAGCGCCACGGCATCGCCATTCCCTCGCTGTGCCGGTCGGGTGAGTGCAGCCTGTGCCGAACCAAACTCCTCAAGGGCAGGGTCTTTCAGCCCGAAGGGGTCAAGCTCAGGAAGTCGGACCGGCAGTTCGGCTATATCCATCCCTGCATGGCCTATCCCATCAGTGACATAGAAATCCTGCTGCCGTGATTTAATCGCCGTAATTTGGCGTTTGGATCAGTTTCACGGGATTTCCGTGATGTGAATATCTAGCGCACCAGATTGATTATTTACTTGATTATGTCCAAGCTTTGGAGGTAGCCTGCACGTCCAAGGGATTGTTCATGTGAAGAGTTTCACCCATCCCACAGGCTTGATTTGTCTCCTTGTATGATATATGTCATTCCCAGATTTGCCGGACATAAGTTTACAATTGATGGGCGCCACAACATCGTAAATTCACCTGCACTGGCGGAGCCTTGTCAAAAATCAAGGGGGAAAAAATGACGATACAGTTCATCGACTTACGGGCGCAGCAGGAGCGAATCTTAGCCAGAGTTCAGGAGAATATCAGCCGTGTCCTGGCTCATGGTCAGTATATCATGGGCCCCGAGATCAAGGACCTGGAAGAAAGGCTGGCAAGCTATACAGGCGCCAGACATGCGGTTTCGTGCTCATCAGGAACCGATGCGCTTCTCATGGCGCTGATGGCATACGGGGTGGGCCCGGGCGATGCGATTTTTACAAGTCCTTTTACCTTTGTGGCCACAGTAGAGGTGATCTCGCTGCTGGGTGCAACCCCGGTGTTCGTAGACATTGAACCGGATACCTTCAACATCGACCCAACCCTGCTCGAGAAGGCCATAACCGCCCTGGAAAACAAAGACCCAAAGATCCATCCCCTGCCTAAGGGGTTCGAGGGCTTGAAGCCGCGCGGCATCATCCCGGTCGACCTCTTCGGCCAGCCTGCGGACTATGACCGGATCAACGCCCTGGCGGCAAAAAAGGGCTTGTTCGTCATCGAGGATGCGGCCCAGTCATTCGGGGCCGAATACAAGGGAAAAAAGGCGTGCGGCCTGGCGGATGTGGCAGCAACCTCGTTCTTCCCGGCCAAGCCGCTGGGATGTTATGGAGACGGCGGCATGATTTTCACCGATGACGACGTCCTCTTTGATAAGATGACCTCGGTGAGGGTGCACGGAAAAGGCTCGGACAAGTACGACAACATCCGGATCGGCATCAACGGCCGGTGTGACACCCTCCAGGCAGCGATCCTGCTGGCCAAGTTCGAGATCTTTCCCCAAGAGATGGATCTGCGGCAGGTTGTGGCAAACCGTTATACCAGCGCCATGAAGGAAAACGCGCATATCCAGACGCCGCTCGTAAAAGTTGGCTCTCTGAGCGCATGGGCCCAGTACTCGCTGGTGAGCGAGAAGAAAGACGATATCTTGAGCGCCTTGAAAAAGGCAGGCATCCCCACGGCCGTCTACTATCCCAGGCCGCTTCATCTCCAGGGGGCCTATGTCTACCTGGGGCACAAGCCAGGCGATTATCCGGTTTCCGAGGAAAAGGCGGAAAAGATCTTTTCCCTTCCCATGCATCCGTATCTCACCGAAACAGAGCAGCGGCAGATAGCCGAGGTAATCCTGGACACGGTCTCATGATTGTGACATCCGCATTGCAGCTTTATAATCTACGTATATTCCATTGGGTCGATCAAAGGCCAGGAGTTGCGGAATGAAAAACAATAAACCGCGTATTGCGGTAGTCGGTGCAGGATACTGGGGCAAGAACCTGATCAGAAACTATGCCGAGCTGGGATCTCTTTGCGCCATATGCGACAGCAATGGAAAAGCGCTGGAATCATTTAAGGGTTTCTATCCCGGCGTGCCCTGTCTCACCAGCTTCCAGGACCTCGTAGGCAGCAAGGATATCGATGGTGTTGCCATAGCCGCCCCTGCCCAGATGCATTTCTCTCTGACCCGGGAGGCCCTGCTCTCGGGCAAGGACGTATTTGTGGAGAAGCCTCTTGCCTTGAGCCTTTCGGACGCCCACGAGCTCAAAAACATTGCCGAGAAGCATGGGCGCATCCTCATGGTGGGCCATCTCCTGCAGTATCACTCCGCCTTTATCAAGCTCAAGGAGTTGATCCGCAAAGGCGAGCTGGGAAGGATATATTACATCTATTCAAACCGTCTGAGCTTCGGAAAGATCAGGCGGGAGGAAGACATCCTCTGGAGCTTTGCGCCTCACGACATCTCCATGATCCTCTGCCTGGCCCAGGAAGAACCCGAGTATGTGATGGCCACGGGCGGCAACTATCTTCATAAAAAGATCGCGGACGTCACCACCACTCACCTGGAGTTTCCCAGCGGGCTCAAGGCTCATGTGTTCGTCTCCTGGCTCCATCCCTTCAAGGAGCAGACGCTCGTGGTTGTGGGGGAGAGAAACATGGCCGTGTTCAGAGACACGGTGCCCTGGACCGAGAAGCTTCTGCTCTACCCGCACAACATCTCATGGCACAACGGTTTTCCCGTGCCGGACAAGAAAGAAGCCATGCAGGTAGAGGTGGAGCAGAGCGAACCCCTGAAGGCCGAGTGCTCTCATTTCATCGAGTGCATCACAAGCCGCAAGGCCCCTGTCACCCATGCCCAGGAAGGGATCAATGTTCTGAGGATTCTCAAAGCGAGCCAGGATTCTCTGCTCAGTAATGGTAAAAAAATATTCCTCAAGGACATGTTCAAGAAGCAGGATGTCTTCTCTGCCCATGAGACAAGCTTCATCGATGAAGGGGTCACCATCGGCGCCGGCACGAAGGTCTGGCATTTCAGCCATGTGCTCAAGGGCTCGAAGATCGGGAAAAACTGCAGCATCGGCCAGAACGTGGTGATCGGCCCTGACGCCATCATCGGAGACGGCTGCAAGATCCAGAACAATGTCTCGGTCTACAAAGGCGTGACCCTGGAGGACAACGTATTCTGCGGTCCGTCAATGGTGTTCACCAATGTGTTCAACCCCCGCGCCCACATCCCCAGGATGGACGAGATGCGGCCCACCCTGGTGAAGACCGGGGCCACCATCGGCGCCAACGCCACAATAGTCTGCGGCTACACCATCGGCGCCTATGCATTCATCGGGGCAGGCGCGGTAGTCACCAGGGGCGCGCCTGATTATGCCCTCATGGTAGGTAACCCGGCCAAGCAGACCGGCTGGATGTGCGAGTGCGGCAACAGGCTGGAGGAGGATCTCACCTGCTTGCATTGCGGGAAACGATATGAGCAGTTGCAAGAGGGGTTGTCACTGATACTGATTCAAGCCATTGGGGAGAAGTTCGACAACCCTCGATGAGGTGCAGTAATCAATGAGATCTGGAATTCATCAGGCAAGAGCCGTTGAACTACAGATGTGATGCGAATGGGTAGCAACAACGGTAAGACTATTGAAAAGTTTTACAAGGCGATAGGGAGGTGCATGTGGAAACTACCACTTCAAACGAATGCTATCGGGATGACGAGATCGATCTGTACGATTTGTGGCTTGTTCTGAAAAAAAGGAAGATCGTCATTCTCGCCGTCATTCTGGTATCGCTCGCTGCAGCCATTGTCTACGCAGCCCTGGCGCAGAAAGTCTACCGGGTATCCAATACCCTTATCCTGACCCAGATGGTTGGAGCCGTCAAACAGGGTGAGCTCACTGCAGCTATAGACGAACTCAACGAGCTTAAGAATATCCGTAAGGAAAAGACGGCACAATTATTGAGCATGCAGGTGGATGATCTGAACAAAATCGTGAACATCAAGGCCTCAGTGAGCAAGGGATCGGGCGCTGTACGGGTTGATATCGAAACGCTCGACAACAGCGCAGGCATCGTGCTCATGGAAGCATTGCCGGGTTACCTTCAGTCGGTGCCCAGCATAGCGATCAATCTGGAAATGGAAAAGGCTCTCACGGAAAAAAACATGCAGGATCTGAAGGCCATCATCGACAACCCCGTGAAGGACCTGAACCTGCCTTCCAACACGGTTGTATATGTGCCCTCCATTGACTTGTACACGCTCAGAGAAAAGTATAATCGTTTAATCATGACCATGGAGAATATCGAAGAAAAACAGTTGATCTCCTTCGCCTGGAAGACTGAACCACCTTTGAAACCGTTTAAGCCAAACACGAAATTGATTGTTTCATCAAGTCTGGTTCTGGGCTGCTTTCTCGGGATCTTTCTGGCATTTTTCTTGGAGTGGACAACCAATGCGCGACGTGTCAGAGGGATTAAGTGATCGCGTATCAGGCAGGCGATTTTTTGATTGAGACCGCGAGCGCTTCCATTCTTCGATATGTGCGGACACGGCATCACTCTTTTGGGATCAATGAGCTTGGCACAGGCAGCCGTTCTTTAGAGAACGGTGGCAAACAACATGAATGCTTTTCGCATGAATGACCTGCAGAAATAAATTTTTTTGCAGGTTGAGCCACCACTTCTCCTGATAATCTAAAGGGAAGCATGGGTAGGCCACAAAAAGCGCTTTCTCTATGACCAAGCAAGAGTCACCAGAACAAATACCGGGTGAACAGCCAGCGGCAGCAAGCCCAAAGCGCCGTAAGACCTCTTTTGCCGGTGATGTGCTGAAGCTGGTTACAGGAACGACCTTTGCTCAGCTGCTGGCCATCCTGGCCGCACCCATTCTGACCCGGCTCTATGCCCCCGATGCCTTTGGAGTCTTGACCCTTTTCGTTTCAATCACCGGCATCTTGGGCGTGATTGCCTGCTTGCGGTACGAGCTCTCGATCATGCTTCCGGAAAAGGATGAAGAGGCGGCTAACCTGCTAGGTGTAAGCCTTGCTTTTGTAATTCTCATTTCAGCTCTTACCATCCCGCTGGTCTGGTTGGGGAAAGGTCCTGTCATCCGTTGGTTGAATGCTCCGGGTCTGGCCCCATATCTCTGGCTTGTGCCCGTGATGGTCTTCATCCATGGTATTTTCCTGGCCCTCAACTACTGGAATTCTCGTACGAAACACTTCGGCAGGCTATCCATCGCCAGGGTAACAAGTTCTCTCACAACCGTAACGGGCAAGCTTGGAGCCGGCTTGATGGGATATGCCGTTGCCGGAACCATGATCAGTGCGACGGTTGCGGGGCAGGCTGTCGCGACTTCTGTTCTGGGAGGCCAGATCTGGCGTGATGACAGGGAAATATTTCTCAAATCAATCCGCTGGAAGGAAATGCGCAAGGGAATCGTTCGGCACAAGAAATTTCCCTTGTTGAGCTCATGGTCAAGTCTGATGAATACCATTTCTGTGCAATTACCGCCTCTCCTACTGGCGTTTTTTTTCTCCTCGACCATTGTTGGTTTTTACGCTCTCGGCTACAGGCTTCTCAGTATGCCCATGAGCCTCATAGGCAGTTCAATCGCACAGGTTTTTTTTCAGCGAGCGGCTGAAGCAAAAAAACGGGGAACGCTTCATTCAGTCGTCAGGAACACCTTTATACGCCTTATAGCGTTAGGTGCATTCCCACTCATCCTGATCATGATCGGCGGGAAAGACTTTTTTTCCGTCATTTTCGGAAGTCAATGGGCCGAAGCAGGTATTTACGCTCAAATTCTTGCCCCATGGATACTGCTTGTTTTTTTTAGCTCTCCCATCTCCACGCTCTTCAGTGTCCTGGAAATGCAAGGAGCAGGATTGTTTTTCAACTCAATGCTCTTGATAACAAGAGTGGCGTCTCTGGTGATTGGTGGTCTTACAGGCAGTATTCTGTTAGCCCTGCTTTTGTATGCCGGCACGGGCACTGTCATGTATGGCAGGCTGTGCCTGTATCTTCTGAATAAGTCTGGCCTGACTGCAAGATCATGGTATCGTGATGTATGCAAGGTTGTTATAAATGCCGCCGTTTCACTTATGCCGGTTATCTTTTTGAAATTCTATGGTGCACAATCTTTATTCATCGTTATTGCTGGGTGCCTGTCGGCTCTTCTCTATTATGCCCTCATCTATTTCCATGATGAGGAATTGCGGAAACTATTCATGCGCTGGATAGGAAGATTTGCTTGAACATAACTATTGGGAATGATTGTTGCATATAAGCAGGCTGTCAATATCAAACTTGAAAACAGATATGCCGCCACATGACATAAGTATGACGACCGTGATAGGCGAATATGGGTACGGGAAGGTGTTTATACTGGTAGAGACCTTTGCACAATTTCGGTAGCGGTAGTCCCTCATCAAGGTTGAAAATTTAAGGGCGCGCAAGGGGACAAAGAAGGCCATCGTAGCTGTGGCGCACCGAACCATCAAGGCGGTGTTTCATGTTTTCAAGTTCAACAGGCCTTATCATAAACTAGGAGAGGCGTATCTGATTCAGCTCAATGCCAGGCCAAGTCAAGGATGCAGAATCTTCAGAAGCAGGCGGCCAAGCTGGGATACGTGCTTGTTCCTGCCCAAGAATAGGAGTGCTATCGAGGTCAGGATACTAACTGATGTCATCGAACGCGAGATTAACATGACCAATGCCAATATGCACAACAAACTGTCGGCTCCTTTAGGGTGACCACGCATATCACGGGTTCCCGGAGAATTGTAGCGATAAATAGTTTAACCACCTAATATGATAAAATGTTATGAGAATTTAGCCTCGTTACAATTATCCGGGAACTCGTGATATATGAAACTCCTCTTCATTACTGGCTTAACTTCAAAACCCAAAAATCAAAAACCCCCAGTGAATCACGGAGTATTTACATATGAAAAACCAATCAGTACCAGATAAACGCTCCTTGCTGGATTACGCAAATGTCTCCAAAGGCCTTTTCACTGCTAGGAAAACTTTTATAAAAAGGCTAGTGAGAAGCATGCGTAGTGTTATTGTGCGATTGCTTCTTTTACTGTATGGAAGTAATCATGGATTGAATGCAAACTCATATGCTTATAACTCTGGCCAGTTTAAGGAACTCATTCAATGTCTTTTTTTTCAAAAGATAATTCGCATTAATTCCCATGTCCCATGGCCCGTCCATTATACATCCAGAGTGGGGAATTCAAAAAATATTTACTTTGATAAAAGGTACGTGAGAAACTTTATAGCTGCTGGCTGCTATTGGCAACTTATGTCGCCCATATATTTTAAAGGCAGCTTTTTGGTTGCACAACATGTTTCATTTATTAGTCACAATCATGACACACATTCTATCGGGTCTCACGATATGGATGTGAAACCTATAATCATAGGAGACAATTGTTTGTTCAGTATCGGTTGCGTTATTCTCCCTGGAGTTGAATTGGGCGAGAATACTGTCGTAGCTGCAAATTCTGTTGTAACAAAATCTTTTCCAGAAGGGAACTGTGTTTTAGCTGGTGTCCCTGCAAGGATTGTAAATAAATTGGTGCCCTCAAAGATTAAAAAAGGAACATACAAGGAATTTTGGGGTTGATAGGAACCAACATCCATTTTTTTGTTTATGATATACGCAAGACGTTCAACTATACCAAAAATTGGAAGACATATAATGAAAAGATATAAATTCCAATTAGCTACATCAAAACAGGCTTCTGAGATGGTGGAGTTTCATAATAAATATTATGAAGCAATGAGAAGCTCTGATGATTGGTTATGGGAGTATAAAACATATAATCCGGAACGGGCAGTGACATCTTTTGCAAAAGATGGTGAAAAAATAATTGCAACCCAAGGTATGATTCCAATTTACATGAGAATTGGCACAGAGACAATTTTAACAGGGAAAAGCGAAAGCACGTTGTTGTTACCAGAATATAGGGGAACATCTATAATGCAAGAACTGTATGAGTATGCTGTAGATCACTGTATCAATAATGGAATGCAATTTATTTGGGGTCTTACACCTGCAGTAAAAGCATTTGAAAAGTTTGGTTTTAAATCATACCCAGATATTCAATGTATGATAAGACCCGGGAATATTAGCGATGCTATAAGATTAAGGTTAGAGCAAAGGTCACCCTCGTGGCACCGAATTGGGTCAATTATGAAACTGATATTGAAGCACCTTTTATTATACAAAAGAACTCCAACTAATCATTATCATGAAGAAAGTAATCACAAATTGAGAAGAGGAATTACCGAGAGGGGTTGCTTAAAACTTCTATTTGATAGACTTGCACTACGGCATAAAAATGAAATTTTCTTGAATTTTGATCAAGAATATCTCAAATGGAGGGTTAGAGAACATCCATTTATCTCATATGATGAATATCAAGTATATAATCAAGGAGATTTAAAGGCATTTGCTATTGTTACCCTGAATAAACGAGTTCTTTCTATTTCCAATTTAACATCGGAAGATGAAAAAGCAACTACGTTTCTGCTATATAGGATCTATGAGGATTATTATAAATATTCAGCCGAGTTTCGTTTTTTAGTGAACGCAAAAGATATCTTATCTATACATATCTTAAATCAATTAAATAATTTCGGGTTTTCTGCCCGAGGGAAGACAAACCTTATAGTCAGAGATTTATCAAAGAATAATAATGAAGAGATTTACCACATAAGCAATTGGCATATAAATGGATTGTGGACAGAAGGATATTCCATGTAGAAGATGTAGGAGTTGAATGCTCATCAATCTTAAAAACCTTCTTCAAGGCAATTATGAAGCTGAACGCCTTCCAAAAGATTTCTCTCCGGAACGGATCGTCCCTGATTTTGCCTTTAATATTTTCAATCCCCTGGGTTTGCTGTATCGGCCGGTGATGGACGAGAATTTTCTGGCCAAGGGGGGCTCCAGGCCCGTCTGGCCAGAGGGCAAGCCTTTTGCCGTCTGTCTAACCCATGACGCAGATAATGTATCACACTATTCCTTACAGCAGTCCGCAAGGATGTACGCCAGAGATTTCACAGCATCCAGATCTCTGTTGAGAAAAGCTCGCGGTCTCATTGGCTTGGGATGGAATGTTGCTCAGGCGATGAGGCGCGTAAGTACGAGGGATCCATTGCACTGCTTTGAACGCTGGCTGGAGGCGGAAGCGGCTGTTGGTGCCCGATCAACGTTTTTTTTCTGGCCTGGATGGAAGGCGGTGGATAAACACCATTCCTCAGACTGCCTGTATAATATGGATGATAAGGTCGCTTTTGATGGACAGCGATGCACAGTCTCGGAGATGATTCGTGAGATAGACCGCAGGGGCTGGGAGATCGGGCTTCATCCTTCGTGGTACTCTTATAATAATGTTGAAGAAATGAAACGACAGAAAGCCGCGCTGGAAAAAATGCTGGACCATGATGTTGTTAGCGTCCGGCAGCATTTTCTCCATTACGATATTCGTGTAACACCCCGTGTCCAGGCGGATGCGGGCTTCAAATACGATTCAACGATGGGATTCAATGATAACGTGGGCTTCCGGTTTGGTACATGCTACCCCTGGAATCTTTACGACCTACAAGCAGAGTATGAGTTGCCAATTATGGAAATCCCTCTTATCATCCAAGATGGCGCAATGCTCAAGACCGCTAAAGGTATGCGATTGGACGAGGGAACATCCTTTCAGTACATCCTTCAGATAGCTGAATCTGTGGAACGTGTTGGTGGAGTCTTGACACTTCTCTGGCATCCAGACTCTATCACAAATCAAGCTTGGTGGAGCCTATATCCTCAGATCCTGCACTTTCTAAAGAGAAAGAATCCGTGGTTTGCTACGGTCAAAGAGATTGGTGATTATTTCAAGAAAGAAAATTCACCCGTGCTCAATCGGTGCTTAGGCGAATGAGAAACCGCCATTCGTGAGATATTGGGGATATGGAGAAACACGAGCTGAGATCGGTCCTCTCTTGATAATTTGAGGCCCTTGTGCAATCCCGGCAATGGCAGTGCCTCTATCCTCCTGCGATTGCGACGTAGAGGCAGGTGCTCCTTTCGCAGGGAAATGCTGCCGGGCATGAGGAGAAAAGGGATGGTTTTGGCAGGAAAATGAACTTCGTTGCTTGATGCTTTCATGAACAAATATCACTCAGTCCCAGATAACCTGAGTTCCCGGAGAATTGTAACGATAAATGGTTTAACCGCATAATATGATAATATATTATGAGAAATTAGCCTCGTTACAAGATATGTTTTATAACGAGGCGTGCTTTAGATGGAAAAGGTT
>Ga0208694_1003978_pt1 | contig 13792 bp, 17 predicted proteins | sample AD_UKC078_MetaG_FD_184442 | JGI IMG/M metagenome (GOLD analysis project Ga0208694, IMG submission 184442) | Active sludge microbial communities of municipal wastewater-treating anaerobic digesters from USA - AD_UKC078_MetaG (SPAdes) (version 2) | ecosystem: Engineered > Bioreactor > Anaerobic >...
TGTCGGGGATTCAGATTCCCTTTGGGGCCGATACCGTTGAAAACACGCAATCCATTCAGTCGTTTAGTCAAACGGATTATTGCGGAAACTTCATCTACGAAGACGCCCAATTGAGCCGTATCCTGACCCCCGAAGGCTATATCGAAACCACCGATTCCAACGGATCAATTGCCAACGCCGGCAACTGGCGTCTTACTTACTTTTTGAAAGACCACCTGGGCAACGTCCGCGCCCGCATCGCCGCCCCAAACTTTAATAGCCCGATTCCGTCCCCGCCTCCATCATCCCCTCCATCCTCACCGGCCTACACCCTGCTCGACACCACCGACTACTACCCCTTCGGCCTCGAAATCTCCACCCCCGAAGGCCTCCTCACCTCCGGCAACAACCCCTACCTCTACAACGGCAAAGAACTCGACCGGATGCATGGGCTGAATATGTATGATTATGGCGCCAGGATGTATGACCCGCAGTTGGGGCGATTCCACACTGTTGACCCAATGGCTGACGATCCTTTAAATATTGATTTTACACCATATCACTATGTGACCAATAATCCTTTAAAGTTTATTGACCCGACTGGAATGGTCTGGACAAATGCTGGTGGTGATACATTAACAGCAGCACAACATGAGGATGTGAAGGTTTATATCTTTTATGACCCAAGTGAAGATGGTTTTACAGAGCAAGCAATGAAACAATATGATGAAGCTGTTGAACAATATGGTGAAGGAGCCGTAGCACTTAGCGCAGCTACTACTGAGAAGGAATTTTCTCAGGATTGGGGAGATATGGCCGGTAAGGAAATTGAAACGGTTAATCTAGATTATCATGGGTCTAATCAAGCGGTGCATTTAGATGCAAAAAATGGAGAATATATTGTTTCTACTGGAAATGGCAAAACTAATGTAAGTGGAACGAGTGGAACAAATGTACAAGATTTACCTACACCAAAAGGAGATATTAGCAATGCACAGTTGAATCTGAATACCTGTAAGAGTGCCAGTACAACACAACACCCGATAACTAACGGGAGGACTCTAAGTCATTCATTTACATTATATACTGGTTTTAATACGGTGCGAGGAACTAAAGGAGGAGTGAGTTATTATAATTGGTATCATAAAGGTCCATATATGCAAGCTTATCCAAATGATGGTCAATGGATAATACACCGTAAAGCAAAAAAATAACATATGGCAAAAAAACAATATATGCTTATCGTAGCCGGAATTTTACTTATTAGTGTTTTAATATTCGGGTATTATTTTTATCCAAGAAAAGTGGAGTTTAAGTTGGTGGAAAAGATTAATCTTGCAAAAGCAGACCACCCACTAATTATTGTAAGTGAAAGAAAGGTGTTGGATAAGTTTTTAATAGAAATATTTGGAACAGAAGCCTTAATAGATTATTCATCTCTTGATTTTAATAAATTTGATTACATGGTATCATTTAATAGAAAAATATTAAACTTGAGATATAGTCCTTACTTATCAAAGAAAAATGACTTATGTCCATATCTTAAGGAAAAGCCGGTAATTCCAGAATATTCAAATGATATAGATGATAGCATTTATATTTATGTGATAAATAGAAAGAATCGGTATAGAGGGATTTGTCCTTAAAAAAGCCCGGCAAGTCCGGGTTTTTAATTATTAGCATATGAAGAAATTAATAATATTACTTTTACTTGCTTTTACCGCTTTTAGTGCTTATCCGCAAAGCAAGAAACTAAAGGCAGAGCGTGCAAAACTGGAAGGGTTTTGGGCTTACAAAGATGCCCCGCTAAGCTGTATATTAAGACAAGCTGATAAAGCAGGGGAACAACTTGGAACAAAAAGACCAGTACCTTTACCGGATACCCAAAGAGCAATATGAACGGGTTTATTGAGGATTTTATTCCGGCTTTCTGATAAACGTTTTATTGTAATCGAACTTCCAGCCGTAATTTTTAATAAGGTAATCCATTACAGGTTTTTCGTATTCCGGGGTATTGGAAAAATCAAAGAAAAAACCGTGCCCTGGTTCTGTAGTGTTATTGTAATGCTCTGCCATTGCCACAACGTTTTGTTCAAATGTATTGCTTGCCGGGAATATCACTTCTTTTTCAATCATAGGGCTGCAACATTCTTCTGAAAGAAATCCTTAAACTTATTCTTAGTAAGCATACAATCAATCATTCTAAAAAGGGCTTGTTTGTCTTGGTCTTCAAGTTGTTCAATTAACCGGAGTTTTTCACTGGTGGTTTTATCTTCAATAGTAACTTCTTTAGGAATGTCCCCTTCATAATGAATTAACTGGTCAACAGTCAGTCCGAAAAACTTTGCGATTTTATCCAGGGCGTCAATAGACGGTTCACGTTCGCCTTTTTCTACTTTATTATAGTTGGCAGGGTGCATACTGGCTACGGCTGCAATCTCTTTTTGCATCAAGCCTTTTTCTTCCCTTATTTTTTTGATGTTTAAGCCTACGTGCATACTCTAATGTTTTTTTAAACGTGCCCTGCAAAGATAGTCAGAAAGTGTATTTTAATCAACTGTATAAATTATTTGATAATTTATGATTGTCATTTAATTAATTATTTTATAATTTTGCAATAGTCAAAAAGACTAATAAAATTTTTAGAGTATGGAAATCCAAGAAATAAAGCAGCGTCTAAGCATATACACAGTCCTAAAACACTACGGTTTACAGCCCGATAAAAATGGAATGGTAAAATGCCCTTTTCATGCCGATGACACGGCCAGCATGAAAATATACGACAAAACAAACACCTTCAACTGCTTTGGCTGTGGCAAGAACGGCGACCAGGTAGAAATATGCGTATTAAAGGAAGGTAGCAAACATAAAGGTATTTTGAAAGCTACAGAACTGGCAGGAGAAGTAAAGCCTCTAAATAACAAACCGAAACAACAAGAGAGCCAGCCTAAGCCGAAACAGAACCACACAGAAACCCTCACAAAGTTTTTTACCTACTTCCAAAACAACCTGAACCACCCGGTAGCCATAAAACCTAAAGAATACCTGAAAGGCAGAAACCTAAACCACGAACTTTTAGAAATCGGCTACAACTCCGGCCAGTTCCACCACCGGGGCAAACTCGATGAAGCAGATACAAAAGCGTGTGTGGATGCCGGTTTGTTAATCCCTTACAAGGGTTCAATACCGAAAGCCAAAGGGGCAACTTACACCGCTTTTGCAAAAGACTGCATTATCTTCCCAATAAAGGATAAAGCCGGAAATATCGTAAGCCTTTACGGTCGAAGTATCACAAACAATGATAAGTCAAAACACTACTATTTAAAGGACAGGCAAGGGCTTTACCCTGGCTATCCAAAACCGGAAACCACCAGGTTGATATTGACCGAAGCAATCATAGACGCCGCCACATTACAACAAATAACAAGCATTACCAAACGCTTTTCAGTCCTTGCACTGTACGGCACTAATGGTTTTACAGAAGAACACCGGGAAGCTATAAAAGCACTGAAACACTTAAAAGAAATTATCCTGTTTTTTGATGGCGACGACCCGGGCAGAAAGGCAGTAACAAAGCTTGAAAGTGAATTAAAGGAACTTGTGCCGGGAATATCATAAGCTATATTGAAACCCCTGAAGGCGAAGACATAAACAGCCTTTTGCAAGGACATGAACCGGAAATATTTACCCATTTACTGGAAACCAAAAAAGAACTTTTTCTTTTAGCTGAAAATACTGAAGAAGAAGCAGAAGAAAAAAGCGAACCCTTGCCAGAACCACAAGTTGAGCAAAGCGAAATCCCGGAAGCGGAGCGCATCGGGAAGCCAGTCAGAACCACAGCAAAACTAAATACACGGAATCCGGAATTTATCACCTACACCACAGAGGAACTGCAAATTATTATACTTGGCGGAATCAACTTACAACAATTAGACAGGCTGCGCATTACCCTAAAGATAAGCCGTACCGGTACAAACGACCCATTACACAGCATCCGGCACACGCTTGATTTATACCACTCTGATTATTTAGAAAAGTTCATCAACAAGGCCAGTGAGCAACTCGAAACAGGGACAAACACCATCCGCAGGGCAATAGCAGAAATGACCGAGCAAATAGAACAATACAGGTTAAGCAAAATCGAGAGCATGAAGGAGCAGAAACCACAGGCAAGGCAACTGACAGAACAGCGATACCGGAAAGCAATAAACTATTTAAGCGCACCCAAGCTGATGGAGCGGACAAACCAGGACATCGGCAGGACCGGGATGATAGGCGAAGAAAACAACCGTTTGTTAATGTACCTGGTATTTACATCAAGGCTACGGGAACAACCTTTGCACATTATCAGCCTGGGCGCATCGGGAACAGGGAAAACTTACCTGCAGGAGAAAATAAGCGAACTGATACCGGAACAGGATAAACTTGAAATAACCATCCTGAGCGAAAACGCTTTTTACTACTTCGACCGCAAGGAATTAAAACATAAGCTGGTACTTATTGAAGATATGGACGGGGCAATGGACGTGCTTTACCCGCTCCGGGAACTGCAAAGTAAAAAGCGGATAAGCAAACGTGTACCGATAAAGGACAGCAAAGGCAACATGAAAACTATACCGCTTGTGGTTGAAGGCCCGATTTGCCTTGCCGGGACAACTACCAAAGAGAAACTTTACGAGGACAACGCCAACCGCAGTTTATTGATTTACCTCGATGGCAGCAAAGAACATAAAGAAATGATTATGGACTATCAACGATTATTATCAGCCGGAAAAGTAAAGACCAGGGAAGAAAACGAGCTGAAAGAGTTTTTTAAAGATATGCAAACCGTGTTAAGGCCAATTAAGGTACGCAACCCTTTTGCCGAACTGTTAAAGCTTCCTGAATACGTCTTTAAACCGCTCCGAACCAATGCCCATTATTTAGCAGTAATAGAAACCATAACCTTTTACCACCAGTACCAACGGGAAATAAAGACCGACCCGGAAACAAACGAAAGGTACATAGAAACCACTTTGGAAGATGTTGAATGGGCAAACGTACTCTTAAAAGAAGTTCTTTTGGCCAAAGCTGATGAACTAAGCGGGGAATGCAGACGGTTTTTTGAGAACCTTAAAAGCTGGCTGGCCAGCAACCAAAAGGAAAGCTTTTATAAAAGCGAAATCCGCGACGCTTTCCGCATGAACCCCAATAACCTTAAATATTACCTGGTGCAGCTTGTAAGGTACAACCGCCTGAAAATAGTTGGCGGCAACCGCCATAAATCAGGCTTTGAATACGAAGTTACAAACGATAAGGATTACAGGGAACTTAACCAGAACCTTCACAACGCCCTGGATGCAGCTTTGGCCGAAATCAAAAAAAAGTTAGTGGGTAGCGTGGATAACAAGCGGGTAATTGGTTCAGTTATCCACTCAACACGTTAAAAATCAATGCCGTTAATCCGGTGGGTAATTGGATAACCAGAATGCAGGTGCGGCACAATAAAAAACCATCGTAATGGAAATAAACGTCATACTCTCCGAATCCTTTGAAAAATGGCTGAAAACCTTAGAATACGCCGATAGTACCGTTTACGCATCGGTACGCTATGTAAATGATTTTTTCTTTTATTTGAAATCTTCTGAAATTACCCACCTCGAAGCCATCCAACCGGAAACCCTGGCCAACTATCACAAACACTTACAGAACCGAAAAAACAAGCGTTTTAGCTGTGGCCTGTCCGACAACTACATAACCAGCAACATCAATGCAATAAAACGATTTAGCAGGTATTTACAGGAAACAGGAAAGCCGTTTTTTGAAATCCCCATCAAGACCCGGCAAGACAAAGAAACCAACAAAACCATACTTACACAAAACGAAATCAAAGCACTGTACAAAGCTTATGATAATGATATTTTAGGAATCCGGGACAGGGCAATTTTAAGCGTTTATTATGGCTGTGGCCTGAGAAGAAGCGAAGGGATAAACCTGGATGTCAATGATATTTTGCTGAAAGAAAAACGGGTTTACGTGAGAAAGGGAAAGAATTACAAAGAACGCTATGTACCCATGACAGAAGCGGTAAAGGACGATTTAGAAAATTACATTTATGTGGCCAGGGAAAAGATAAGGAGCTTTAAAAACACCAAACCGGAAGCACTCTTTTTAAGCATGCAGGTAAAACGATTATGCGGAAATGCTTTGATAAGAAGAATCCACAAACTGGCTGAAAGTGCAGGGATACAAAAGGAAATAGGCTTACATACTTTACGCCACTCTATTGCAACACATTTACTCCAAAGCGGAATGACACTGGAAGAAGTAAAACAGTTCCTGGGACATAGCAGCCTTGAAAGTACCCAAATTTACACCCATCTGGCCAATGAGTAAAAAGCCTGAATACATCTTTACCAAAGCGATAGAAAGTAAACTAAAAGGCTTTAAAAGCTATCTGCAGGGCTTGGACAGGGCACGAACACCATACGCCAGAAATCGAACTACGCAGGGTATTTTTTGAATTGGCTGGAAAACGAGAATTTACGGACAGATGAAACCAGGTACAACGATTTACTGAACTTTATAGACTACTGCAAATTAGAAGGGAACAGCAAGAAACACATAAACAGCAAACTAAGGAGCATCCGTAATTATTACGAATACCTGAAGGAGCAAACCCCAAACATTATAAATCCTGCTGCAAACCTTTATTTAAAAGGCGTAATACAAAAACTACCTTCCAATATCGTTGACTTTAAAGAACTCGAAAAGCTTTATCAATCCTACGAGATAAGCGACAACAGAAGTAAAAGAAACAGGATTATTTTAGGATTATTGATTTACCAAGGCGTAACTACTGAAGAACTGAAACAACTTGAACCAGGCCATGTAAAGTTAAAGGAAGGTAAAATTTATATCCCAGGGAACCGGAGAAGGAACAGCCGGAACTTAGAACTAAAACCCTTTCAAATACTGGAATTGCATGAATACCTAACCGAAATCAGGCCGCAAATATTAGCAGAAATTACCACGCCAAAACCCTTTGGCCGCCGTCCTGATAAGATAAACAGGACAAGGCTAAACGACCAGTTGTTTATCAGCGTGAACGGCTCGGAGAACATCAAAAACAGCCTGTTGCACATGTTTAATGCAATTAGGAAGATAAACCCTGAAATCCTGCACCCAAAGCAGATAAGGGCAAGCGTGATAACTTACTGGCTGAAAAACCACAATCTTAGACAGGTTCAATACATGGCCGGACACCGATGGGTAAGTTCAACCGAAAGATACCAGTTGAATAATTTAGACAACCTACAAAATAAACTGGATAAATAACACCCTTTGAACAACCTGTAAACCCCACCCACAAAGACAGGAAAAGCGGTAGCCTCGTGTAGTGCGCTCCGGGCTGTCATGGTTTTTGCCGGAAAAAGCAAAAACACACGCCAGCCCTCCACTTCTACATGTGCCGTCCATCGCCCTCGTCCCTCGGGCTCTTTGTCCGCCACCCTTGCTCCACTCGCAGGTAGGCTCGCGAGAGCTTGGCCAGTGTCCGCAAACCGCTCCGTTCCTCCGCTATTTGCAGCCACCGTCCAGCCTTTTAGCCGCAGGCGCTTTTTCCTGCTTCTCCCACCGCACCACTACCACAGATTAACAGTAACAGTAAGGAAAAGAGAAGAAAAAGAAATAAAAACCCAGCCGACAAAAACCAAAAAAGCAAAGCAAAGATAAGTCGGCGTACAGGGCTGTAAAGTTCAAGCCCTGCGGGTTTTTATAAAAATCTCCACCCTCCGTTCCTCCGGGTAGTATTTTTATAAAAAAACTTGACATCCCTTCCCGCCTTCCTTGACCGATGGGCTTTCTTTTTTCGGTTTTCTTTTAACTGAAAGCCGTTTTAACTGAACAGAAAAACTTCAGATAAAAGTTCAATTAAAAGAAAAAAGGTTTATTTTTGAGGGCGTTAGACGTTCTTTGAACACTTGTTTTGGAGGTGGTAAGAAGCCTGAAAAACATCATTTTTTTGGCGTAAGTTGGTACGATTATGGGTGGCGCATGTACGACCCACAGTTAGGTCGTTGGCATAGTATTGACCCGTTGGCTGAAGTATATCAATCGCATTCACCTTATCATTATGCTCTGAACAACCCGATAAGATATAAAGATATACTTGGCATGGGTGCAGAGGATAAAGTTGACGAAGAAGAAGAAAAAAAGAAGATTGCAGTTGACCCGGGACATGGAGACCACCATGACAGCAACAAACAAGTTGACCCAGGAGCAGTAAATGGCGATGCTAAAGAGAAAGATATTGTACTTGATATAAGTAATGCTGTTACTGATAAATTGAAGGAAGAAGGCTATAATGTAACCCAAACAAGAGATGGAGATGTAGAGAATGCGGGTGAGAGATTACAATGGAGGGTTGATAAAGCTGATGGCTCTGACCTTTTTGTAAGCATACACAACAATGCTTCCGAAAAGGAATCTGCAAATGGATTCCAGGTTTTCTATAAAAAAGGAGACGAAAATAGCAAATCTTTAGCTGAATCAATACAGGGTGAGAATACTCTTTTTACTGACAGAGGAGTTTCAGAAGGTAATTATAAAGTACTGAATAATTTTAGTGGTACAGCGGTATTGGTTGAAGCAGGTTTTATTAGTAATTCAAGCGATTTGCAGATATTGCAAACAAAAAGTACGGAAATAGGTCAGCAAATCGCTACAGGTATTATAAAACATCTATAAAAATAGCAAAACCATGAAAGTGATATTTTTGATATTGTTAACTGTGCTTTTTAATTCGAAAGCATACTCTCAAGAAAACAAATTGAGAAATGAAACAGCTGATTTGATTAGTTCTCTCTTGCTTATTCAGGAATTAAACCCTACTGAGCAAGAGGAATCAGATACTATTAACGAATTATTGAAGTTTTCATTAAACTATTATTTAGAAAAGAAAATACCAGAAGAACAAATAATTGAAAAGGCATTTAAATTATTATACAAAAATGGGAGTTCAGAATATTCGGATTCACCAGAGGAAAGAAGTATGAAATCTAGAAGGGCTTTGTGCTTTGCATCATTAGCACTGCTAAGCAAAAGTGAGAATAGACTTACTTTTATTGATTACTCGCATTTTTCGATAAAGGGTAGTATTGAAAGTCCAAATATTAGCTTACTTGAAGAACGCCTTTTAGGGTTGTTGTGGCTTGAAATACTAATTAAGGAGGGCAATAAAATGTTAAGTAAAAGGGATTTGCAAAAAATACAAGAATTTATTAATTTACAAACTGCCAATTTATCACCTTCAATTAAGAATAAAACCGACCATTTGATAAAAACTTATTCATCTAATGTCAAATAGAGATCGTAGTAATAATAGTATTAAAATACTGTGAAAAACCCGGCAAGTCCAGGCTTTTTCATTATTGAAACCATTACAATTAACAAAAAAGATGAATAAGCATACTAATATTAAAAGATTTTTAATAAGCGGATTAATATCGCTTTTTATTTTTGTGGGTTGTAAAAGTGAAAATGGACGGAAACAAACCATAGGTTGGCAGACATATAAAAATATAACAGATAGTATTTTACATTCAATATCTGACCAAGATATGAAGCTTTTTATTAAACAAGAAAATGAAACCTATAAGCAGGTAATTGATATTACAGAATTTGATGAAAGCTACATGACTTTTATTAAGGTTGTTGTCACTTCAGAAGTGAAAATATACATAGAGGAGCCTTACAGTGAATCCGGTGACTGGAATAATGAATACGTTTATGTGTTTAACCAAAGTGGAAAACTAAAGTTATTTATTCGCAAATCATCATTTTTTAATAGTAACTGTTCCGATGGAGTAGTTACGGAAAAAGAAATATTTGCAGTTGAAGACGGAGAGTTAATGAAGGAAAGCTATGAGATTTTCGATGAAAATAAGATTGCAATAAAAGATACAACAAATTGCATTTTTAATTACCGTTTTAAATATCCAGTTTATATGGATTATTTTGAAATACCTGTTGTAGAAAAATATAATAATATACTTAGCAGATGAATTATAGTAGAAAGCCCGGTAAGTCTCACAAGTCTAGGTTTTTGAGAAATACTTTAAACTGTGTTGATAAATCAAGCTGTCTTTTTTTGGTTATGGGCTAAGTATGAGCAACGATTCGTCCATTCTTAACGAGAAATACTGTATGATGCATCACGCCGCTACAAGCAATATAAAAAACTCAACCGTCTCGTCAAGGTGTCCGACAATGTTGGCGAAGAAACCGTGCTTACTTCGAACGATTTTAAAGATGTGAGCAATGTCAATATCTCCGACGAATATCTTTACGATGCCTGCGGCAATGCAACAGCCGATTTGAACCGGGGTATTGCCTGGGTAAAATATAATTGTTTACATTTGCCCACTACGATACAATTCAGTAACGGGAACAAAAGTAGTTATGCTTACGATGCCAGGGGAATGAAACGTTCGGTGCAACATGCTTTTTCGCTGTCGGGGATTCAGATTCCCTTTGGGGCCGATACCGTTGAAAACACGCAATCCATTCAGTCGTTTAGTCAAACGGATTATTGCGGAAACTTCATCTACGAAGACGCCCAATTGAGCCGTATCCTGACTCCCGAAGGCTACATCGAAACCACCGATTCCAACGGATCAATTGCCACCGCCGGCAACTGGCGTCTTACCTACTTTTTGAAAGACCACCTGGGCAACGTCCGCGCCCGCATCGCCGCCCCAAACTTTAACAGCCCGGTCCCGTCTCCTCCATCCTCCCCGCCATCCTCCCCGCCATCCTCACCGGCCTACACCCTGCTCGACACTACCGACTACTACCCCTTCGGCCTCGAAATCTCCACCCCCGAAGGCCTCCTCACCTCCGGCAACAACCCCTACCTCTACAACGGCAAAGAAGTCGACCGGATGCATGGGTTGAATATGTATGATTATGGGGCGAGGTTTTATGACCCTCAATTAGGCCGTTGGCACGCTTTAGACCCTCATGCTGACAAATATTATTCTTGGTCTCCTTATACCTATGTTTACAATAATCCAATAAATGCCATTGACCCTGACGGTCGTGATGGTATTATCATTGTATTTCCTGATTATAAAATATCGACTCCAGTTGGAAAGGTTGGAGGCCTTGGACATGCCGGTGTTTTATTAATTGATAATAAAACAGGTTACACAAAGTATTATGAATATGGAAGGTATGATAAAGAGGGTAAAGGTATTGTCAGAAATGTCTCTGTTTCTAACGTTAAAATGGGGAAAGATGGGATCCCCACTCAAAACTCCTTAAATAAGGTTATGAAGCAAATATCCGAGAAATCAGGACATGGGGGCAAAATTGAAGGAGCATATGTGAAAAGTGATAAGTTCAAAGAAATGAACGATTATGCAGAAGGAAAAATGAAAGAAAACTCTAATCCTGACAGAAAAGAATACAACTTGATGAACAATAATTGCGGAACTTTTGCGGAAGATGTTGTTAAACAGGATGAAGAAGTTGCAGAAGATGCTCCAACCACGATAGATCCACGCCCCAACAGTATGATAGAAGAATATCAAGAAGAAGATGCGTTTCAAGGGGTACATTATGACCCTAATTCTGGACAAACAACCATAGACCCTAAAAAAGAAGAGGAACAAAAATAATGGAAACACAAACGGTTACATTATCAGAATTAATAGGCTTAACATTATTTTTAGGCAGTATTGTTTTTCTTCTTGGTGCTGTATATCAAACGATAGCTTTAGTTTGGCTTAATAACAGAATAAAGTGGTACAAGATTATTGGAATTATCCTACTTACGAGGATTTTAACTTTAATTTCTACCATATTACTTTGGAAAGGTTTATTTCAAAGTATTGAAATAATGTTAGGGCCGATTTTACTACCTGGTCTTATATCTGAATTGATACTCTCCCCTTTAATACTAAAGTTGTTTAAATTTAATATCATCAAGAAAAGATAATCTGTTGCTACAATAGTTATTATCGGGAAAGTTAAAGGGATGAAATTTAAATTTGGGAACAACTATACTTTAGTAGATAATGGAGATGGAACGGTAACACAAATAGCTACGATGTCACGCAATGAAGATGGAACTTATGTAATAAACAATACCGGTGCTTTGGGAAATAAAGTGCATGAAGTAATACATGCGAAACAGGTTGCGCAAGGTAAATTTACGTTATATAAGGGGAGTGATAGGATTTCAGGGGGAGCGAAAGGTGTAACGCGAGTTGATTTAGAGACTGAAGCTTATAAAGCTCAATATGGAATAGATGGAGATTTACCCTATGAGGTGGATGGAATGGAAGATAAAGATTTCGGAAATAAAACAGAGGATTTTATGAACTCAAATGATATCTACAAATGATCGCCAATAAACACTTAAGAATAGGGATAAAAAGGAAGGTCTGTATTTTAGGACTTGTAATTTTAGTTTATTCATGTAATACTGTTAAAAATATTAGTCCTTTTCAGTCAAAAGAACACATCAATATCGAGTTTTCAGATGACAATTATTTTGAATTTTATTACTAGAAGTATAACGACTTTGATGATTTTATACAAACGTATTGCAAAGGCCATGGTGGAACCTTGTATGAAACTACTGGCCCGACTTCAACCGAATGGAAAAATGAAGTTATTGTAACCTCCAAAAAAGATGAAGAAAATAAATAGTTTATTTGTAGTCATAGTATTCTCGACTTTTATATCCTGTCAGGCTACTAAAAATAAAACTGAAAGCATGAATAAAATAGAAAAGGTTCAAATTAAATCAGTTGATTTTTCTATAATGACTTTTCTGTCGGTCGAGTGTGATAATTTTGAAGAGTATTTTAAAGAATATAGACAGATTTCAATAACTGATACGATGGTAATTGATGAGCTATTGAATCAAATGGTTGAATTAGAACCAATAGATTCTACTTACAGCAAATCAGTTGATACCCGTGCAAAAATTGAATTGTTTTCTAAAAACGATACAAATACTATTTGTGTTGGAAATTTGACCCTCTGTATGAATAACTATATTTATAAAACCCCTGAGGAACTAATTGATTTCATCGAGAAAATAGAATAAATCAATTGTCTCGTCCTGAAATAGCGTTAGCTAATAATAAATAAAAGTCACCCATAAAGACAATATTGCCACAACAGGAAACACAGTACCGATTTCAAATGAACGAAAACATCTCCTCAATCTTGATGGGTTTCTGCGGCCGCACAGACAAAGCATACAGCTTCTCGTACGATCAGCTCAACCGGCTTACCGAGGCCGTTTACTCTCCCGACAATCGCTATAACGAGAAAGTGGAGGAATACGATTTGAACGGGAATATTAAATCTTTGTCACGCAGCGGCTATGTGCACGACGGTATATCGATGGATCCCATAAAAGGCTTGATTGACGACCTGACTTTGGAGTACCGGGGAAACCGTCTCGTCAAGGTGTCCGACAATGTTGGCGAAGAAACCGTGCTCACTTCGAACGATTTTAAAGATGTGAGCAATGTCAATATCTCCGACGAATATCTTTACGATGCCTGCGGCAATGCAACAGCCGATTTGAACCGGGGTATTGCCTGGGTAAAATATAATTGTTTACATTTGCCCACTACGATACAATTCAGTAACGGGAACAAAAGTAGTTATGCTTACGATGCCAGGGGAATGAAACGTTCGGTGCAACATGCTTTTTCGCTGTCGGGGATTCAGATTCCCTTTGGGGCCGATACCGTTGAAAACACGCAATCCATTCAGTCGTTTAGTCAAACGGATTATTGCGGAAACTTCA
>Ga0208694_1003981_pt1 | contig 13783 bp, 7 predicted proteins | sample AD_UKC078_MetaG_FD_184442 | JGI IMG/M metagenome (GOLD analysis project Ga0208694, IMG submission 184442) | Active sludge microbial communities of municipal wastewater-treating anaerobic digesters from USA - AD_UKC078_MetaG (SPAdes) (version 2) | ecosystem: Engineered > Bioreactor > Anaerobic >...
TATAATAGAAGAAAGGTTTTCTTACTACAATGTTATAGGTCTACCCAATGTAATTTTCAACGGCATAGTATCTCTGGAAGGAATAGGAGAAGGAACTGCAGACGGAACCGATTATCTTAGCGCTCTTGCTTTAACCCGCTATTCTGCTTCCCCGATAAAAATTGTGCCGACTAATTTCAGCTTTGAGAGGGGGTTGGTAAGCGGGTCTGTAATAATGATTTCACCAGATGTAACAATTTCCGATGCCCGTCTTGTATATTATCTGCTAGAAGATAATGTGGGAGAGGAAGACCATATTGTAAGAGGTATTCTTTATGATGATAATGTTTCTTTATCGGGTTATGGAGATACATATAATTACAATAAAACTTTCAGCATAAATCCTTCCTGGGTGGTTAGTAACTTGTGGGGAATTGTTTTTCTGCAGATATCAGATAAAAAAATAGTTCAATGTGTTTCCTCACTTCCTTTGCCTGAGTATAATTTTCGGGTTGCAATGGACTGGAATCCTTCTATACAAGGAGATGCAGATACTACTTACCTTTCTTCTCCTTTATGGTTCTTCAATCTTGGAGCAGCAGAAAATTACACTATGCGCCTGGAATCAGATAATGTACCTGGGGATTGGTATTTGAATTATTGTGATGAAACAGGAAACTGCTATCCGGGAAGTATTGACCGCCCGTTTTCTATGGCTGCGGGTGAGGCATTATCCTTCCATTTGAATTTAACAATTGGCTCCCCTGCCACTGTGGATTTTCGCTTTATCGTCAGCAGTCCCAATATTGGTAGTTACAGTATACCTTTTCGTTATTCTGTTGGCACCCCTGTGATAGATGAAACCAATAGCCCTGTGGCTTTACAGGTTAATGGATTATATCCCAATCCCGTTTCCGGTAGTGCGGTCTTTCGTCTTTTTTCTCCTAAAAATAACGCTTCTGCAACTATAGATATTTATAATGTGAAAGGACAAAAAGTGCAGTGCATTACCACTATTGATCTTCATAATGGTATAAATGAAATCAGTTTTGTTCCCAAAACTTCTCTTCCCAATGGTGTTTATTTTTATCGCTTGCAAAACAGCAATAATCAAGCAGGACGCTTTTTGCTCTTGAAGTAACAGACATAATACAGTTTTTTTGCTCTTGCAGACAATTCGGAGCTTGACAAAAATAACCTTTTAAGAAATTTGACCTTGCAGTGGGTGATTAGCTCAGTTGGTTAGAGCGCTACGTTGACATCGTAGAGGTCACTGGTTCGAATCCAGTATCTCCCACCACTTTCTTTTTTTACTGATAGTTATGAGTTTAGCTTATTGTTTTGTCTTTTTGGGAACCCCCCTGATATAATATATGACTTATTTTTTTATAGGGTGATTAGCTCAGCTGGTTAGAGCGCTACGTTCACATCGTAGAGGTCACTGGTTCGAATCCAGTATCACCCACCACTTTTTTAAAACCTTATTGAAGACAATTTCCTGAATTAACAAATCATTTAGGGTAGAAATAATCCTGTTATAAGATTATGCATATTAACGGAATCTCTTCTCCAATTTTTGGATTTATGACGAGGGATATGATATAAATTTATAAGAAATTTAGAAATACAAGGCATTCCCATAAAAAACGATGTGAATAAGTCATAACATACTATTGTATAGTTAGATATATGGTGTAAATGTCCAAAGTATTAATTTTGTTATTTAGTGAGAAAGAGGATTTTTTCTCAAAACTTTTCGTAACCAAAATCAGCAAGCGAGAATTTTATGTCATATAAAGCCCATAATACTTTAATAGAAGCATTTTCTTGGGGGTGAGACGAATTTTGTGTCTAAATTTTGAAAATAGTTCAAATAATTCTGAATTAACCTTGTGGATAAATCAATTATTGGGCAGAAAAATATTATAATAATTTGAAATAAAATGCCTTACAAAAATGGCGGTCTCACAATTATAGGATCAATTAAACATTAGGAGACCACCATATTAGTAATACAGAATGAAACCCCCGAATTCGTGAAAGAAAAATTGTCAAGCTTCTGTAAAAAAATGAGTTGGAATTTACACCAACATTTTGGACTCAACTCAGACACCGCTTTTCGCCCTATATTGAGAGCATAAATCAAGTGTTAATCATACCTTAATCAAGCGTTAATAGTAAACGCTTGATTAAGGTATGATAAACGCTAGATTAATAGCTTTAGGAAAGGAGGATAGGAGACAGCAATAGTATATTTTGTTTTATCTTACAATTGCCAGGCAGTCCCCCCAAAAAATGCTGTGGATAAGTTATAACACACTGTTGTATAGTTAGATATGTTATTAAAAATATTAATGCTCTCATTGCTTTAGCATTGTTTTTCAGCTATATGGCTAAAAAGTATATTGCCAAATTCGCTGTTGAATTCCCTAAAATAATAAACAAAAAAAAGAAGATATATCTATGTCTAAAGAATTCATATAATACAGAATAGCTGAAGTTATTACAGTATGCATTAACTTTATTATCCAGTATAAACGAAAATTAAGCTTAGCAGAATGTAACAACCAGCATCAAATGAAAATAGGACTCCTGTAAAAAAATATGGGAATGCCAATTTTAGATTTCTATTGACAAGTTTTTTGATTCACAAGAGACGGTAAAATTAAAGTTGGATATTAAGGAGGTTTAGTAGATATGAGTTATCAGTTTCAGGGCTGTGTTCAAAATATTTGATACTGAAGCTAAAAAAGATGAGTAGAATTATGCAATGTAACCAAAAAATTTATTCATTATCGCCTTTTTATCTAAACCTTAAGAAATAGAAAATGAAGGATAATGCACTAACTAATTATCACTCTAAGTATTTCGCCTGCGAGCTGACCAAAAAATGTTCTTCTGATAGCGATGAGCGGTTTGCCGGAACTATGGTAGATGCACAAGTAGATCTTAATCCCCATCAAATTGATGCTGCTCTATTTGCTTTTCATTCTCCCTTATCCAGAGGTGCAATACTTGCTGATGAAGTAGGTCTTGGTAAAACTATTGAAGCAGGATTATTAATATCGCAAAAGTGGGCAGAATACAAACGCAAAATTCTTATTATTACTCCTGCCAGTTTACGGAAGCAATGGTATCAGGAAATAATGGAAAAGTTTTTTATCCCTTGTGAGATTCTGGAAACAAAATCTTATAATAGTGAGAGACGCAAAGGTAATTTACGCCCCTTCCTGAAAGATAATACTATAAACATTTGTTCATACCATTTTGCTAAAAGCAAGGCATCTGATATTGCCTCCATTCCTTGGGACCTGGTAGTTTTTGATGAAGCACATCGTCTGCGAAATGTTTATAAACCAACCAATATTATGGCAAATACTCTAAAACAAGCATTGATGAGTGCTCCCAAACTTTTATTAACTGCAACGCCCCTACAAAACTCTCTGCTGGAATTATATGGTCTGGTAAGTATTATTGATGATCATATATTTGGAGACCTGAGAACTTATAAAGAACACTACACTTATCTTGACGAAGAAAATACATTTACAGAGCTGAAACTTCGTCTTAAGCCCGTTTGCCATAGAACATTAAGAAGACAGGTTGAGCCATATATAAAATATACAAGACGCCACGCTATTTTGCAAGAATTTACTCCCGAAGATAATGAAGACAAACTATATAATTCGGTTTCCGAGTTTTTACGCAGGGATAATTTAATGTCTCTTCCTTCCAGTCAGAGAAGTTTAATAATACTGGTAATGAGAAAACTTATGGCTTCCTCTTCTTATGCTATTGCTGGAGCTTTGGAAACAATCATAAAAAGATTGAAAGACAGAATCCGAAATACTCTGATTACTACTAAGCTTACAGAAGATATTGCTAAAGATTATGATTGCTTTGAAGAAGATGCGGAAGAAATGGAAAACGGTAATAACCAGGATGAACTTAGCCCCCAAGATATTAAATCCCTTCAGGAAGAAATTCTGGAGCTTTCAAAACTAAAAGAATTGGCTACATCCATAGAATTTAATGCCAAAGGCAAAGCACTGTTATTAGCTTTGGAAAAGGCATTTGCCCGAGCTGAAACATTAGGTGCTCCCCGTAAAGCAATAATTTTTACTGAGTCACGCAAAACACAAGATTATATTTTAAGAGTTCTTAGTGAAACACCCTATAAAGATAATATTGTTCTTTTTAACGGTTCCAATAGCGATGAACGCTCTAAGGAAATATACCATAAATGGCTAAAAAAATATTCAGGAACAGATAAAATTACCGGCTCCAAAACAGCCGATATGAGAAATGCCATAGTGGATTATTTTGAAGATGAAGGAATTATTATGATCGCAACTGAAGCAGGAGCTGAAGGAATCAATCTTCAATTCTGCTCTCTGGTTGTAAATTATGATTTACCCTGGAATCCTCAAAGAATTGATGTTGTAGTTGTTAATTTTCTGAATAATAAGAACGCTGCAGATCAAAGAGTATATGAACTTTTAAATGATAAATTCCGCCTTTTTGAGGGTATTTTTGGAGCCAGTGATGAAGTTTTGGGGGCAATAGAATCCGGTGTGGATTTAGAAAAAAGAATTGTGGATATATACCAAAATTGCCGCAAAGAAGAAGAAATAAATAGAGCATTTGATGAACTTCAAAGTGAATTAATGGAATTAATAGATGAGAAAGTTACTCAATCACGCCAACTTTTACTGGAAAATTTTGATCAGGAAGTGCGCGATAAACTTAAAATCCGTGAGAATAAATCCAACTATCTCTTAAATAAATATGAACAGCTGTTAATGAAATTAACTGAATATGAATTAAAGGAGTATTGCCAATTTAAAGATAGTTCCAGTTTTTTGTTAAAAGAAAATCCTTTCCCGGAAGAAAATATTCCTACTGGTTTATATGAATTACCACGTAGAACGGGTGAGGCATTTTTATATAGATTATCACATAAACTGGCAATTAAATTGATTGATCAAGCCAAAGAAAGACAATTACCACCTGCCGAAATTGAATTTTGCTACAATTCTTCCTCCGGTAGAAACTATGCTCTGGAACAATTCTTAAATAAAGAGGGTTTGCTGTCCTTAACATTGTTAACAGTTGAATCATTTGATCAAATAGAAGAATACATTGTATTTTCGGCAGCAACTAATGAAAGTGAAGTTATCTTTCCTGATGAAATTCCCAAACTATTCAATTTTCCGGCAAAAGTGATAAGAGAATTGACTAAAGAAGATATAATGAAATATCCTGTTTACCCTGATGTGGGAAAGAAAACGACAGAACAAATTGAACTCATAAAACATGAAATATCCAAAAGAAATGCTCAATTCTTTGATGCCGAAGCGCAGAAAATAGAATCCTGGAGTGATGACCTGAAAAATGGACTGGAATATGAAATTAAAGAACTGGATAAAAAAATGAAAGAAGTGAGAAAATCTGCCCGTATTGCCTTATCTCTGGAAGAAAAACTTCAATATCAAAAAGAACTAAGCACTTTGGAAAAATCCAGAAATGCAAAACGAAAAGCTCTATTTGATGAACAAGATAAAATTGATGCACAAAGAGAAAATCTTATCCAAGAAATTGAAAACAAACTGAATCAAAATATCATTCAAACCAATCAGTTTGAAATAATTTGGAGGTTATATGAAAGACCTGGATAGTTATCAGGACAACATCTTTGAGAAACTAAAAAAAGTAAATGAATATGGCTCAGAATATTGGCTTGCCAGAGAACTTGCCGAAACCCTCGGATATTCACAATGGCGAAATTTTGTGAATGTTATAGATAAAGCTAAAGAAGCGTGTAAAAATACCGGTAACAATACCTTAGATCATTTTGCTGACATCAGCAAAACGATCAATGATATCAGAAGTAAAAACATAATATAAGGAGCATTATTATTATGAAACAAATAAAAAAGGAAGACATCACAAAACAAATTAATTTATATCTATTAGAGAAGAGAACTAATATTGAAGATGCAAGTTTTCCTGGATATGCTAAAGTAAAAGTTGAAACAAAATCAGAACCAAATTATGTATTATTTTTTCAATTACCAGAGGAAAAAGAAGTAAAATGGTTCAATGTCTTCAATGGCTTGAATTTGGATCTAAAAGATTTCAACTATGAAGCACCAAAGGTAAAATATTCAGGATTTATTTTATTGATTAATTTGGAAAAGAGAACTTATGCCTGTACTGGAGGATTAGGGTTTCATGCTTTGACAAAAATATATAACATTGAACCAAGGTTTGGACTAAAAATCGCGAAAAAAATAATAATTCCGTTACAATTAAAAGGATTAGTTCAAAAGGACGCAGGAGGTATGCTCAATAGCTTGGATAGAGTATTTAAACCAGGATATTTACCAATAGGAGATTTTGAAAATTTGCATCGCGTGATAACTAATTTAAGAGCAAGTGCAAAAAAAGATGAATCAACAATAATGGACCAAGATTTTGAAATAGGCCATAGCATCAAAGCCGGTGATTCATTGAATGTATCAGGACAAAAAGATTTTAAAGGAATTTTAAGCTTTATTGAAAGGGTGGATTCAATATATAACAGGAAATGCGAAGATACTTTAGAAATACCAGAAATGCTATATGTAAATCCGAAATTTGAAAAAGAACTTATAAGCAAGTTAGAATATGAATTATGCGAAGCAATAAAAAAAAATAAAATTGAAAATCTATTTATTGATGATATGGAAATTGGTTTCTTGCCTGATCGAATAAATAGCTATAAAATCCATTGTGGGAAAAAAGCTAGAGATGATATAAAAACAGTATCAGATGTTTTTATAGAAGCATCTGAATTACTTAATAATGATAATGATATAAATAAGATACAAATTGAATTTGATGTTGATGATGATATTTATAATCTGAATAAGAAGAAATTAAGGTATTATATTTGTGGAGATATTACATATCAAGGTATAACCTATTTTACTATAAGCAATAGATGGTATCGAGCTGATGAGAAATTTGTTGAACAGTTAGATTCTCTAATCAATGAAATTACTTGCTTATCATGTGAAAAGTTAGAACTACCTCTATGGGGAAAAAATTATAAAGAAGATGATTATATAAAAGAATTATACAATGACAAATATACAATTCTTCACAGGCATCTAATACATCCTTCAAATGGGTATGATAAAATTGAGTTATGTGACATAATGAAAAAAGATAACGATGTATTCTACTGGATAAATATAAAGCATGCATCTGGTGCTAAATTAAGAGAACTTTTTTCGCAAGGTTATACTTCTGCTCATTTATTTAGAGATGATAGAGAATTCAAAAATAAAGTAATTAATGCAGATATGGATAATGTTAAAAATCATCAATTAAAAAAAGAAGATATAGATTTACTAAAAGAACTTGAAAATGTGGCATATAGAGATATTAAAATAATATTTGCTATTTATGATGAAACTCATCCTTGTAATGTAGATGTCAGTAAACCGAAAACAACAGATGCTTTAGGTGAAACACTCTCATTATATGCTAAAATTGATTTACTAAGTAGGCAACTGAATATAAGGTCTCTTGGCTATGATGTAGGAGTTGTTAGAATTAAGGATAAGTAATATAAACATTTTTAAAGGTAACACTATGAAAAATAACAAGCTTGAACTAACATGGATCGGGAAGGAAAAAAAGCCAAAACTTGAACCGCGAGTTTTGATTGAAGATTTTGAAAAGTCGTATTATGCTGAGCAAAGAATTTCAGAAAAAGACATCTATGATAATATGTTGATTTTCGGAGATAACCTCTTAGCATTAAAAGCACTGGATTCAAAACTACATGGTGGAATAAAATGTGTTTATATAGACCCTCCATTTAATACAAAACAGGCTTTTGAACATTATGATGATAATCTTGAACATTCTGTCTGGCTTTCCTTAATGAGAGATAGAATAGAATTAATATATTCTCTTTTAGCAGATGACGGCATATTATTTGTACATTTAAATATAGAAGAGTTAGCATATTTTCAAGTAATGTGCGATGGAATATTTGGTAGGGATAACTTAGTTCAGATAATAACCGTAAAGTCAGCCAGTACTGCAAGTTTCAGATCTATTAATACTTGCCCAGTAACTGTTGCAGAATATATATTAATGTATTCTAAAAAACGGGAAAAATATAATAGACCTATGCAATATGTTCCATCTCAGTACACTGAAGATTATGGCACCTACATAATAAACAGAGATCAAACAGTAGATAAATGGAAATTGCAATCTATTGCTGAAATAGTATATAATAATCATGGCTTTTCAGATTGGAAAGAAGCAAAAAAAGCTTGGGGAATTAATTGGAAACATATAAGATTGTTAGAAATGGCAGATTTTTCATTAAAAAATGCTAATTCTGTTGTTAGTTTAAATACTCTTCAAAAACCCTCTAAGCAAATACAAGAATTAATTGAATTATCATTTGATAACAGGGGTATTGTTTTTGAGTATAAAAGAGATAACAAGGACTCAATCTATATATATAATGGAAGGACTTTGGCTTTTTTGAGTTCTAAAATAAGAGAATTCAATGGTATTCCTCAACCATCAGAAGTTCTTACAAATATATGGAATGATATTTCATACTTAAGTTTAGGTCATGAAGGTGGAGTGGATTTTAAAAATGGAAAAAAACCAGAATCACTTATTAAACGAATTCTGGAAATTGCAACTGACGAAGGTGACATAGTTCTTGATTCATTTGCAGGTTCAGGAACGACAGGAGCGGTAGCACATAAAATGGGAAGAAGATGGATAATGGTAGAGCTCGGAGAACATTGTCATACTCATATTATACCCAGAATGAAAAAAGTTATAGATGGAACGGATCAGGGAGGCATAAGTAAAGATGTAAACTGGAAAGGTGGAGGTGGCTTCAGATATTATCGTTTAGCTCCTTCATTGCTGGAAAAGGATAAATGGGGAAATTGGGTTATAAGCAAGGACTATAATAAAGAACTTTTAGCTGAAGCAATATGTAAACTTGAGGGTTTTATTTATGCACCAAGTGAAACAATATTCTGGCAGCAGGGTTATTCCACTGAAAGTGATTATATCTATGTAACTACGCAAATACTTAATGAAGAGCAAATAAGGTTAATTAGTGAAGAAGTGGGAGAAAATAGAACTTTACTAATCCTTTGTCTTGCTTTCACAGCTGATGTTTCCAAGTTCAATAATTTAACTGTGAAAAAGATTCCAAAGCAGATATTAAACAAATGTGAATACGGTAAAGATGATTACAGTTTGAATATCAGGAATCTTCCTTTGATGGAGCAACCGGAAAAACAAAGCAATATATTTGAAGAGGGGGAAATATGAATCCTGAAAGAGAAGTAAATGCCATATCCGGTCGTTTAAGTTTGCGTCCTCCGCAAAGAAAGTCGTTGGAAATATTAAACAGGATAACAGAAATATATGATTTAAATTCTGCAATTATGGATAAGAAATCAATAAATTCTACCGAGGTTTTGAGCACGATAAAGAAAGAATTTCCCCAAATAAAGGATTTTGAAAGGGATTTTCCTTCTTTTTGTTTTGCTTTAGCAACGGGAGTAGGAAAAACCCGTTTGATGGGAGCTTTTATAACTTTTCTATACAGGGTTTTCGGTATATGTAACTATTTTGTTTTAGCACCCAATCTGACAATTTACAATAAGCTTCAACAGGATTTTACTCCCAATACACCTAAGTATGTTTTTAATGGGATATCGGAATTTGCTGTAAATCCTCCTGTGCTGATAACAGGAGATAATTATAATAAGCAATCTACTATTCAATCAGACAGGGCAGGACAAGCCATTATAGAGAGTGTAATAAGTGAAATTAGAATAAACATTTTCAATATCTCCAAAATAAATTCCGAAGTTAGAGGAGGTAAAGAACCAAGGATTAAAAGATTATCCGAATACCTGGGGCAAAGTTATTTTGAGTATTTAGCATCGTTGCCGGATTTGGTTTTAATAATGGATGAATCACATCGCTATAGAGCAACTGCAGGTGCAAGAGCAATAAATGAATTGAAGCCGATTTTGGGATTGGAATTAACCGCCACACCTTTTGTAGAAACAACCAGGGGACCTATTCCCTTTAGAAATGTGATCTATAGCTATCCTTTGGCGAAAGCAATGGAAGATGGATTTGTAAAAGAACCGGCTGTAATAACTCAGAAAAACTTTGATCCCAAAAACTTTAGCTCGGATGCTTTGGAAGAAATTAAACTGAAAGATGGAATAAGTTTGCATGAAATTACTAAAGTGGAATTAACCACTTATGCCAAGCAAAATGGAAAGCCACTTGTGAAACCTTTTGTTTTAGTTATAGCAAGAGATACATTGCATTCAGGGAAATTGCTGGAGACCATAAAATCAGATGATTTTTTTGGAGGCAGATATAAAGACAAAGTTATTCAAGTTGATTCCAGCGTAACGGGAGAAAAAGAAGATGAGATGATTGAGCGTTTGCTGAATGTGGAAAAGTGGGAAGAACCAACCGAAATAGTTATCCATGTAAATATGTTAAAAGAGGGCTGGGATGTTACCAATCTTTATACTATCGTTCCTTTAAGAGCAGCTAATGCCAGAATATTAATTGAACAATCAATTGGAAGAGGACTGCGTTTACCTTATGGAAAGAGAACAGGTGTTGATAGTATAGATCGTTTGAATATTGTTGCTCACGATAAATTTCAGGAAATATTGGATGAAGCAAATCGTCCGGGTTCCATAATTCATTTAGAGCAGTTTATTTTAGACCCTGATAAGGATTTGGAGGGTTTGCAGACAGTAGAAAGCTATCCGGAAAGTGAAACAATTTTTGCTGAAAAGCAAATTAATCCCGATCTGCAATATGAATACCCAGTTCAGAAACAGGAAGAACTCTTTACTTCTGAAATAGAAAAGAAAATTGCCCGCATAACTTATGAAATAATAAAAAAAAATGAAAATCAGCCAAACAGTAAAGCATTGACTGACGATTCTATCCAGCAACTCATTGTTCAGGAAGTAAAACAAAATCTTACCGGAGAACAGCTGGAATTGCAAGGGTTACTGGAAGAAGTTGATATTGCACGAATAGTTAAATCAACTACAGATTATGTAATAGACAAAATAATAGATATCCCGAGAATACTTTTATCCCCCGTTGGAGATATAACAATTGACTATCATCCGTTTGAGCTTGATTGCTCTAAATTGAATTATAATCCGGTGTCCAGAGAACTTTATGCACAATTATTAAGGACAAATGAGCAGCAACAGATTACCGGCAAATCCTATTTTATAAAAGAAACCCGTCTGGAGGACTATATTGTTAGAGAACTATGTAATTATGACGATGTTGCTTATGATGTTCATTCAGATTTTATTTATGAACTTGCAGGTCAGGCAGTAAATCATTTTCTAAGTTATTTAAAAGATGAAAAAGAAGTAACCAAAGTTTTGGTATACTATCAAAAAGCAATAGCAGAATATATTCATACTCAGATGGTAGAGCATCAATATGAAAGGCCAGTAGAATATGAAGTTGTCTTAAGTAAGGGCTTTACGGAACTAAAAAAATCGGCTTATACTGCAAGGAAAAATGATCAGGTATGTTATTTTCAAACAACCCCTGCTGATAAAAGTAAAATACCTTCAATGCTTTTCGGGGGCTATAAAAAGTGCCTTTATCAGATATGTAAATTCCAATCCTATCAAGAATTGCTTATGTCCAGAATACTGGAAAGAGATGCGCTAAAATGGTTTAAACCAGCTATAGGTCAATTTCAGATATTTTATAAAAAAACAGGAATATATCAGGTTGAATATGTTCCCGATTTAATAGCTGAAACAGAAAATGAAATCTTTATGATTGAAGTTAAATCTATTATGGAATTGGAAGATAGTATTGTATTAGCTAAAAAAGATGCTGCTATAAAATGGTGTAATCTTGCAACATCACACAATTTGAAACATTCTGGCAAACCTTGGTTTTATCTCTTAATTCCTCATAATGCAATAGGTGATTTTACTGATTTAATGTCTCTTGCTCAGCAGTATAAAGCATAAATATTTTTTATTTTGAATATAATGCAGTTGGTAAAAGAATGAACAGGATTAAAGTGAAAGGAAATTTTTCAGTGGAAGAGCTGAAAGAGAGAATGATTAGCAGTAAGGATATGGCTGAAAGGAAAAGATGGCAGGCATTGTATTTGGCAAAGACAGGAAAATATACTGTCAAAGAGATTGCAGATATAATAAAGGTTTCGGTTTATACTATCAATAAATGGGTATATAATTTCAATCACAAGGGTGAAGAAGGGATAAAGAGTCATAAAAAAGGTGGAAATCACAGTTCTTTTTTAAGCTGGCAGGAAGAGGAAGATTTTTTGGCTGAACTGAAAAGGAAGGCAGAAAGCGGTATACTTTTAACTGTTAAAAATATCAAGGCAGAACTGGAAAAAAAATTAGGTCACACTGTTTCCAAAGATTATCCTTATGATTTGCTTCACAGGCATAAATGGCAAAAAACAGTTTACCAACACAACCAGAAATGGCAGAGTAAAAGAAAGTAAGAAAAACATACATCAAAACAGAATTAGTGAAGGGGGAACGATCTTATTGTTTATCTTTCTTTGAACGGGGGGTTTACGCTTCCATCGCTTATTTAATAGTTGACGGGGACATCAACCTTCCGGGAAAACGATGTCCTCGTTGTTTTTTATGGTTGACGAGGACATCAACCTTCCGGAAAAACGATGTCCTCGTCGTTTATTATGGTTGACGGGGACATCAACCTTCCGGGAAAAACGATGTTTTCGTTGTTTATTATGGTTGACGGGGACATCAACCTTCCGGAGGAACGATGTCCTCCGGCTACACCTTTCCAGGAAGGATTGCTTACGCAATACGGATTCATTACTGATTCCATCCATAATGGGTAGGCAATGAGTAGGTAATGCAATTAAGGAAGGGATGAAAAAAAAGGATAACAGCTTATAAAACAAGATGATGTAAATATAAAAATAGTGCTTGACCGTAACTGGCATTGTTCAAATAAGGTATGCCTATAAAAGGAACTTGGGGAAAAAGGAAGCAGTGAAACAAAAACAGACACAAATTGAGGACTTTATCAGAGCTTTTAAGCAGGAAAAGCGTTTTTCTTCCACAATTGTAGCTGAAAATATAGAACCCTCTAAAGTGGCGCAAACGGATTTGTATCCTGAGGGTATTTTACCACCTGTGCAGAAATTACTGATAAACAGTGGAATAGAAAAGCTCTATATTCATCAGGCAGAGGCAATTAAAGCTCTTTTAGCAGGGGAAAATGTAGTTGTAAGTGCCGGGGTTGCCAGCGGGAAAAGTTTGGTTTATCAGTCAGTTATTTTAAACAAAATAGTGCAAAATCCGCAAAGTAGAGCTTTACTTCTTTTTCCTACAAAGGCATTGGCACAGGATCAGGCACAGAAAATGCAGACACTTTGTAAAGAGTTGAACAGACAAAATTCTGCTATACCTGCAATAATAAATGGTATTTACGATGGTGATACAGCAACGGATTTACGGGGAAAACTGCGTAAACAGGCAAATATTCTTTTTACTAATCCTGATATGTTGCATTTGGGTATTTTACCGAATCATACTTTGTGGAGTGCATTTTTCTCCCGTTTAGTTTATGTGATAATTGATGAGGTGCATATTTACAGGGGAGTTTTCGGTTCGCATACGGCAAATGTAATCAGGCGTTTGAAACGCATCACGGCTGTTTATGGCATAAA
>Ga0208694_1003988_pt1 | contig 13767 bp, 8 predicted proteins | sample AD_UKC078_MetaG_FD_184442 | JGI IMG/M metagenome (GOLD analysis project Ga0208694, IMG submission 184442) | Active sludge microbial communities of municipal wastewater-treating anaerobic digesters from USA - AD_UKC078_MetaG (SPAdes) (version 2) | ecosystem: Engineered > Bioreactor > Anaerobic >...
AGGGGAATACGACCTCTCATTCACCGGAAAAATAACAAATATAGAATAGCAGGACAGCATTAAGCCGCCCTGCCGTTGAAAATCTAAAGAGCTTTTTCAAGCATCGCATTCATAGCTTTGGCAAAAGAAGCAGTATTATCTATTTTTCCGCCTTCAAGCATCATAGCCTGCACGAAAAGAAGATTCACTGTGTTTTCAAGAACAGCTTCATCGGAATTAGATTCAAGCTTTTTGATAATCGGATGATTCGGATTTATTTCAAACACCGGCTTCACTTCTCCGCCGCTCTGCCCCATTGCTTTGAGCATAGCCTGCATTTGAAATGAAGGATCTGTTGAATCAGCAACAACACAGCACGGAGAATCGGAAAGACGCGATGACGCCTTAACATCTTTAACCTTATCGCCGAGAATTTTTTTAATTTTCTCTATAACATCTTTGGCGCTTTCTTCGCTTTTCTTTTCATCTTCCGTTTTCAGCTCATCTGCAGAATCGGTGCGATTCACAGCTTTAAGATCAAAATCCTTGTATTTGAAAAGAGAAGGTATAACTATTTCATCAATTTCATCATCCATGATGAGAACTTCGATATCTTTTTTGCGGTAATACTCAAGAAGCGGGGAATTCTTCAAATTTTCTTCAGTACCGCCGGTAATGTAATAAATAGACTTCTGATCCGAATTCATTGAAGAAACGTATTCCGCAAACGAAACATAACCTTCTCTCTTTGTCGATTTGAATCTGACAAGTTCCGTAAGAGTTTCACGATTTTCAAAATCCTGATACAAACCTTCTTTCAACGGTTTGCCGAATTCTTTATAGAATTCGGCATATTTTTCTTTGTCCTTTGAAAGAGTTTCAAACTCCGAAAGTATTTTTTTCACGGAATTACTGCGGATCTTCGCCATAACCTTATTCTGCTGAAGAATCTCACGGCTGACGTTGAGGGGAAGATCCTCGGAATCAATTACTCCTTTTACGAAACGCAGATAAACCGGCATAAGTTCTTTTTCATCATCTGTAATAAAGACTCGTTTAACGTAAAGTTTCACACCTGCAGCATAATCTGAACGGAAAAGATCAAACGGAGCTTTTTTAGGAATAAAAAAGAGCGTGGTATAATCAAGTGTTCCTTCAGCGCGTGTATGAATATGAAGCATAGGATCTTCGAAATCACCGGAAAGGGATTTGTAAAATTCATTGTAATCTTCGTTTTTAAGTTCCGATTTGCTTCGTTTCCAGAATGCACTGGCAGAATTTATCTGATCAGTAACTGTTTCTTTCTTTCCGTCTTTTTCGCTCTCGTAAGTCAGAAAAATCGGACAAGCTATGTGATTTGAATATTTTTTTATAAGCTGTTCAATCTGCCACCTGTTGGCATATTCCGCCCCGTTCTCGTTAAGTTTAAGAATTATAGTAGTACCATGAGATTCTCTTTCATCCTCAGTTATTTCAAAACCTGTTTTTCCGTCACTTACCCACTTATACGCTTTATCCGTTCCGGCTTTTTTTGAAATAACTTCAATTTCGTCAGCAATCATAAACGACGAATAAAATCCAACCCCGAACTGACCGATAAGATTTGAATCTTTCTTTGCGTCGCCGGTGAGTTTTTCTATAAAATTCTTTGTTCCTGAACGGGCGATAGTACCGAGATTCTCAGTCAGATCAATTTCATCCATTCCGATTCCGCTATCGGAAATGGTGAGCGTCTTCTTTCCTTCAGAATCCGAAAAACTGATGTCAATTCTTCCGTCAAAATCAACATTTTTGTATGCATCATCTGTAAATTTCAGATATTTCAGCTTGTCAATAGCATCAGACGCATTGGAAACGAGTTCGCGGAGAAATATCTCCTTGTGTGAATAGAGAGAATGAATAATTAGATGAAGCAGTTTGTCAACTTCAGTCTGAAACTGATGTTTCATGAATCCTCCGAAATATTTGTTTATTTTTACTCCACATAAATCTGCAGAGCTTTTTTTGTAATTTCAATTCCATAATGCAAAAGAATAATAAATTCGGCAAATATTTTTAAAAATTATGCGAAAATGACAGGATTATGTTATTATTTCAAGACCATCGGTATTTTCGTTCAAATTCTATGAATATTTTTACTCTTTCAATCTTATCTAGCACAATAACTTTATATTTAGATTCATAGTTATCCAGTTTAGCAATAAAATAATTAAAAGCATCGCCATTATTCCCAGAAAACATATTGCCCAGCATCTTTTTGATCCAGACATTCAAAACACTTGAAACGGAAACCTTCCCGAACTTTCTTATATCCAAACAACTCTCATATTCTTCAGCCTCAAAATAAAAGTGAATGACCTTATACTTTAAACCCTTTCGTTGATATTTAACATTTCGAAAAAGAACAATCTGTTTATTAAAATCATGCTGCATCACAGCATTCCGCATTATAGAAGATATCATTTTCGATAAAGATATCTTTTTAACTTTACAAGCCCGAATCAAAAGTGAATAAGAAATTACTTCAACATTCGCACTGCTCCTTAGTTTCATATATACCTCCGTAATTAATACGGAAAAAGGATTTTTTTTATCAGTAATAATGTATTTTTTTACATGATTATCAAAAATATCTATTGCTCGTGAGACCTTCATGCAAGAATCTCGATATAAATTGAATATTGCGATTTAATCACCATCACAACAATGATTCTTATCTCATAAAAAATGATTTGCAATTACAAACATATTTATTCTCTTATACTACCATCAATCAATTCCCTTATGGAGGAATCATGAAATATTTACCCCTTCTATTCATACTTACAAGCACCTTACTACACTCATCCGATGTTAATGAAAATTTTCTTAAAGCAGTACAGCTAAATGATCTTGAAAAAATAAAATCAGCACTTGCTTCCAAAGCTGACATTAACACGTCTACCTCTGCCGGAAATACTGCTTTGCTTATAGCCTGCAGAAACAGAATAGCCTACCGCAAAATAGACATAATAGAATTTCTTCTCAGCAAAAACATCAACGTAAATGCGGTTGATAATAACGGAGTTTCTGCTCTAAACATTTCAGCAAGATACGGAGATGCAGAAACTGCAAAACTCCTTATTGATAAAAAGGCTGATATAGATCTTGCCGACAATATTGGAACGACTCCCCTTATGATATCGATATATTTTTCAAAAAACTCTGTAGCTGTAATTTTAATTGAAAACGGCGCAGATGTAAATAAACCTAGCAAGAACGGATTTACACCTCTCATGGCAGCGAGTTCGACAGGCAACACTGAAATGGTAAAACTTCTTCTAGAAAAAAATGCAGATCCGTCGGCAAAAGACAATGGCGGACTTGATGCGGCTTATCTTGCTTCAAAAGATGAAATCAGAGCTCTGTTAAAATCTGCAATAAAAAAGACAAAAAAAAAGTGAGGCAAAACCTCACTTCCGGTTAATCAGTCAATTTTCAATATCGTTAAAAACGCTTCCTGAGGAATCTCAACATTCCCCACCATTTTCATTCGTTTCTTCCCTTCTTTCTGCTTCTCAAGAAGTTTCCTCTTACGGGTGATATCTCCGCCGTAACATTTAGCCGTTACATTTTTTCTTAATGCGGAAATATTTTCACGGGCAACGATCTTTGCTCCTACAGCAGCCTGCAACGGGATCTGGAACTGATGGCGCGGAATAATATCCTTGAGCTTCTCAATGATTTCTTTTCCTCTATTATAAGCCTTATCCGTATGAACAATAAATGAAAGCGCATCGACCGGTTCGGAATGAACGAGTATATCGCATTTCACCATTTTTGATTTTCGGTAATCCTTCAATTCATAATCAAACGAAGCGTAACCCTTTGAATAGCTTTTAAGCTTATCATAGAAGTTGAAAACGATTTCAGACAAAGGAAGATCGCTGTGAATTTCAACTCTGTTCTCATCGACATATTTCATGTCGTTTTGGATACCGCGGCATTCCATGATAAGATTCATCAAATTCCCGATATATTCTTTCGGAGTAATGATTGTCGTAGCAACAAACGGCTCCTCAATGCTTTCTATCATTCCAGGATCAGGAAGCTTCACCGGATTATCTACAACAAGGGTTTCACCCTGAACTGTAGTCACGTGATACTCAACACTCGGAGCGGTAGTAACGAGCGAGATATCAAATTCTCTTTCGAGACGTTCCTGAATAATTTCCATATGAAGGAGACCGAGAAAACCGCAGCGGAAACCGAAACCGAGAGCATAAGAATTATCCGGTTCAAACAATAGCGAGGCATCATTCAACTTCAGTTTAGCCAGTGCCTCACGCAAAGCCTCATATTCGTCAGAAAACATCGGATAAAGACCCGCAAAAACCATAGGCTTCGCGTCGCGGAAACCTTTTAGCGGAGCGGCGCACGGATTTGAAGCCAGCGTGATGGTATCGCCGATTTTTGTATCGGTAACCGATTTAATATTCGCGATAACGTATCCGACTTCGCCAGGCAAAAGCTTATCACGCTTTTCAAGATTGAGTCTAAATACCCCGACTTCATTAACAGTGTATTCTCTACCGGAAAAGACCATTTTTATGACATCATCTTTTTTTATTTCGCCATCATAAATTCTGACCTTGACGACCGTACCGACATATTTGTCGAAATAAGAATCAAAAATTAATGCAGAAAGAGGTTTATTTATATCGCCTTTCGGAGCGGGAATATATTCAACAATCTTTTCAAGTAGCTCTTCGATGTTTATGCCTTCTTTTGCAGAAACGGCAACAGCGTGATCAGCATCAAGGCCAAGCGTTTTTTCAATGCTGAGTTTGGTTTTTTCAACATCAGCAGCGGGCATATCGATTTTATTAATAACAGGAATTATTTCAAGATCATTTTCCATAGCAAGATAAAGATTCGCGATAGTCTGGGCCTCAACCCCTTGAGTCGCATCAACGACAAGAAGAACTCCGTCGCACGAAGCAAGAGCACGCGATACTTCGTAGGCAAAGTCAACATGCCCCGGTGTGTCGATAAGATTGAAAATATAATCTTCGCCGTTTTTAGCACTATATTTAAGAGTAATGGCATTAGCCTTAATCGTAATTCCCCTTTCCCGCTCGATATCCATCGTATCAAGCATCTGATCGACCTTATTGCGGTCATCCACGAGACGGCATTTTTCGATTATACGGTCGGCAAGCGTGCTTTTTCCGTGATCGATATGTGCAATAATAGAGAAATTTCTTATGTTTTTCATCTTACCCGGCATTCCTATGAGCTGTTTGTTTATAAGGAAACTTAGCACCTTTACCGGCAAGCATTTTTTAGAGCATTATGCACAACCGTTTATCTTTCTTTGAATTTAGTAATCCGATATTGAGTTGAATTAAAATCGTTTAAAACAAACCGGCTCGGCATTCGATTCTACTGGAGTGATGATATTGAAATTCCGGATTCGACTGAAGAATTTATCGTTCTAGATCCAATAAAGCGCCCATTTTTCACACTTTTGTGATTTTTTTCACATTTTTTACTATTTTTACGATATTTTTATTGACCATGAGGCATATTATCGGCATTTTGACCGCAAGAAACCCGATCAGGAGGGGATTATATGAAAAATATCACAAATATTAACGAACTCGAAGAGTTGATCGAAACCGTAAAATCGGCACAGAAAAAATATGCTGAATTTACACAGGAGCAGGTCGATGAAATTTTCCGCAAGGCAGCGATTGCCGCAAACGCGGAAAGAATCCGTCTTGCTAAAGAAGCCGTTGCGGAAACCGGCATGGGAATCGTTGAAGACAAGGTTATCAAAAACCACTTCGCCGCAGAATACATCTTCAACAAATATAAAGACTGCCAGACATGCGGAATAATTGAAGAAGATAAATCGTTCGGAATAAAGAAAATCGCCGAACCGGTTGGAATTATCGCAGGTGTCGTTCCGACAACCAACCCGACTTCAACAGCGATTTTCAAAGCGCTCCTTGCGCTCAAAACCAGAAACGCGATCATATTCTCGCCGCATCCGCGCGCAAAAAAATGTACAGCCGAAGCAGCAAGAATTGTTCTCAAAGCTGCGGTTGAAGCAGGCGCGCCTGAAAACATAGTCGCATGGATTGATGAACCTACGGTTGAATTAAGCCAGCACTTAATGAAACATAAGGACATTGCACTCATTCTCGCAACCGGCGGTCCCGGCATGGTAAAGGCAGCTTATTCTTCCGGCAATCCGGCAATCGGTGTCGGTGCGGGCAACACACCTGCAGTTATCGATGAAACTGCTCACATCAAAATGGCAGTAAACTCTATTCTTATCAGTAAAACTTTCGATAACGGAGTAATCTGCGCTTCCGAACAGTCTGTCGTTGTCGTTAAAGAAAAATATGATGAAGTTAAACAGGAATTTCTCGACCGCGGTGCTTACATTCTTAACGATAAAGAAAGAAAAAAAGTCGCAGAAACGATTGTCATTAACGGCGCACTAAATGCAAAGATTGTCGGTCAGTCTGCTTATAACATCGCTAAAATTGCAGGAATTACTGTTCCTGAAACAGCAAAGGTTCTCATCGGCGAAACTACGGAAATCAACGCAGACGAAAGCTTCGCGTATGAAAAACTTTCTCCGGTTCTCGCTCTTTACAAAGCGGAAGATTTTAAGGATGCTGTTGCGAAAGCAGTAGCTCTTATCGAATTCGGCGGCTTCGGTCATACTTCAGTTCTTTATACCGATCAGATAATGAATGCCGACCGCGTAAAATATTACGGCGCACAGATGAAAACAGGCCGAGTTCTCATCAACATGCCTGCTTCACACGGAGCGATCGGAGACATTTACAATTTCAGACTCGAACCTTCACTCACGCTCGGATGCGGAAGCTGGGGAGGAAACAGTGTCAGCGAAAACGTCGGAGTTAAACATCTCATCAACACTAAGACTGTTGCGGAAAGGAGAGAAAACATGCTTTGGTTCAGAGTTCCTTCTAAAATTTATTTTAAATACGGTTCACTCCCTGTTGCTCTTCAGGAGCTTGAAGGCAAGAAGCGCGTTCTTATCGTAACAGACAAACCGCTCTTTGATCTCGGCTACACAGAAAAGATTACTAGCATACTTGATGATCTCAAGATCGATCACGAGACTTTCTACGAAGTTGAACCGGATCCGACTTTTGCAACGGTAAACAAAGGTCTTCAGATAATGAACGTATTCAAGCCTGATGCTATAATCGCTCTCGGCGGAGGTTCTCCGATTGACGCGGCGAAAATCATGTGGCTTCTTTACGAAGATCCGAGTCTAAAATTCGAAGGTCTTGCATTGAGATTCATGGATATCAGAAAACGAATCTACAAGTTCCCTTCAATCGGAAAGAAAGCTACAATGATAGCTATTCCGACCACATCTGGAACAGGAAGCGAAGTAACTCCTTTCGCGGTTGTGACCGATGAAAAAACCGGATTCAAATATCCGATCGCGGATTATGAACTTACTCCGGACATGGCAATAGTTGACCCTGAGCTTACCATGAGCATGCCGAAGTCACTTACAGCTTTCTCCGGAATCGACGCCCTTACTCATGCGCTTGAAGCTTATGCATCAGTACTCGCAAGCGATTACACCAACGGAATAGCTCTCGAATCTATGAGACTTCTGTTTAAATATCTTCCGCTTGCTTACACCGAAGGAACTACAAACGTTAAGGCACGCGAAAAAGTTCAATACGCTTCTACACTTGCGGGCATGGCATTCGCAAATGCTTTCCTCGGAATATGCCATTCAACCGCGCACAAATTAGGCGCGCGTCATCATCTGCCGCACGGACTCGCAAACGCGCTTATGATAAGTCACGTAATCAGATTTAATTCAACGGATGCGCCGATAAAACAGACAGCGTTTCCGCAGTATAAATATCCGAACGCTAAAGAGCGTTACGCGAAGATAGCTGACTTCCTCGGTCTCGGCGGAAAAACTGCCGATGACAAAGTGAACAAGCTGATCGACGCAATAGAAAAACTGAAAGCCCAGCTCAACATACCGAAAACAATCGCCGAAGCTTCGGTCGGTGAAACAGAATTCTTTGCGACACTTGATGAAATGAGCGAGCAGGCATTTGATGACCAGTGCACCGGAGCAAACCCGAGGTATCCGTTGATCTCCGAGATCAAGGAGCTTTATACAAAAGCATACCGAGGATAACAAACACGCCGATAAGCAGGGAAATCCTGTTTATTCACACCGATTTATTCCCCCTTGACCGGCAGAAATGCCGGTCACTTTTTTAGGCGCGACACGAGGTCGCGCCATTGCCCGCGAGAAGAGCTTTAGCTCTTAGCGGGATAACGCAACATTCACCTCCGATTTGTGTGCGATTATTATATTGAAATCAATTCATCGAAGCGGACAGGACGTTCGCTGAGAAGAAGCAATATAATAATACCTCAAAAGGTAATTTCACACGAGGTCGCGCCATTGCCCGCGTGAAGAGCTTCAGCTCTTAGCGGGATAACGAAACATTTACCTCAGAGTTTGTGGCGTGAAACCAAATGTAAGTCATTCCCGAAACAGACACGCGTAGTGCACACGATGTGCACCAGTTTGGCGCGCCCAAAGATGGGTTACGCGCAAAAAAAGACTGCTGAGAAAAAATAATATTCTATTGATATCAACGATATATTCTCTCTCATTAAACACGTAACTTTTTTTCGTCTCAGTTCTCCGGTGTTTTCAAGAATCTTCTATAACGACTATCGGCGCCCGAAGGAGTCGATTTGTTCTTTTTTCTTCATAATACTACTCAAATAAAGACTCTATGATTTACGAAAAATGATTTACAAACTAAAACTTTAAAGCTAAGATTAATAGTGCCAATAAAAACAAAGGTGATTTTATGAAATTGAATATTATTCTTGAACCGGCGGAAGAAGGCGGCTTTAACGTAATCGTCCCAGCTCTTGACGGCTGCTTTACTCAAGGCGATACAGAAGCTGAAGCTCTCGAAAACGCAAAAGAGGCTATCCTTTGCTATCTTGAAGGTCTAGAAAAACTCAATCAGATCAAAACTGTTCCAAACGCAACATTCAAGGAAATCGAGGTTTGTCTTTGAGCAAAACATTTTCCGGGAATCAACTCGTAAAAGCTCTGAGACGCATCGGATTTATCGTCGACCACCAAAAAGGAAGTCACATCTTCATGTATAATCCCGAAAAAAACATTTCCATCATTATTCCTCAACACAAGGAAATAAAAAAGGGCACTCTTCATAGTATCATTAAAAAAGCCGGCCTAAACATCGACGAACTGAAGGAACTCCTTTAAGACGGCGCAGCCTCTTTATATTCTTTCGGCTTACGGATAACCGGCCTTATGTCGTCATTGGAAAACAATGAGGCATAAGGATTCGGTTATCGGAAGCCGGGGTTTAATTTATCATCACTATACCCATAACTAAAATCGGCGTCCTTCGGCGCCGATTGATTTACATCTCATGCTGTCGTCCTCCGATCTGCACAAACTTGTCATCCTTGAACTGGTATTTTTCTATCACATACGGATGATTCTCTTTTATTCGAAGATATTGCGTCACTATCTTCGTCTTGGAATCAAACTCCATATAGCTGTCAAGGTACTTCGCTATGTTAAGAGAAAGATTCTCAACCATACGCATAACTTTCCGATCTTTCCGTTCCGACTTTATTTCACTTTCAAAAATTTTTGCTGAGTCATATACCCCAACATAGCCTTTATTAAAAACAAATAATCTATTCTTTTCCACATAAAGATTACCATTACTTAGATTATCAACAATTACTTCCCACAATATGCCATCAATGTATTTATAAACATGAAACATATTAATGGAAAAATTATCGTTTAAAGAGCGTTTCAAATAAGACACATAATAAAAATCTTTAATTTTTCCTATCCTATATAAATATCTTTCTTTATCCTTCGAAGTACTGTTTAGCATTCTACCAATTCTGCATCGATTATTCAATATCTCTTTGAAACCTTTATCGTTTGAATCTATTACTTCAATATTATCTTTTTTAACCCATCCTTCCTTGCCTGGTATATTATATATTTTTACCCAGCCTTCTTCTTTTCCTTCTCCAATCTTAGTCACCGCCACAAACTCATAATTCTTCAGTTTTGTATTTATTCTTGCTTTATCTTCTGCGGCGGCTCTGAGCGCAACATTCTCTCCATGTACTATGCCATATACTCTGTCTTCTATGGGCACTCGCTCTATTTCCCCGAATAACGGCGTCACTAGAACAAGACTCATTAAACAAAATAATTTCATTATCGTTGTTATATATTGTATTTTCATATTAATCTCCCACCTTAGTCTTAACCATATACAATATTCGCTCTACTTTTCTCGGATTCGATCTTCTGTTCTTCACATCAGGTGTGTACTGCATCGTAGATTTATCTATGTAATCATTGTTCGCATTTGGAGTTCCTGGATCGGATGTTAAATATTTTATCACATTTCCAGCCGCGTCATATCTAGCTCCCGTTATGGAAAGAAAATGAGTTTTACCTGTACCAACCTGTATTCCTGTCGGTTTTGAATCAGAAAGTCTAGCCTCAATCTTATTTTGCATATCATTCACATCAAACTCTTCTGAAAGATCTTCAGAAATTAAAGCATACCCAGTTCCATCAAGCATTTTCCCAGGAACCGTATTCACTCCCTGATAAGCTTTCTTAGCATCACCCATTATATTCATATTCTGCGGCGTGTACTTCCGGCCTGTTTCATAAGTAAGCATGTCTGCAAGCATCGTCAGAAAACATCCTTGCTTTGAGATTAAATTAGTGGCTTCATACTCGTGCTTTGATACAGGAGTCTTTGCCTCATAATAGTCTGTCACTACCAATGGAACGTCTTGTCCTTTCTCTTTTATTGTTAATCCATATGATTTTCGCATTTTATCTGTCTTATAGCTTATTGAGATCGGATCTTTCGTAATGTTTGTCGGCAAATCATTATTTATTTTGTTTTCATTCGGGCTTGAATACTTCCCCTGTTTATCCCCTTTGAAAACATTGCCCGCGTTATTTCCTCTCTGTTCCAGTATTTTTACATCCACATAACTGAGCTGATAATTTCCGTTCTCGTCAAGAGTAAATCCTTCTTCTCTATAGGCATCTTTTCCGCTCTTGTCATATTGTTTTATCTGCATACAGCTTGTATCATTATATGTTTCAACGATTACTTCCTTTTGCCTGATCTTCTTGCCGTCAATTGTAGCATACGTTTCTTCTCTTTCCTGATACATTCCGTCTTTCTCTGACATGACTGTTGTTTTCTTCGTCATTCCGTCATCCGATGTTTCAGTTATCGTTTTTACTCCTTTGCTTTCAGTTATCTTAACATCATGCATCGCGGCTTTTGCCTGATAATATGCGTCTGTTCCGTATTCCATCGAGTTGCCGCTTGCTATTGCTCCTTTTATTCGCGCGTTTATTATTTCTCTATCAGTATTGAATCCTTCGCCTGTTATAAGGTTTCCGAGTCTTTCTCCGAAATTAGTAAGTCCATCCCACAAATCTTTCAGGTCATTCTTTATTCGTATTAATCCGGCTCCAAGCGCATTTATAAATCCTTCGCCTGCCTGACTTGTTTCTCCGTTTCTTTTCGCTGCTTCTTCAGCTTTCTCAGCGGCTTCTTGCGCCTTTCTCTTTTCCTCTTTTATCTTTTCACGGCCAACATCTGCTCTGCCTGTTGCCTCTGCCAGTGCTGATCCCGCAAAGCCACCGAGTTCACTTACTTGGTAGTTCATTCCCTCGATAACAGCACCTTGAAATAATTCTTCCATACAAAGATGAATTTCTTTAATTCAAATAGTAATCTGCCGCGGCCTGTTCCGAGGAGCATCATAATTGAAAAGATTGCTATAAATATTAGCGCGGAATAGAATCTGCTTCCGAAAACTGAAGCAAATGTGCTAAAAACTGAAATCTGTTCCGGCGTTTCTTTTTTTACAGCTCCGCTTAATGTAAAATTTCCGTTCTTGCGCCTGATTATTTTTCCGTCTTTTAACGCTGCTGCAGTAAAAGAATACTCGCCCGCCGGCAGATTTTCTATTTTAAACTCACCTGTTTCATTTCTATAAACCGCTTCATCCGTTCCATTCTTTACAATCAGTTCGAAAAAGCCGTCACGGATTTCCTTTGAAGAAATCTTAATATCAACAGAATGTATTCCCGGCACAACCGTATATTCGAGCGTAACGGGCTTTCCGAAATATTGAACCGGCTGGGCTATTATCACAGAATCATCTTTTACCTTCGCGATATTTTTATATTCACCGGGAGTAAGCTTTGCCGCAGAACCGACGATAATTTCATACAGCGCGACCTTTCCCGGCATATCTGTTTTATCAACGGCTTTTACCGCAAAGAAATATCTGCCTTCCTCAAGATCCGCAAATGAAGTTTCCGTATTTTCCGTAAATGTTTTAGGCGGTGAAGGTTTCTCTTTTGCGATACTGTAATAATATCCCTTCACGCGCACATCATCTTCAAGATTCCAGCTGAGCGAGCCGGAAGACAGAGGTGTGCCCTTCCCTTCAGGATGCGTCTTCGATTCGACGGCGGGCATCGGAAGCTGTGTACGGCTCACCATCAAAGGATAGCTCAGCGTGCGGCTGTAATTACCTGCCTTATCAACAGTTCGAATGTGAAAATAAGTTATTCCGTCTTCGAGAAACGGAACCTCATAATATCTCGTGTTAGCTCCGACGTTAACTACAGTCGGATTGAAATAACGTTCGCGGTTTACAGCAAGTGCATATCCTTCGATTCCGGACTCATCTACAGGTGCATTCCATCTTATCTGCGCCGATGACAAGCGCGTCCACTTATTCTGTGGGTGAGTCGCTGAATAAACAAAAGGAATTTCAGCATTCGTGTCCGAAAATTTTCCATAGACGGAACCGCCCTCATTCCAGAGAGCAAGAATTCTGCTGCCGAAAGAAAGCGAGCGCGGATTATATGCCGGGCCTCTTCCTTCGGATAATTTAACCGGTTCAGTTATTTTTCCGTCAGGCGAGATCTTTACAGACGAGATACTGTTTTTTCCTCCGCGTGCGTCATAAAAAAATGCGAAAATATTTTCTCCGCCCGACGAAGCCGTTGGATAATAACAGTTCGCATTTGTATCAAAAACCAGTACAGGCGGCGAGAAGCTTCCGGACTCGCCCATAATGCTGTAATTTATCTTCCAGTTTCCGCCGTCATTATTCTGAAAGAAGCAGTAAACTTTTCCGCCCGATAACAGAAGTGACGGACGCGAATCGTTTCCGGTTGAATTGGTTATATTATCAAATCCCGAATAGGTTTTTCCGTAATCATTCGAACGCATTATAAAAATGTCATCATTAAGTATTCCGCCCTTGGACGACTTTCCCTGCCATGCTATGTAGACATTGGCGCCGGAAGAAGCTATTGACGGAAAAAACGCACCGCGGAATTCCCTGCCGAGAACTGTTATTTTTTCTGCCGGGGAAAAATTTAAATCAGTACCCGCGATGGACTGATAAAGATTAAACTGTTCATTTTCATATGAGTGATATATTACATGGAGCTCGTTTTTATCATCATAAAATATCAACGGTATAAAATCCATTTCTGTTTTGAAAATCAGCTTTTCGGGAGATGTAAATACCCCGCCGTAATCCGAAGAAAACGAATAAAATATACGGTACGAATTCTCTTCTTCGCTGTACGACTGCCAAACTATGAATATTTTTCCATTGGATGAAATAGCTACG
>Ga0208694_1003989_pt1 | contig 13765 bp, 11 predicted proteins | sample AD_UKC078_MetaG_FD_184442 | JGI IMG/M metagenome (GOLD analysis project Ga0208694, IMG submission 184442) | Active sludge microbial communities of municipal wastewater-treating anaerobic digesters from USA - AD_UKC078_MetaG (SPAdes) (version 2) | ecosystem: Engineered > Bioreactor > Anaerobic >...
AATTGCCGAACCGCTTGTCGCCGACATAATCCGGCATCCAATGTACCGTGTCATTATTGCGCGTGAGCCGCTCGCGCAGATCCTCGACGCGGACGTACCACGCCTCGATAGCGCGGTAGATCAGCGGCGTGTCGGTGCGGTCGCAGAACGGGTAGCTGTGGACGATCGTTGTCTGGTGCACCAGCTTCCCCTCCTGCTTCAGACGCTTGATCAAATCTTTGTCGCAATCTTTGCAGAAGCGGCCTTGGTATTCAGGCAACTTGTCCGTGAACTGGCAGACCGAATCGAGCGGGTCGGCCATGACCGTGATTCCCGCCTCCCTGCAGACGCGGAAGTCGTCTTCACCGTACGCTGGTGCGATATGCACCAGACCGGTGCCATCTTCGGTACTTACGAAGTCGTCATTCAAGACGCGGAACGCGCCCTCATCCGCGTACTCTGCAAAGTACGGGAAGAGCGGCTCATAGGTCCATCCTTTCAGGTCACGCCCTTTCAGCCGCGCCAGAACCTGATACTCCTCCGGATTCTTGTAGTAGACATCGAGGCGCGCCTCGGCCATCACGAAACACGTGTCGGCGGCGGTATCGCGCACCACCACGTAGTCGATCTCCGGCCCGGCGCAGATTGCGAGGTTTCCGGGCAGCGTCCACGGCGTGGTGGTCCAGATCAACAGGTTCGTTTTACCCCAAGCCGGATCAGCACCGGACAGCACCTTGACGCGCACCGTGATTGAGGGATCCTGCACGTCCTTATAGTTGTTGCCGGCCTCGAAATTGCTGAGCGGCGTGCTGAGCTTCCAACTGTACGGCATGATGCGGTAGGACTTGTAAACGCGGCCCTGCTCCCACAGTTGCTTAAAGACCCACCAGATGCTCTCCATGAACGTCGGGTCCATGGTTTTATAGTCATTGTCGAAATCGACCCAGCGCCCCATGCGTGTGACGGTCTTGCGCCACTCATTGACATAGGTGAGCACCATCGAGCGGCACTGTTCATTAAACGCCGCCACGCCGAGCTGACGGATTTCATGCGCGCCGCTGACCCCCAGCGCATCCTGTGCTAGCGCTTCGATCGGCAGTCCGTGGCAATCCCAGCCGAAGCGGCGCTCCACATAATATCCGCGCATGGTCTGGTAGCGCGGCACGATATCCTTGATCGTCCCCGCCAGCAGGTGACCGTAGTGCGGCAGGCCCGTCGCAAAGGGCGGCCCGTCATAAAATACATAAGCGTCCTTATCGCGGTTGCGGTCGAGACTCTTCTTAAAGGTGTCGTTCGCCTCCCAATACGACAGCGTCTCGCGCTCCATCGCAGGAAAATCAGACTTATTGGAAACCGGTTGAAACATGATGCGCCTTTCCTCGTAAATGCCCGCGATTATAGCAGATCATCCCTGTGACAGGAACACACAACCGCGCTGTGCGCGGAGTTGACTTTAGGATTTGTGATTTGTGATTTAGGCGCCACAAGCCGCAAGTCGCGGGTCAACCTCTCTTGTTGCGGCCACGCAGTGGCTCGCAACCGTGAGAGTAAAAGCACTGCTCGGATTTTTTCCACAGATTACGCAAGATTTTTGGGGAATGGTATTGCTCGGTTTTTTGGAACCGCCAAGACGCCATGAACGCCAAGAGCACCCCTAGTTTTCATGAAGTTTCATGTGTCTCATGGTTTCAATTGAACAAGAATACTATCGCATTATCGGCGCAATTCACGGTTAAAAAAGCCGAGCCGTGCCTTTTCGTGTGTTTCGTGGTTAAAAACTCACTTCGGCGTTTAGCGGTCATTCCGTCTTGACGCCCTCATGTCCTTTTTGTAAGAATGTAAGAAAAAAGGAATGGCTATGGCACTCGCTAAACTCACCAGCAAAAATCAGTTGACCCTGCCGAAGGACATCGTAGCGCAGTTTCCGGGCGCCCAGTATTTTTCCATTCAGGCGGAGTATGGGCGCATCATCTTGGAGCCCGTCAATCCGCAACCTCTCAGCGCCGTGCATGAAAAAATGGAACAACTCAACATAACCGAGACAGACATCGAAAAGGCTGTGGCGTGGTCGCGCAAAAAGAAATAAAAGCCCCCCGTGTTGTTATCGACACGAACGTCGTCCTCTCTGCCCTTTTGTTCAAATCCGGCAGGGTAAGTTGGCTAGTGCCTCTCTGGCAGTTCGGACGCCTCACACCGATCGTTTCAAAAGCCACCGCAAGCGAGCTGATCCGAGTCTTGAAGTATCCGAAGTTCAAACTCACGCCAGACGAACAAACCGCCGTTCTTTCCGCATTTTTGCCCTACGCAGAGGTTTCCGTCGCACGAGGAGCCGTGTCCGTACCGACCTGCCGCGATCCGGACGACGACATGTTCCTTGTACTCGCCGCCCAAGCTCGCGCGGACTATCTCGTGACCGGCGATGCCGACTTGCTGGCTGTTCGCGGCTTCAAAACGTGCCCGATCATTACGCCGGAACAGCTCCAGCGTAACTTGAAAGTTGAGCGTTGAATGTTGATCGTTGAGCGTTGAACGTTCTGAGTTCAGCGTTCCCAAAAAACGTCCTTGCATCCTCCCGCCTCCGGTCTTACCATGCGCATGTGTTCTTCCCCAATGTTGTTTATTGTTTCGTCGAAAAACCAGCCATGGATCCCACCGCATCACGCATCACACGCTCGCCCCGTTCACCGCGCCTCCGCACCCTGGCGCTTGTGTGCCTCGTGTTGCTCCTCCCCCTCGTTGTGTCCGCCGCCACCGAAGGCCCCTATACCTACATCGTGAGCGACAACAAAGCCACCATCACTGGCTTCGACTTTTCCTACTCCGGGACCTTGTCCATCACCAACAAACTCGGCGGCTATCCAGTCGCCGCTATCGGCGACAGAGCCTTCTACAAGCGCACCAGCCTCATCTCGGCCAACATCCCTGACGAGGTCACATCCATCGGCTTTGCCGCCTTTTACGGATGTTCGTCTCTCGTTTCAATCACCATCCCCGGCAGTGTCACCAACATCGGAGACCACGCTTTCGGCGGTTGTTCGGCTCTTACATCCATCGCCGTTTCAGAAAACAATCTTTATTACGCCAGCAACAACGGCATCCTTTTCAACAAAACCCTCTCGGTACTGATTTCATGTCCCAGAGGTCTCTCCGGTCATGTCGCGATCCCCGACGGCGTCACGTCCATCGGCGACTTCGCCTTTTTCGGCTGTTCCGTACTCACTTCCATCACCATCCCTAACAGTGTCACGTTTATCGGAGACTACGCCTTCGGCGACTGTACCGCCCTCACTTCCGTCATCATCCCCGACAACATCACCTATATTGGCCGGGCGGCCTTTGCCGGTTGCCCCCTGCTGCACACCGTCGTCCTTGGCGCCTCGCTCGCCAACATCGGTAATTGGGCATTCTATAACTGTCCGTCGCTTACCAAGGTCCATGGGCGTGGCAACGCTCCCGCTTACGGCCTGTCCATCCTCGATGAGACCCCGGCCACGATCTATCACCTTCCCGGTGCAACTGGCTGGTCATATTCCCTCAGCGATCGTCCCGCCGTCTGCTGGAATCCCGCCTTCAACCCAGCGTCACCGCCACGTTTTGACTCTGGTGCGTTTGCCTTCGCGCTCACCGGCAGCGCCGACATCCCCGTCCGCATCGAAGCGTGCGACAACCTCGCCGCCCCGATCTGGACGCCCGTCGACGACACCACTATCCCCGCCTCAGGCATCCTCGACTTCACCGATCCTGACGCCGCCTCCCGCCCCTCGCGCTTCTACCGCATTATCTTTCCGCATTGAACGTCAGGCGTTGGAAGTTGCAAAGGTCATCACACCCCACGCCCGACGGTTACGGCCCAGACCGTGCGGGCGCCTGCTTTTTTGAGCATGCGCGCGCATTCGTTGAGCGTCGCGCCGGTGGTCATCACATCATCCACCAGCAGCACACACCGTTGCCGTACCCAGTCGGGACGCGCCACATGAAACGCGCCCAGCATGTTTATGCGCCGACGCGCTGCGTTGAGGTGCGTCTGTGTCTCGGTAACACGTACACGCTCCAGGGTGCGCGTGTCGCAGCGGCGATCGATACGACGCGCCAGTTCGCGCGCCAGCAGCACGGACTGATTGTAAGAGCGCTCTCGTTGCCGCACCGGATGCAGCGGCACCGGCAACACCACGTCCACCGCGTCGGCATTGAAGTGTGCCATCAAGCAGCCCTCCAGCAAGTCCGTAAGATCAGCGCACAACCAGAGGGCGCTGTTGTACTTGAACGCGTGCACCATGTCACGCAACACGCCGGAGAAGTGTCCAGCCGCACGCGCACGATCATAACGCGGCGGCGTCTCGCGACAGACGCTGCACACGAAAGCGTGTTGCACCCGCCCCTCGACCTCGCGACCGCATAGCTCGCACAGACTTGTGCTGTAGAGTTCGATCTTGGCGCGACACTCGTTGCAAAGGTGGCGTCCAGCCCGTTCCGACAGCCGACCGCAACCGTATCCCGGACAGACGCGCGGGTAGACCCCGTCGATCACCTTCGTCATGAATGTGGTCAGGCCGCGCATCTATCGCCTTGTCGACTCGGCCCGCGTTACCAGAGCGTCTCCGGGTATTCGCCCGCCGCGACGAGTTGCCGCACAGCATCAACCACGCGCGGCTTATCTTCACGGTAGGTCACGCCGAACCAGGCGCTCTCGGTCGGCAGCATCGTTACCTCGGCCGCGCCTTCACGAATCATTTCATCCACCACAAACGGAATGTACCACTCCGCTTTGGGATTCCCCGCACGCGTCGCCAACCAAGCCGGGAAACGGCGCTCCAGCGCATCGAACAATACCGGCGTAAAGCCCCAGAGATTCATCGAGACCCGCTCGGCACCCGTCAGCACGACCGGCTGCGCCGGATCCTCACGGTTTTCCACGCCCCCCGGCACGCGCACAAGCTGCGTCATCTCGGTCACCGAGACCAGCAGACCATCCGCCCCCACGTCGCATATACCACGCGCCACGCTACCGTATCCGGAGAGCGTCTGATCCAACCGGTACCCCACCATCGCAAAGCGCGGTTTCGCGGCGCTGTCTGTCGCAGTCGTTTGCAAAAAAGTGGCCAGCCGTTGGAAGGCGTCGCGCCCGTAGAAGTCATCGGCATTGATCGCGGCGAACGGCGTATCGACCACCGTGCGCGCCGCACGGATCGCGTGCGCCGTGCCCCACGGCTTGGTGCGTTCGGCGGGCACGGTCATTCCGTCTGGCAGGTCATCGATCGACTGATAGGCATACGCGACCTCCGCCGCGCCCGCATACCGCGCGCCGATCGTGGTGCGGAAAACTTCGTCAAAATCGCGCCGGATCACGAACACGATACGCCCGAAACCCGCACGCAAGGCATCGTAGACCGAGTAATCCATGATCGTCTCGCCCGACGGGCCCACCGGATCAACCTGCTTAAGCCCGCCGTAGCGGCTGCCCATACCCGCCGCCAAAATCACAACTGTCGGTTTCATGCCCATGATTTTTCTCCAATACACCCTAGACCAAAAAGTGTCAGATCGGGATCGAACGTGAATGCCATGCCGCTATCTTTAAGCGCCCAGTCGGCATATCCGCCGGTCGCCACAAGCGTGAACGTGCAGCTCTGCGACGCGCTCAGATACGCCACGATCTCGCGCACGATCCCTCGGTAACCGATCTGCGCACCGATGCGCATCGCCTGTTGCGTGCTGCGCCCCAGCTCTGGGCACGGCCCCTCCAGCACCACGCGCGGCAACAGCGCCGTACGCTCATAGAGGTAGTCGGTCATCAGCGGCAGCCCCGGCGTAATCACCCCGCCAACATAACGTCGGTCGGGCGTCACAACATCGAAGGTAAGCGCAGTACCAAAATCCGCCACGATCAGCGGCGCACCATAGCGCCGCACGCCGCCGCACGCATCCGCCAGGCGATCCGCGCCGATGCTCTCGGGATCGGGATAGTCGACCGTCACATCCATCGGCAGCGTGGCATCCACCGTCAGCAGGCGGCACGCCCCCAACTCGCGTTGCACGAGTTGCGCCCACGCCGCGTTCACACTCGGCACGACCGACCCCAGCACCACGCCGCACACGTCCTTGTCGTGCGCGGCTTCGCGCAGTGCCTCGGCACAACGCCCCGGCTCTTGCTCGATACCGCCCTTCACATGGCCGACGCGAGACACCCGGCCGTTTTCACACAGCCCGACGCCCGTCGACGTGTTCCCGACATCCACCACCACCATCCGCATCACGCCCATCCCTTCTCACTGTACCACGCGCCACTCCAACGCCAGATCCACCGAAGGCGCGGAATGTGTCAGGCAACCCAGCGAAATCGCGTCGACACCGGTCGCGGCAACCTCCTGCGCCCGCGCCAGCGTGATACCGCCCGATGCCTCGGTCTTTGATACACCGCGACACAGCGCCACGCATGTGCGCATCATCTCGCACGACATGTTATCGAGCATGATCCACTCCGGCCGACCGCGCAACGCGCTCTGGCACTCGGCCACGCTTTCGACTTCGATCTCGACCTCCAGCAGCGGAAAGGCATCGCGCGCCGCCGCCACCGCCAGATCCAGCCGGTCGGGATCGCCTCCCTGCCAGAGGCGACGGTGGTTGTCCTTGACCAGCACGCGGTCATAGAGACCGAAGCGATGGTTCGTGCCGCCGCCGCACGTCACAGCGTACTTCTCGAAAAGCCGCAGATTGGGCGTGGTCTTACGCGTATCGAGAATCATCGTTCCATACGCCTCGACTGCCTCCACGAAGCGCGCGGTCAATGTGGCGATGCCGCACATCCGCTGCATGAAATTGAGTGCCGTACGCTCCGCCGTCAGAATTGAGGCCGCCTTGCCTTCGATCGTCAGAATCGTGTCGCCGGGCTTAACCGTCTCACCATCCGGCACGAGGACCGTCACGCACAGCGTGGGATCGACGCAGGCCAGCACTGCACGTGCTACCGTCACCCCCGCCACGCGGCACGCCTCACGTGCCAGAATCTCGCCGGTCGCACACGCGGCGGAATCAACCAGCGCCAGCGTCGTCGCGTCACCCTCGCCCACGTCCTCGGCCAACGCCGCCTTGACTGCGGCCATCGCCCGCGGATCATCCATCACATCGCACATCGTCGACATCACCCGCCTCCTCTCATCCGCCGTCCGAACAAATACCCGCTGACACCGCCGGCCAAATGGGCCGCGTACGCCACCTGCGACTGCACCAACACCGCCTCAATCACGGTGACTATTCCCAACAGCCATGCCAACGTACGGGCCTTCATACGCACCGGGAAAACTAGCAATAACACATACACCTCACGCTGCGGAAAGAGTGCGGCATAGGCCCCGATCAAGGCGAACACCCCGCCAGATGCGCCTATACACAGCGCCGTATCCAGCGAGCGTCCCGCCGCGCCCGCCGCACCGACCCAGGCACGCAACGCAGGCGGCATCCATTGCGTCAGCGCCGACAACGGCGGCAACAAGGGCAGCACCGCCGTCACGGCCAGCCAGCCCAGTCCGCCCAGCACGCCGCCCCACAGAAAGATCCGCCAGAACCGGCGCCCACCGATCTCCAGCTCCAACCCCGAGCCGAAGAGCAACACCGTCAGCATGTTCAGCCCCAGATGCATCCAACTGGCGTGCAGAAACATGTAGGTCAACGGTTGCCAGAAGAAACCCCGGCTCAACAGCGCGCCGTTCAGACCGAAACAAGAGAGCAGCGCATGTCCGTAGCTGTAGCCATAGACAAACTCGGTCCGCGCCGCCGTCTGCTGCATCAAAAAAACAAAAAGACACACTGCCGCGAGCGCCATCGCGGCAGGTGCCCTCGAAAGCAAACCCCGCAGACGCCACAGCCATCTGCGTAGCATCGTGATCAAATCAGCCTCCGTCTCCGGTTCAGGCGGACTTAATCAGATCCCAGTTCGCGTACATCAGGAAGGTGATGATCGCCAGGAAGATGGTAGCGATGATCGCGCAGATGCCGCCGATCTTATCGCCCGATCCCGTCCCCTGCGCAGCCAGTTCATCGGCCGGATTACGATGACGCGCCGAGATAAAGGCTCCGCCGGACGCCTTGGGCTCTTCCGGAAGAGCACTGACAGCATCGGGTTCTTTCTTCAGTTTCAATTTCATGGGTGGGAGTTTATCAAAGCCGTGCCGCTTTGAGTAGCGGATTTTTATCGCAAAAACAACAATGTCCCGGCATTCGGCACTTGTAACATACCGGTGCCGACGATGGCCGCAGGGTGCGTCGCTGCCGAAACGATGCCGCTCACATGACGGCCATTGATGCGCAGGGCGTGCAACGGCTGCGTGCCCGCGAAATCCAGCGTCAGTTTCGCGCCTTCGGCCAGTTCGATCGTCAACCCCTCCGGAAAAGGCGCGTACGCCTCCGCCACCGCTAGCCGCGTCACACGAACGTCATCGATGGCCGACGACCGATCGCCCCCGGCTGAGTTGAGCCCTTGGAACGCAAGCAGATACGACACGCCGGCCTTGACGTACGGCAGACGGAACGTGTAGCGTTCGTACAGATAATCGGTCGTGGTCGCCGTGCCCACCGTTAAGTCGTTGAGTTTCAGCGCAAAGTCATGACCCGTGCGAGCGTAATTCCCTTCTGTACGCGCTGCCGCCATAAACGAGACCGCGTAGTAGCCATCTTCCGGGAAGGTCACCGCTTGCCGGATTGAGGCGGTCTTTTGCAACCACCCCACTTGCCGCCCCATCGGCACAGCGAATGCAAAGGGCTGGCGCTCCACGCAGATTCCGCTCTTGATGTCGGGATCACCGCTATCGGCGGTCGATGTGAACGACCACGCCGCCCCGCTGGGCGCAACCGTGGTGCCCCCCGTGACCGGGTTCTCGAATCCGCCTTCTTGTACCACGGACGGCCCCACATAGGTCACGCGCACGTCATCAATCAAGCCGATACGCATATGACCGTTCGTGCCGCTGCTGCCCTCAAAACCGATCACGGCGGTCTGGCCTTGCGTCACCGTCGGCAGCGTCACTTCAAATGGTTGGAACCCCGGCGGCCCGAGACTAATCGGTGCGACTCTGACGCCGTCGAACGTCACGTCCAGCGTGTGCCGGGCATTCACACTCGTGTACGCAGCCGCCCGCGTGAACGGTGATCCGCCAGCACCGCCCGCGCCCAAGAACGAAACCCGGTACACGCCGCCGGAAGGGAAGGTCACCGTCGTGTGCAGCTTGCCGTTGCTGAACAGAAAGGCCGCGCGTCCGCCAGCCACCGGACTCACCATCCAACCGCCCAGATCCTCGGCCACGCCCGCCGCCGCTATATTCGTGCCGGTGACACTACCGCTAAGAAGGTTGGTCACCGCGTCGGAGAAGGTCCAGCCGCGACCGTTCAACACCGAGCCGATCTCGTAGCGCGTCTGACTATTGAGCCGCAGCGTGAGATCGCCGGTCCCCTCGAAGGAGCCGTCCTCTACCAAGTTGTCGTCATCATCCACCCGTTCCAGCCGAATATCGTCGATCAACGACGTACGGTCGCCCGCTTCGATGTGTACACCACGGAACATGAGACCGTAGCTACCCGCCTCACGGTGCGGCAGGCGGATGTCACGACGCGTGAAGAGATCACTACTCGCCTCGACCTTGCTCACCGCCTCGCCGTCAAACACCACCTCCAGCAGATGCGGGACGTGTGATGTGCGCCGCGCATGCGCGAAAGTCAGCCGGTACACGCCCGCCTGCGGCAACGTGACCGTCCCCTCCATGGTGCCGGAACGCTGCACAAAAGCGACCACGCGCCCGCCCCAGAGTAGCGGGACCCATGCCGCGAGCCAGGGCGTACCGGGCGTGGCCAAGCCAGCCCCCTTGTCGACCAATGTCGAGGAGTCGATCTCTGTGATTTGTGTTCGCGGCATGAAGGTCCACTCCGCGCCACCTGAACCGTACCCCCAGGCGCCAGCGCCCATCGAACCACTTGTCTTCTCAAAGTCCGCGTTCGGCACGCTGCCTGTCACGAGCGGCGCACGCGCCGATACCGTCGGCGGCGCGAGGCGGAGCGCACCCGCCTCCACGCGCACCGTCTTCACGCCCTGCGGAATCTCCGCCGTGGACCACACACCGGCCCCGGCCTTGGCTAACACGCCCGCCTCGGTCAGCGTCTGCACGCCGATGCTGCCATCGGCCACTGTGACACGCCGCCCGCCCGTCGCGAAATCTGCCGCGCTGTTAGTCGTGATCGTCACGTCAAAATCGTCGCGTTTCACCAGCGGGCCAAGTGTCAACGCGCCCTCCTCCACATATGGAGCGCGCAACGGTAGTCCAGCCTGACGCCGTAGATACAGCGTGCCGCTGCCGCGCTTGACGAGCAGACCGTCGCCGTCTAATCCGCTCAACGTCAGAGTCTCGCCCTGCTCAATCTCCATCTCGGCTGTCGCCCCGGTGCGCACCGCCACACCGCCCTGATACGCACGGTTGAACCATTTGCTCTGCAGATACGCCTCCACCGTCAGCCGGTCGTTCTCGCTCAGTACGTTGTCGAACACCAACACCTCGGCCAACTGACCACCGCCCTGACGGAAATTCGTGACCGGGGGCATATAGTTGCGGTCGTTGAAAAAATTTGAAAATTGGGCCGTGCCGACGACCAAGTGTGCGCCGAACAGTTCATACCAATCGTGCGGATACCGCGTGTATCCGACGCGACGCCCGTCCAGCGACACCCAAGCGTTGCGCAAGCTGTCCACCGCCTCATCGGCAAACAACGGCGTCGGCGATGCATTGGCTGATCCGACATGAAAATCCTTGCTTCCACCATTACCGCTACCGCTCCAACCACCGAAGAAGAATCCGTGGTATCCGTTGCCGCCCCGCGTACCACGTACCGCAAAAAAGCTCTTGCCGATCAACGCTTTGTTGCTGGTGACCGTCCCCCCCGTACCGGGCTGCATCAGCGCGAGCCAGCAGCCGTTGCTTTTCATTGTGCCAAACTCGAGATACTGTTTCGCACCCAGCCAGTCATGGCTCGCCAGCACGGGCCCCGGCGACTCCTTGTAACGTCCGGCATACATCAGGGTCGGTGCCGCCGTGTCGGTCTCGCGCACGTCGCACCAGCGCTGAACTTGAGTAGGTGATTCGCTATCCATAACCACGTTGGTTGTGGCATCAACCCACAGCAACAGATTGTTGGTGAGAATATGCGGCGGCAGCACGGGGACCGCCAGCGAACTGCTGGCATCCAGCGCCAGCGTGCCCTGATCAACTTCAATCGTGCCGCCGGTGAAGTGCGACGCCGTCACAGTCAGACGCCCCTCGCCAAGCTTTCGTAACGTCCCAGCGACCACCACATCCGCCTCGGCCACGGCGCCGGTCACCACCGTTTCCACAGTCCTGCCGTGCCCTACCGAGGGCGCCTGCGCCCATGTCGTCCACACCGCCACACACAACACGCAAGCCACAACTACACCGCGCCACACGCTTCGCTTAATTGATGTCATCGCCCCACCTCCTCTATCATTGCGCACCATCGATCATCTCACACCACGACACCTTATACGCCACCCACTTATTCCTGTCAAGTATGGAACGAGTCTACTTCTGACTCCACCTTCATAGGTGCGTTTAACACGCAGGTGGTAGAAAACCTTCGGTATCTGCTAGAATGATGCAACGACAGTAAGGAAGCGCCCATGTCATTTCGAGGATGGAGAAAGACAGCGCTCACTTTGCCTGATGGCAGGGTTGTGGATGCGGTGTGTCCGGTTATTTTGTCTGCGAGCCGCGCAACGGATATTCCTGCTTTCTTTTCAACATGGATGATCAACCGCTTGCGAGCAGGTTATGTGCGTTGGATAAATCCGTTCAACGCCGACCAAGTCCAATATGTTTCGCTTGCGGATGCACGCGTGATCGTCTTCTGGACAAAGAACCCCAAGCCGCTTCTGCGTTACTTGCCGCAAATCGATGCGACTGGCATCAACTACTACTTTCAGTTCACCGTCAATGACTATGAAAAAGAAGGCCTGGAACCGAATGTTCCGCCGCTGACCGAACGCATCGAGGTGTTCAAACGGTTGTCGTCTACAATCGGACCGAAACGGGTTGTCTGGCGTTTCGATCCACTGCTCTTGTCGGACTCACTGAGCATTGATGTGTTGCTCGACCGCATTGCTCACATCGCCGGGCAACTCAAAGAGCATACACGGAAGCTCGTGATCAGTTTCGCCGACATTGAATGCTACCAAAAAGTCCGCAACAATCTCGCTCGACAACCCGCACATTACAGGGAGCTTACGCCCGACCTCATGCGCGACTTCGGCAAGCGTCTCAGCGATATGAACAAGCAGTGGAAATTTGAAATCGCCACCTGTGCCGAAACAGTAGACTTGGAGCAATTCGGTATCAAACACAACCGGTGCATCGATGACGATCTTATGGTTGAACTGTTTTCACACGATGCCGCGCTGATGGATTTTCTCGGTCATGAACCAGACCTTTTTGCGGGTTCAGACCGACCGTACTTCAAGGACAAAGGACAACGGAAAGAGTGCGGCTGCATCGTCAGTAAAGACATCGGCATGTATAACACCTGCCATCATCTTTGCGCGTACTGCTACGCAACTTCTCACCTATTACTTCCTACCACCGCCCGGTAGTTGCCGATTGCTTCGGTGGTGCGCAGAGCGCGGTTGTAAAGCCTGAGCCCCTGCACGGATGGTGCAAGGAATGCCTGGAACGCCCCTGTCACATCGCCCATCTCCAAGGGCAGACGACCCCAGCCGTATGGACGGACCGTTCCGCCGTCGCAGAAAACACCATCGGCAATGACTGAGATCACTGCAGCTGAGAAGTCGCAGATAAAGACGACGTGATGACGCTTCCCGGCTTCGATCACGCCGGGATCGGTGTGCCAAAGCGCTGTCCGCGAGCCGTCTCCAAGTTCAATCGCCAGCGTGGGGCGTCCGCCCAACTCCGAAGTCGCAACACGCACCCCGCAACCGTCCTCCGTCAGGGTCGAAAACAAGGTTTGCCCCGGTGCCGCATCGGTCAGGTTCAGCCACACTTCGACCGTCACCCCGCCATACGCCAGATCGCCGAATCCGCGCGGCACGGTCGGACGCGACGCCGCATCGCCGTCATCCTTCTTTTCCAACAGCATCCCGTTGGTACAGACCTCCTTGGCCTGAGTTTGATTCCACAATCCGTCCAGCAGGGCGCGGTCAAGCGGATGGACACGCGCCACCGTCTTCTGCGTCTCTGTCAGCCAGAAACGGCCTTCGTGTTCAATCAGATCAGGATAACTCATACGGATCGCCACGTTGGCATCGAACAGAACCAGTTCCGGCTCCGACCAATGGATAAAGCCGTCGGCGTTCAGCACACCACCCGAAAGGAATGCCGGATTGCGTCCTGCCCAAGACTTTCCACCGTGGTGATGGTACCAGAAGAGGTACTTGCCCTCTGACGTGACAAACATCTTGGGACAGGCGCGTGGCGTTTTGAACGTCCGTTTGCCGGGCGCGAACGTCATGGGTTCGGGCAACGACCAAGTGAGTCCGTTGTCCCGGCTGTAACTCTGTGCGGGCACGCCGTTCGCGGTGCGGAAGACACAGAGAAGATCGTTGCCGGTGAGCGGCACCAGATTGTGTTCTTCCTGAACACTGCCGAGTGCCGGGTTGCGAATGCCTTTGTCGCCTTCCGGCAGCAGACGGAATTCGAGCTTGTCGGGATCGCGTTCCGTCAGGATGTTGGAGGCCTCCACCACCCACCCCTCTCCGTCCCGCATGAAAAACTTGCCGAGTTTG
>Ga0208694_1003992_pt1 | contig 13747 bp, 7 predicted proteins | sample AD_UKC078_MetaG_FD_184442 | JGI IMG/M metagenome (GOLD analysis project Ga0208694, IMG submission 184442) | Active sludge microbial communities of municipal wastewater-treating anaerobic digesters from USA - AD_UKC078_MetaG (SPAdes) (version 2) | ecosystem: Engineered > Bioreactor > Anaerobic >...
CAGATGCCGTCTCCACAAGGCTCAAACCCAGTGATGCGCCGTCCGCCGCTGATCACGGGCGTAGCATTGGGCGCAGCCGCATAAGTGATGCGACCGCCGGCACGTCCCGAATCCTCCGGTGAGAAACCGATCGGCCCCTCAATGGGATACGTACCACTGCGGAACAAGACGAGGATGTCGCGGTCCGGCTCCGCCTGACGCAGCGCGCGCACGGCATCACGCGCCCGCGCCAACGTGGCGAACGGACGCTCCTTGGTGCCGGGATCGGTGTCCTTGCCGTCCGGCGCGACCCAGAAATCGGCTTGCTCCTCGGCAAACGCCTTGTCGGCAAAACGGCACCCGCAGGCTAACAGTCCCAAACACATGAACAGAACCTTCATGGCGTCTCCTTGATAGTCAACTGTGAATCCATCTCTCCGCGAACCGCGACTAACTCAAAAGATTTCAACGTGCGGGAGCCGGATTTCACACGATCACCATAAACCGTTTCACGGCACACACCCTTGACCGACAACGGGATCACCCTTTCCTGGCTTGCTGTGTTCAGCATGTACCACCAGCGTGCCCCCTCTGCCACGGCTGTCCGCAAAATCACATCGTCGAAACGCACCTCCTCGCCAAAATCAACGAGCGGTAAACTGCGGAACGACGCCGTCCATGTCCGCACTAAATCCTCGATGCCATGTGTACCCAACGTGAAACCACCGATCGACACCTCTTTCATGTCGAAGAGCGCTAAAGCACGGGCATAATACACGAGCGGCCAACGTCCGGGATAGAGCGGTGCCGTACAGCGTCCCGGTGCCTCATTCTTCCACGGCGCGGGCATGGTAAGCTTGCGTCCGCGGGAAAACTCACCGTGTGTCTCAAAATAATATTGGTGAATCGTCACCGCATCAACAGCCCCCAGCACTTCTTTCTGAAACGCCGGCTCTAAATCAAAGAGCGGCGGCACCAACTTCTCATCCGGCCAATACTTGCGCTCACACCGCACGATCCCCCAACTGAAAATCCGATCAAGACAAACCGCCTCATGCTTCGCAAGGCGCGGGACGTCCAGTCCCATTTCGAGAAACGACTCATCGGAAAACGGTTTACAGAAACGCCCGCCGGATGTGCACATCTGGGATATGGAAGGGACATCCAAACGGAGATACAGTTTCGCATCTGAATTTCGCGAGCGAATCCGCGCGGCAACCTTTTCGTAAAAGCCGCTCACAATTTCAGCGCGCCAACGCAAGAATCGGTTCCGGCGTGCCGGGTCATTCCTGATCCAATCAGCCCGGATCTTGAAGCGTTGCGCATCACCCGGCGTGCCGGGGAGGATCTCGCCGATTCCTTTTGCGAACGTCTCCATGGTCCAATCGTCGTATGAGCCGTCCAGCCACAACCCCAGTTGCGTGAGATTCCAATGATTCAGATAGAATGAAATTCCTCCGAACGACGGCAAATCGGCAAGCATGTCGCAGTGTTCGTCGACAAGCCCCATCACCGCGTCTTGCGTTTCGCGACGCAATGCGTTAAAAATCGGGGGCTTGTACATAAATGGCGTCACGGGGATCTCGCCATCCGCATAAACAACGTTCAATACCGTCTGGTCACCTGCGATCACCTGTTCTCGCGTGCCGAACTTCAGGTTCAATGTCGGCAAACGGCTCATCCCGAAACTGGGCACAAAGGTGATGTCTCGCTCCGCGCAACGCGCCGCGAAGAGATGCGGGAAGTCCGCCGGATGGTGGCGCATCCCGCTCGGCCATGTTCCCTTTTCCTTGCGAGAGCGATAAACGGGGCCGTTGTACCACACCGTCGGGTAGAACCACAGGTCTTGGCCTGCCCACGAGAAATAATCCATGGCGCTCACAAGATCGCGGTCATACGTCGCAGGATCGACGCCCCCGACGCCACCGAAGCACATTGAAAGAACAGGGTCCTCCCAATACAAGCCAGCCTTGCGGGCCTTATGCGCCGCAAGCGAAGGGAGCGGCGCGGCCGGGCCGTACCGGTCTTTTTCAGGCGCGGCATACGCAATCGTAACCGGCCCCACTGCACCGGGCTTATCCGGCTGGTATCCCTCAAAGATCAACCCCAACCACGTTGACGGGTGGCGAAACACATACTCGTAGACAAGCGGCTTGCCTGTGACGGGGAACTCGCTACCCGTCAGGATGCCCGAACCCAAAACCTGCTGCTCGGAACCCGCTGTACGGATCTCGCCGAAATCAGGTTGCGTCTGCGACACCATCAGCGAACGGTAGGTGTCGTCTGGATAAGTGATCCTCACGCGCAAAAGTAAATTCGTCGCGGGTAGCTCACGTACATACGCGAACCGGTCATGCGATTTTATTCCGGTCTCGCGAAACCTGCATCCGGGAATCTCGCCAACCTTTGTCTCGCCGATTGCAGCACAGGGTTTTTCCGAATAGGGATCGATTGTCGCAACAACCTGCCACTCCGGCGCGACAGTTGCCTTGGCGGGCAATGGCGGGGGCATGTGTTTTTTTCGGGCGGCAGACGAGCGCGCCGAATCAACAAGGTTTTTCTTAGCATCAAATCGAGTTTTGATTTCACCGGGTGTCAACGGCACAGCGAAAAAATGCAGCGCATCAATCACCGCACCCGCCTTTTTCCTGCGGGAGCAATCCTCGCCGACAACGTATCGCTCCAACGCGACGGGAACCCACGGCTCGACTTCACGCCGTTGCACGAGTTCACCGTTCGCGTACACTGCGGTTTGCCCCTTCGCCGCATCCCAAGATGCCACAATATGTACGGGCACATCCGGTTCAAGTAAGCCATCGGCAAGCCGGCCATAAACCAGCCGCTTGCCGGAGTCTACGTCGAAGCGCACATATTCAGCCCAATACCAAATCGTGGGGGTACCCTCGCGCGCCCATGCGTCCGCATCTGCAAAATAAACATGATCCCGCGCGTCGCACCCTTCCTGATTCGGCGTAACCCACAACTCGATCGATCCGCGAGCAACAGGGACCTCGTCCGCCGGATACACGCCAGGCGCAACCGCTGCAAATGTCGCACTGCCGACACAACAAAACGCTGCTACTGTCCCCCAAAACCGGGTTCTCACCAAGCGTCCTCCGCCTCAGCGCACAGTCATCAGGAACCCGCGCCGCGACAGGGTCACCCGAATTTTTCCGTCCTCTCCCACTGGCGAAAAGTCCCCGGCGCCTTGCGCAATGCCGGTGTTGACGACCCGCCAACGCGCGAGGTCAGGAAGAGTCCCGGTGACAGTCCCGATTTCGTAGGTCGTCCCGGCATCCAACGGATCCAGCTCACTTCTTCCGAAATCAACGATCACTTGGCCGTCGTAGTCACAATTCGTCAGGACGAAATGTCCCGTCAGCGTACCTGATGCGTCCACCGCAGGCTTGAACGTGGGCGAAGTCAACGTCACCCCCGACAGCGTCAATGTCGCAAGTTCAGCAGCGCGGAGGGTTGTCGCCACCAGACCACCGCCGGATATTGTACCGCTGCCGGAAACCTCCCCGAACACAAGCGCTGAACCGGGATTGAAGACCGTCCCTGCGGCAAGTTCGGCGCTGGCGGATGGAGTCGCAGCATCGTTCGCGACTGCAAGCGTACCGCTCTCCACTTTCAGCGTGTCTGCGAACGCCCACGAGACCGGATCATCTGCGACCAGAGTGCGCGCTCCTTCGACGATCGTGGCCTGCGGCGTAAACGCGAGTGTGCCAGTGCCTTTTTTGACGATCCCTCCCGTACCGGAAATCTTTTGTCCGACCGTCCACGTTTTGGTCGCTGGCACGTTCAACGTCAATCCGCCTGCCCGGCAGTCAACGATGATTCCCAAACCGCCCGTGAAAGTGAAGTCGTAGTCACCAGTCCCGGGTATCCATTCGCCGTTATCGAAGGCAAATGTCAGTTTGTAATTGTCACCGCTCCACTTCGTGATCTTTTCACCGTAGAATGTCGAGTTGTTCCGGAACAGCATCGATCCCCGCCCCGCCTGGCGCACATGAACATCAGCGTAATGATTGTTGCCCGCGATGGCGTACGAGCTGGCATCAAACGTGAATGCCGCCTCTCCCTCCCAATACAACTGCCAAGACGAATAGTTGTATGAGCCGATTTTGAGCGTTGCGCCGTTCTCAAAAAGGTAGCGTGCGCGCGTCCAAGTCTGTTCGTCCGCACAATTCAGGCGAAATCCGCAATCAAGTGTGCCGCCGTTCACTCGTACCTCCGGATAGGAGGGCTTGCCGGATGTCATTGTGCCGACACGCAGCGTGTCGCACTTCACCGTGCCCCCGTTGGTGATTTGGAGCATGGCGTTTGTCGCGAAGGCGCTCGCGCCGATATTTCCGCCGACGAAAAAGTGCTGGTTGTTATCCAGATATGCTTCATCCACGGTCAATATAGGCTGCGCAACTCCCTCTGCGGCGTTGAGGCCGATCGCCACCACACCACCGGCAGACTTTACGTTGCCAGCACCTTGGAGGACGAGTTCACCTTCAACCACATTCAGGGCGGCATACTCGCCTGTCGGCGCACCGCCGTTCGGATCTAATGCGAAACCGTACCGCGGGCATCCATTAGGACCCGTCCCTATCCCGGCACCAGACGTCACAACCGTGTTGCCGTTCTTCGCCGCAAGCGTGACCTTGCCGGGGCCGGCCTTGATCAATGCACCGCCTGCGGCACTGAACGGGCCGAATGTCATGTCGCCCGAGGTCTTCACCACAATCGGATTCGTCGTGACCGCAGACGCCATTGACAACTTGGAGGGGATCGCTGATGCTGTTGTCCCCGCGTATTCAAATGTGCCCCCCTTGAGCGTCAGCGTGGCGGCATCTGCAAATGTGAGGCCTAACGCGCGCGCATCGGTGAAAGAGAGCCAGCCGGACTCGACCGACACGCCGCCGTAGAACTCGTTACCCGTGTTCTGAAGGACTGCGTGTCCCCCACCCTTCGTGACAAGTGCGCCGCGCGTGAGTTTCCCGCCCAGATTCAACGTGCCGCCGGACACCACCGACACATTCAGCGTATCCTTCGCACGGAACTCGACTGCCGCCGTCGCGTTGGATGTCACGGCTTCATCAAGACGGATCTCAAGCGTCTCGGCCGGCGAATCATCAACCGTCACGTGCGTCACACCGTTCAAGTCTTCTTCAAAAACGAACTCCTGCATTGAGGCGTTGTGATTGATCGTCACGGCGCCGGTTATGGCGAGCGTCACACCGTCTGCCAGTTCGATCGCGCCGGAGGAGTTTTCGGTGCCGAGCGTCAGGGCATCAAGCGTAACCGACTGGCCGAACACAACCTTGCCCCCTTGCACCTCGACCTTAACCGTGTCTGCCACAGTTCCGGCGAGCGTCAGTGTGCCGCGTCCCCTCTTAACTAAGACCCCCTTCTCGTTGCTCTTCGAAGAGATTGCCGCCGTGATCGTCACATCGTAATCTGTGTCGACAACCAGCCCCTGCTCACCGAGTTCAACTCCATCCAGCGCATGCACGAACGTCGCGTTATCACGTCTCGCCACCAACGTTCCGCCATTGGCGGCGAGCAGAGCAAGGCCTGTGCCGCCATTGACCGCCGCCCCCGTGCCGCCAATAATTTGCGGCACGCTCATCACGCCTCCGTCCAGAACGAGTTTAGTCTTCCGCCCCTGCGCGTACGCAAGCGTGATGCCGATCGAATCAAGCGCTGTGAACGTTCCCCCCTTTTGGGTGAAGACGCATGTCAGATCCGCGTCACTCACCGCAACCTGTCCCATGAACATCTGCCGTACCGTGATCGCACCGCCTTCTTGTGTGAACGTCCCGAAACCGTTGCGCCCCACGCAAACACCGAGATTTGGCACAGACGCATCGAGTGTGCCCTTAAGCATACGCACGCTCCCTGTGCTTGACGCACCAGCGTGTCCGAGGCTCAGGCCGCCTGCCCCTGGAAAACGAAGCACGCCATCCTCAATGGTCATGTCCGCCGTGCCATTCCATCCGAGCGCAATCATTTCATCGGAATTGAAATCGATCACCGTATCTGCCCTGCGGATCGTGGCCACACTCTTTGTCGGCACATTTGCGTTGGGATTATATCCCAGATAAAATTCCCCGCGCAGATCATGCTGGCCGCCGTTGACCGTGAGTCGCCCGGCATCCGCGCCGCCGCCAAAGTGGAACTTTTTGAGGCTTGTCCATGCCCCACCCTCAATGGTGATCTTCGGGTCGGTGTTTGCCGGCCAGGCGTTGACCAACGCATTCGTCCACACGCAATCCTTCAGGATCATCTCCCCATTCACACGGAACTGCGCACTGTCATTCCCTCGATAAGAATCGATCAATGAATTGGTCGCGGCAAACACACAATCGACACCGGCAATATCATTGCCGATCTTGGTTTCCTTTGAGACCAGCCACGAACTGTTGAGGACGCGCACACGTGTCGGCGCATTCGCCGACCATCCCAAGCCCAATTCATGCCCGACTTCCACGACGCCGCCATCCGTTACGTCAAAGTCGAAATCGGCCCCGTTGGACACTCCGGAAAATTTGTAGTCCTGACTTTCAGAGAAGACCATTCTGGCGTTGTTCGTCACAACAAAGTGGATATCGCGCGGTTTCCCCGCATAACCCAAAGTCATCCGGGCGATATTGAATATACCGCCATCAGTGACCGTCACGTCGACTGCCGTACGTGAATCCCCCCCCCGCGCCTGATGGAATATTCAGGTTCGCAGCCGCAGTCAACACGCCGCCATCCACGACAAGCTCCGTACGTGCCGCACGTGAGCGCACATTGATGTTGGCGACCTTCGCGGTCACGCCGTTGCGCACCTCGACACGGTGTACAGCCCCCGCGAGTGTCGCCGCGTCATTCCCGTGCGAAACCGTCCAATCGTAATTGTGTGCCGTGCCGGAAGGATCATGAAAATTAAACTCGCCGGAGTGGAATATAATCCCCGCCACACCGTCCTGATTATAGGCGTGGAATACAGGGTTCGTGAACTTAAACGGCGCACCCCTCGTGTCATTATACATTTCAAACGAAAAGAAATGACTGTACTGATCGTAAAAGGCGAAAGGCTCACCTTGATAAATCGCCGTCGCGTACGTTGGAGGCGCCCACACCGTATTCGAGCCGCAGAAAGTAATTTCCGTCCCGTCCGTGTTGGCATCGACACGCCACGCTACGGGATTTGTCCAAGTGCCTTCCGGCAGTGTGACGGTATACTTTCCCTGTGCCGCATTGTACCACCAGGCTTGACCATTCACCGTGTCCGGTACCGCCTCAGGATTCCACTTCGTAGCGTCGTTAAACGCGCCGCTCACCGGTGCCGCCCATTGGTTTCCCAAAGCGGCAAATGCACCGCCGAGCATCACCAAACTAAAAAATGCAATTCTTTTCATCTTCAACCTCATTTCACTACCATCCCATAGGGTAGACCGGTAACCCACCGACCCCATAGTCGGTACGCATTATGCGGGGGGGGGGGGAAAGTCAACCCTAAATTTTTCAAAAAAGTGTCGGCTTCGGAGGTGTCTGCCTGTAACCTACAGGCATCATGAAAAAACGAATTCCCCAATTGCTTGGGGCCGCGCCTCCGAAACCAACAAAGATAGTGTACACCGTGCTGCGGCAGTTCGTCCAGTGGTTTCCCGGTAATCGGTTAATGACAGGGGTGTGCGAAGATCATGCGTTCTGATGAAAAGGGGGAGCAGAGAGTCGGGAGCGCGGGCGTCCTCGCCCGCAACAACGTGTCTTGCAAAAGGCTGACGCACCCACTTCCCTGAGGGTCAAACCGCGCATCGGAATCACGATCGGCCTTTCACAGAGCGGGCGGGGACGCCCGCGCTCCCGACTGCGCACACACAAACCACGCACTAAACTCGCATGCCCCCTGTCACCAACCGATTACGGATTCCCGCCGGGATGATCCAGCGGCTCGCCGAAGAGTATAAGCTCGACATCCGCAAGTGGTCGGCGGCGAGCCATGTGGTCGCGTTGATGTACGGCCAGCTCGCGGGAAAACCTCAAACCTGAAACCTCAAAAAAGACACCAAAAAACCAAGCAAATCCGCATGGGTAAGGGTGAACTGTGCCGCCTATGGGATGCTATTGCTCACAAAACAGCGTCACGCTGGATTTTCCGCAGATGATCGCGTTGTTGGCGACCCGGCTGGTCTTCTGGATGGACTGCAATCCCTTGTTGTTGGTGTGCGGCACAAAATAAGAGCAGGAGGACGAGACATCAAGCCGCAACACATCGCCGGGGCTGATCCTGAAGGCGTGATCTGAAAAACAGAAATCCACCGCCTTCTCCGTGCCCGGCGTATAGTCCGGCGTAACGTAGCACAGCGACGTGATGTCGTCGCGAAGCGGATAGGCCACGCCGTCCTTGACCAAACTCAGGCGCACATAGAAACAGGTGTCCTCGCAGTCGGACGTGCAGACGAGCCGGGCGGTCATGCGTCCGCGCACATCTAACTCCCGTGTGAACGGCTTCGAAAGGAAGCTGATGACGTCAGGCCGGAAATTCGGCGGATCCTGCACGGGCATGCCCCCGAAGTTCAGGCAAAGTCCACCTTTGAAGGGAACGGGATTCTTGGGGTCGTAGACATAGGAGATGGCGGCAGGCGCACCCGGCTGCGCGTCCAGCGTCCTGTTGTTCAGATAGAACGTGTGCGCGACGGGACCGTTGACCAGTTTGTCCGTGTGGTGCCAGACATTTTCATAAAGCGCATAATAACTGGTTTTCCCCGGCTGGATGAAAGTGAGCGGCGTCCCTTTCCGGATATGATCAAACCACTGGATGGTGCTGTTGGGACAAACCATAGCCAGCGATCCTTCGGGAAACTCGACCGGCATGCTGTCCTTCTTGCTGTACTTCACCAGATTGTTGCCGCCGTGGTCGTACGCGCCAACGACCAACGCGCACCGGGCGCGCTGCGCCGCAGGCATTCTGGCCCACATGTCGAAGATGCCGCCGGTATAGATGTCGTACATGCCGGTTGTCAGCAAAATGGGGAAGGTGGCTTTGGTGACCGCCTCGTAGGAGTCGTAACCGCCCTCGACGGTCTTCCAGAACGGATCGTCTTCGCGGGGATGCGCGAACACCGAGTCGAGCCACGGCACCGCTTCGCCGAAATAGCGTTTGGAAAAATCGCAGAGCGGCAAGTCGCGGAACGACACGGAGCGGTCGCGTTGCAACTGCGTGTTCTTTTTCTTGTAGCCGCCGATGAACCAGTTGCCGTGCAATCCGATCTTAAAAAAACCGTTCCGATAGACAATGTTGTACCGGTTGCAGTCCTGAATCGCCAGGACGGCGCCTTTGATATCCGGCGGGTTGGTGTCGATATACAGGAAATGGACACTGGACAGATAGCTTCCGCCGCTCAAAAAAATCTCGCCGTTGTAAAAGGGCAGCTTCCGTATCCACTCCAGAAACGCCAGTCCGTCCGCGCGTTCCGTGGCATAAGGGATCCAGTCGCCCTCGCTGCGTCCGCACCCCCGGCAATGCTGCGTAATCCAGACATAGCTGTCCGGGGTCCACCTCTGACCGGCGAACGTCTCGGGCTTGACCCGCTCGTCTTTGACATACGGGTTACGCTGGATGACAATCGGGCACTTCATGCCGTCAGGCGGCACGGCTCCGTACGTGTACAGCTTCACGCCATCCGGCATGGGCACCATCTCTTCGAAATAACGGGCCTTGGCGCCATTAGGACAAACCGTCTCGATCACCTGTACGTCTGCACGGAGCAACGGAACCATCGCCAGCAGACTCATCCCGATCAGTTTTTTCAACCATCTGCTCAAAGTCAAAACAACCTCACTTTGTCCGGTTGTCTCCAGAAGAAGATACGGCATTGAGGTTATAGCCGAGACGAGGTCAGGCCTCCTCCGCCCCGCCGAAAAGTTGATCCAACGCATCGCCGATCATCTCCAGTGCTTCCTCCAGATCGCTGTCTTTCACGTTTAGCGGCGGCAGGAAACGCACCACATGCTCGCCAGCCACACAACAGAGCAGACCCATCTCGCGGCAGGCGTCCACGACCTCTTTGGCGGATCCCTCGACCACCATGCCGACCATCAACCCTTTGCCGCGCACCTCCAGCACCTGATCGTACTTTTCGACAAACATCGCGAGTCCCTCGACGAACAGGGTGCCCGCATTTTCCGCCTGTGTGACCAGCGCCTCTTCTTCGATAACTTCCATCACCGCCAACGCCGCGGCGCTCGACACCGGATTGCCGCCGAACGTCGAAGCGTGGTGGCCCGGTTGAAAAAGGTCCGACAACGCGGGGGATGCCACCAGCGCACCCATCGGAATCCCGTCCGCCAGCGATTTGGCCAACGTGAAAGCGTCCGGCTTAACCGGGAAGTGCTGCCAGGCGAACCACTTGCCGGTACGCCCCATGCCGCACTGCACCTCGTCGCACAACATCAGCAGGCCTTTTTCGTCGCAAAGCTTGCGGACGCCGACCATGAACTCTTCGGTGGTCGGCATAACACCGCCTTCGCCCTGCACCGCCTCAAGCATCACAGCCACAGTCCGTTCGTTGACAGCGGCTTTCACTGAGTCGAGATTGTTGAACTCGGCGAAAGTGAAACCTATCGGCAACGGGTCAAACCCCTTCTGGATTTTAGCCTGCCCGGTTGCCGCCACAGTGGCTAATGTGCGCCCGTGAAAAGAGTTCTGCATACAGATGATCTCGTATTTGCCCTTCGCGTTGCCCCACAGCCGCGCCAGCTTGATCATCGCTTCGTTGGCTTCCGCGCCGGAATTACAGAAAAAGCACTTCCCGTTCAAAGAGAGTTTGGAAAGCTTCTGCGCCAACAGTGCCTGGCTCGCATTGTAAAAGAGGTTGGAGCAGTGCCCCAGCGTGGCCACCTGATCCTGCACCGCCTTGACCACCTTGGGATGACAGTGGCCCACATTATGGACCGCGATCCCGGCCGTGAAATCCAGATACATCATGCCATCCGGATCGCGGACCTTGCAGCCGCTGCCGCTGGTCAACGTCACGGTCGGCGCATAGGTATGCATCACATACTGGTTAAACAAAGCGGCAATGTCGTCACTCTTACTCATCTGCAATAATCTCCGTTCCTACACCTTTTTTCGTGAAAATCTCCAACAACAACGAATGCGGCATGCGGCCGTCGACCAGATGGACCTTGCCCACACCGGCCTGGATCGCCTCCACACAACTATCCAGCTTCGGCAACATGCCGCCGCCCACAACGCCGGTCTCCTTCAGCTTGCGCACACTGCCGATCCGCAGCGTGGCCAGCAGGGACGCGGGGTCATTCACGTCCATCAGCAGTCCCGGCACATCCGAAACAAACGCCAGCTTGCGTACTTTCATGGCCTTGGCCAGAGCCGCCGCAGCCGTGTCCGCATTGACGTTATACACCTTGCCGTCCGGCCCCGTGCCCAGCGGCGTCACCACCGGCACGATACCCGCGTCCAGCATCTCCGCGACCGGCCGGACATCAATCGACACCGGCTCGCCCACAAATCCCCAATCCAACTCCGCTCCGCTGACCGGATCCGTCCCGGTCTTCTTCACGACGCCGAAAATCCAATCGCCGTGCAGAGGTCGCGCGTTCGCAAAGTGCCGATGCAACATCCGCACCACCTTGGCGTTCACCTCGTCCTTGATCACCCGCTCGACGACCCGCATGGCCTCCTCGGTGGTGACGCGCAGGCCCTGCACGAACAGCGGCGTGACGCCCGCAGCCTCCATGCCGCGCGAGATCGCCTTGCCGCCGCCATGCACCAGCACCGTCTTCATACCTACCGCGTTCATGAACGCGATGTCTGTTAGCAGGCGATCGAGGTTCTCCTCGACCTCCATGACACTGCCGCCGACCTTCACCAGCACGACCGAGCCTTTGAAATCCTGAATGTACGGCAGTGCCTCGGTCAGCACCGCCGCCTTCTCGATGAACTTCTGCATGCTCCTGTCCTGCCGCCCTTTTTCTTGCATGTCAATCATGTCAAAATGGCCCAACCTCCTTCAACTTCGCCCTGATCCCGTCCGGCAACTTATCCGCAAGTTCCGGATGGCTCTCGACCAAGCGCAGGATATCCAGCCAGTCCTTCTGCCGCTTACTGGGCCGCCGACTTTCATCGGCATACGCGGCCAGCTTACCCGCCAGCGTATCTTCCAGCGAAGCCACGCGCATCAGCATGCCCCACACATCCGCAGCCACAGCACGCGCCGGAAACTGCCGGTAGCGCTCTTCGGTGGAAATCTGGACACTGACCTTCGAGTTGCCTTTCAAATTGACAGCCCCAGGGAAACGCTCCGCTTTGAACCCTTCCTTTTCCAACGCGCTGACCGCCTCCTCGACGCGATCCAGAGCAATCACCAGATCGACATCGGCCGTCACCATCGGCTCTTCCACCCAGTGGTTGACCGCGATGCCGCCGATCACGCACCAAGGCACATCCAGCCGCTCGAGCACGGAGACGAGACGCATCACGTCCCCGCCTCCGCCCGCTGTCTGCCAATCGTAAAACGCCTTCTGCGTCATGCTCCCTATCCGCCTTACCGATAAATTGACAAGATTACAGAATTCCCATGATCAGAAACCCCATCCTGTAAATCCTGTAATCCTGGCTAAACTTATCCCTCGTTGTCGTCCGAATCCCGGGGTCGCCATGCTTCCGCTCAGCTTAAGTCGTGTATTCGGCGTTGATCTTCACGTAATCACACGAGAGATCGCACGTATAAATCGTATCCTCACCCTCACCGAGATGCAGGTCTACCGTCACGTCAAAGGCCCGCTTGCGCATCACATCCTGCATGGCCTTGAGCAGTGCCTTATCCGCCACATGCCCTTGGTCATACGCGCAGATATCGCCGTAATAGACCTGTGCCTTCTGGTCATCGACCTCCGCGCCGGAATAGCCGACCGCCGCGATTACACGCCCCCAGTTGGGGTCGAGCCCAAACCACGAGGTTTTGACCAACGCCGACTTGGCCACCGCGCGCGCCGCCGCCTGTGCGTCCTGCTCGGTCCGCGCTCCGAGCACGCGCACCGTCACGAACTTGGTCGCGCCCTCGCCGTCCAGCACCATCTTCTTACCGAGTTCCAGACAGACCGTCATCAGTGCGTCCACGAAATACTGCCACTGCGGATGGTACGGCGTCAGCGTCTCATTGCCAGCCTCGCCGCTGGCCATCAGGATCACCGTGTCGTTGGTGCTGCGGTCGCCGTCCACCACAACCCGGTTGAAACTTACCTCCACCGCCTCGCGCAAAGCCTGATCCAAAGCTTTCGGATGCACATCGGCATCCGTCGTGATGAACCCCAACATCGTCGCCATGTCGGGCTCGATCATGCCGGATCCTTTGCACATGCCGCCGATCATCACCGTCTTGCCGTCAACATCAAGTTCCACCGCCACCTGCTTGTCCACAGTGTCGGTTGTCATAATCGCATACGCGGCATCACTGCCTCCTGTGGAACTCAAGGCGCCGACCGCCTTCTTGATGCCCTTCGCGATACGCTCCATCGGCAGGTGCACGCCGATCACGCCGGTTGAACAAACCAGCACAAGCTGCTCGTCGATGCCCAGCGCCTCACCGGTCAGGCGGGCCATTTCGCGTGCGTTCTGCAACCCGGTCTCGCCGGTACAGGCGTTCGCGCAGCCGCTGTTGATGACTACCGCCTGAGCCTGCCCGGCAGGCGTCCGCTCCCGGTCGATCCGAACCGGCGCCGCCGCAACCTTATTGGTCGTGTACACGGCCGCCACCGCCGC
>Ga0208694_1003998_pt1 | contig 13728 bp, 5 predicted proteins | sample AD_UKC078_MetaG_FD_184442 | JGI IMG/M metagenome (GOLD analysis project Ga0208694, IMG submission 184442) | Active sludge microbial communities of municipal wastewater-treating anaerobic digesters from USA - AD_UKC078_MetaG (SPAdes) (version 2) | ecosystem: Engineered > Bioreactor > Anaerobic >...
GGTTCCGGAGAAGGAAGACCTCGGCAGCCGCCAGAGACTTGTCGCGTTCAGCCAGGCAATAGGCCCGTAGGTCCTCGACGAATTTCCGTTCGCTCTCTTTCAGCCCCGGCGGCTCGCTGCGAACCTTATCGCCGCGTTCAATCAGCAAGGGCTGATAGAGATGACGGTCGAAGTGGATCGTGGGCAGGTCGCGGAGGTCTTGCTTGTAGATGCCATCGCCATCGTCGATGAGCTTCTGGATCGCGACAATCAGTTGCGATTCGCCTCGGGCGACCTTGACGGTGTAGTTCTGGAAGTTGGCATCGTCGCGGTCGAGCGTCCTGTAGACCATGTGCTCGGAATCCCACCGCTCTTGCTGGTTGCGGTAGAACTTGTCGGTGTACTTCCGAAGAACCGTCAGTGCCGCTTCGTTCAGCAGCGCCGTGCCTGCAAAAGAATCGGGCCTGACGACCGCGTCATCAGCAACAAGGCTGTAGAGTCGGGCGGGTTCGGTCCTCGACAGAATCACCCGTGGCACATCCGGGCGAATCGCCAGGTTGCGCATTCCCTTGCGTTCCTTGTACTCGAGCAGATCGATGTAGACCTTCTCCCAATCCACGAGTGCCAGGCTCTCGTCGGGGATGGGCCGTTCCCGACCGGCCTTCACCGCCGTCGCGGTCAACCCATCAGCGCCGCTCTCCAGCGTCTGGACCTTCAATGACATATCCACTCGCACCCGTATGCCAGGGTCAACATCGAGCAGGATGTCGGTCTCATCAACGAAGCTGCGTTCATCCGGAACACGCGGCACTACCAGCCCTTGGTCAAGGAAGTCACCATTCGCTCGGATCGGCAAGGGCAACTCCACGTCGCCTTGCGTCTCGACGCCTTCCTTCTCCAGGTACTCGCGGAACTGCGACATGTAGTTCGCTCGGACAGCAAAGATGTTGAGCGTCTCCAACAGCGGGACGTGCTGAGGGTGGCTGCCATCCAAGGCTGAGCTGCGCTTCAAGGTGAAGTCCTTACCTCGCAGACGCACACCACGCCCGAAGAGCTGGATGATCTCCGAGCCTTCTTTGCGGCCGATGTTCAGGAGGCCCATGTTCGACACGCGCCAGGAGTTCCAGCCCTCCATGAACTTCTTCGCGCCGATCAAAATCTCGACGCTCGTGTCAGGCTCATTGATTCCCTCGAACAGCGAGTCTGCAATGGCGTCTTCCTCAAGAACGATGCCGGAGTCGTCATCCTCGACGAGCTTCTTGAACGTGCTGGTGTCGCCGATGTAGATCAGGCCGAAGTATTCCTCCGCGCCGCTGGCCTTCAGACCTAGCTCGCCAGCGCGGCCTCTCAGGTCGCATAGATGCAAGCCGCCGCCTGTTGGCGTGTGGAGCACCTTGGACAGAATATCCTGGTAGGTCGCCTCAGCATCCGTTCCGGCCGCCCGCAGGTACTGGAACTTGTCCGCGAAAACGTCCTGGCCATCCGGATCAACCAGCCCAGTCTTGCCGTCCAGCAGCTTCTTGATCGCCTTCACCGCCCATCCGCGTTTGTTCTCCAGCAAGTGGTGCAGGAATCTCGCCACGGTCAGCACGTCGCTCCGCTTTTCCTTGTCCTCGGTGTAGACGGCATTCACGCTGCTACCGACAAACACCCAAAGCGGCTTCTCCAGGTTGTACGGGCGCAGGTCGTCCCCTTGCTCCTCGAATACCCGCTGCTGCTCATAGAAGGACAGCAGGTTGCCAAGAAGCAGCGTCTCGGTCTTCTCTTCGGTGGTCTCTTCCTTCAGGTTCAGGATGCGGAAATCCTTGCCGTATCCGTCGCCGTGGAAGTACCGATACGAGTAGTCGAAGACGATGGCCTTGCCGTATTCCGTCGTCAGGTCGTCGTTACGGGCTGCGGTCAGGGCCTGGCCGAAGGTGGCGCTGTACTCGAAAGTGAACCCCGTCTGGCCCAACGCATCGCGGAAACTCCGCCACGCTTCGCCGCCTGACCCCTTGTGACCTTCGTCCACGAAGATCAGGTTGTTGCCCTCGAAAGACTCGACGGGGACGCTCAGTCCGCCGCCGCGTTTCTCCTCGACGAGCTTGGTGATCTCGATGACCCGAACGGCATCCCGCTCGGCCATGCCGAGGCCGCTCTCATTGAGGTCGAACCGGCGGCACGGGATGCTCGATGCCGTCATCTCCTCGATGTGCTGCTCGCTCAGCCCCTCGTTGGGCGTGATCAGAAGGATGTTGTCCAACGGCAGGTTGTTGTAGTGCAGGAACTGCCGGTAGTTCAGATGCATGATCAGCGTCTTGCCGCTGCCGGTCGCCATCCAGAAGGCCAGCTTCTTCAGGTCCGACTCTGTGAACTTCGCATCTTTCGGGTCTCCGGCGCTCTTAGCCGCATTACACTTATCGACGAAGCTGTTGAGCGCCCTCAGAAGCTCCCCGCGCCGGTTGAAGTAGGCGTCCAGGAAGATCTCCGTATAGAGCACCGCCAAATGCTGGAAGTAGCGCAGCGTGATCGGCTCTGGGCGGCGGGCGTTCATGGCCCGCAGATGCTCGCGGATGTTGTCGTCGTATCGCGACAGGTCTGCCGCGCCCACCTTCACCTTGTCGCCCCGAGCGATCAATCGGTGATGGACGTAACTGCGCCCCGATGCATCGAACCCCTCGGCAGCCTCGCTCACGTCGGCCAGTAGGTCGCGATTGTTGTCATACCCGAACAGGCCGTTGAGCCACGCCAGCATGGCGAGCCGCTGCTCGAGCTTCACATACTCCGGACTTCCGTTGTTTGCTCGGGCCATCGGCTACGCCTCCACCGTCGAGAACATCCGGGCCTTGAACACCGGCTCAAGCGCCCTGGCGTTGGGGATGAATGAATCGCCGTTGACGAAGACCTCGTCTGCGCCTTCCGTCAACTTCTGGTCGGCGACGAACTTCTTGTCCCGTTCCAGGTCCTTCTTTTGCCAGGCGTCCGTATCACGCCAGATCACGGCGATCTGCCTGTGATCAATCCGGCCGCGATACACGAGGTATCGCCGCCCACCATCGTCGTAAACCTTGCGCGTGCTGACATGCAGGCCAAGGAGGTAGTTGAACGTTTCCGGCACGTCCACGGTCCTGTCGACGGATTCGCCGTCCTCCATGACGGTCAGCTTGTAGGCAAAGGGGCGGGCCAGCTTCTCGACGTTCAACAGCGTCTCGCTCTTGCGAGCCTCCCACTTGAGCATGTACTTGAGCAGGTAGTCGTCGAACTTCAACGCGCCCTGGCCGGATGCGTCATCGAAGCGGATACTGCCCAAGGCGTCCTCATAGCTTTCCAGGCGGACGTACTTAACAATACGAGGGCTTCGCTCAGCTTCTTCTGCTGTGGCCAGCCGTTTGGGCTTTCCATCCTTCCATTCTGGCGCGAACGTTACCTTTTTGATGCGCGGGAGCAAGACCGTGTCGAAATAGCGCCCCATCTCGGCCATGATGAACTTTCGATTCCCACCGTCTTCGCGGTTGAGGTTGATGACCGCGTGTCCAGTCGTTCCTGAACCGCCAAAGAAGTCGACACAATACGCATCGTCTTCCACGCCCGCTGCGAAGATCGCATCACCGACGGTGTGTACCGATTTGGGATAGGAAAACGGGTTGTGCTCACCGATGATGTCGCCGAGAAGATTTGCCCCGAAGGTTCCCGCATTGTATCGCGGATCGACCCAGTTACTAAAGAGTGCGGCGGTCCTATCCTGAGCCTCAATCAACTGGTAGATCGTCAAGTTATCGCTGCACTGAAGCTGCTTCCTATCGACCAGGTTCTGGCATGATTCATACGAACGACGCCAAACGCGCTCCCTGCGATCCGGTGGATCATTCGGTTGGCCGCTCAGCGGAAAGACTCGAAGAAAACCTTCTTTGGTCTTCCCTGTGGGATAATCATGCACGTTCCTATCCGGCGGCGGCTCAATGCCCACAACCGCCTTCGTGTCTGGATCGACTAGCACAGCATAGAAACTATTAGGCCGTCCATAGCGGAAATTGCTCTCTGCCGTTCCGCTGCGCTTGAACGGCCGCAGTTCGACGCCGTCCTTGCTCATTCGACCAGACAGCGTGCGATCCGAATCCTGGCGCACGCAGGCGAGCATATACTCATGGGTATTGGCCAGCACCTTTGCTTTTCCGCCCTGGGGATGATGATTGACGATGATCATCTCGCGACGAAGGAACGGGAAGTGCTTGTCGATCAATTCAGCCAAGTCAACCATCTCAAAGTCATCAATCGCGATGAAGACGACTGGATCATCCGTGAGGAGTCGCATGGCAACGGCAAGGCGGTTCTGCATCAATGACAACCACGACGAGCGCAAGTATTCGTTCTTGTAGAGAATCTCGGAATCGCCGGTGTTGTACGGAGGATCAATGTAGACACACTCAACCTTGCCACGGAGCGAGTCCAGTAGCATCGTCAAGGCCTGAAAGTTCTCACTATGGATAAGAACCCCATCAAGCACAGCGTCCAAGGCCTCAAATGAACCAAGCAGGCGATCTGTTAAGGCTTGGGAGAGACACTTCGTATCAAGCACCAGCGTCGGATGAGCCTTGAGGAACGCGATGCGCCTGTCCTTCTTGCTCTTGCCGTTTGAGAACAGGTCGGATTGCTCCTCATCAATGTGGAACAGGTCTTTCCATTCAGCCCACTGAGCGTCACAGTCGGCGATTTCGGGGTAGAAGCTCCCATCGATGGTGCCGACTGTGATGCAGTATTGCGTCTCGGTGATGAACTTCCGCTTCTCCCAGAGCATCTTCTGGAACGACTCGATCTGTTCGAGGAAGTCGATGATCCGGCTACCGACGGCCTTGATCACCCGCATGACCTGGAACCAACCCTCGGACCGGTCTTCACCGGCGGTCTCCATCTCGTCCAGGTTCAGGACTTCATTCTTCAGGTAAAAGTCCAGCTCGCCGCAGAGGAAGCCCTTCAGGTCCTTGTGGATGAAGAAGTCGGACGTGTTCCGCCGCGTGTATTGGCGCAGATGGTGTTCGAGGAAGCTGACCGGTTGGCCGTCACTGTTCTTGTGCCGCTCGACCGCGACGGCCAGAAGGGCCTTGTCCGCCTTCTTCAGCCGCTTGGGGATGGAATCGACGGCGTCGGCGATGATCTTGTCCTGCTGGTTCTTGGTGCCGTAGGTGACGGCTTCCTGGTCGGTGAGAGGCCGATACTCGAAGGGGATGACCAGCTGGCTGGCCTTGTCGTCCCAGTCGATCTCCTTGACGCGAGGAATGAAGAACCGCGTGTCACCCTTGACGTTGTTCTGCTCGACGTTGGCGGCCTTGATCTTGAAGTGGACGGTCACGCCGCGCGACGTGAAGGAGTAGTCGTGGAAGTTCTCGGCGGTCTTGACGTAGTACTGGTCGTGGTTCGCCCAGTGCAGGTAGACCTCTTCGCCGTTGTAGGGGATGGCGTAGCGCTGCCGCTTCGAGTAGCGCCGCTTGGAGATGAAGTCGCCGTCCTGGTAGTAGCGGCTGAAGAAGGTGTGCAGGTGGTTGAAGATCGTGGCTTCGAGGGCTTGACGGCCTCGACCACCGGCGGCCTTGCCCTTGAGGTCCAGATACTTCTTGCCCAGCGGCGTGCTGTGATACGCCTCAGCCAGACGACCATCTGCGTCGAGAGCGTCCTTGCCCAGCGACTCGGTGATCTGCTTGGCGACCTCTACAAGCTCCTTGGCAGCCTGCGACTGGTCGGCGAGGACCCCGCGATCCAGTTCGTCGGCGATGGCCTTGGGCAGGTCGGTCGAGATGAACTTCTCGATCACGTCCCGCTTGTAGTTCATGATGCGGTAGATGCCGAAGTCCAGATCGGCGCAATCAAACTGGAAGAGCTCGCGTAGCAGGCCCTGGAACTTCTCGCGGTACTGGTCCATTGTCGTCATTCCTGTTCACCTGAGGTCTCGGAACCGCTCTGGGCCAGTCCGCTCTGAACCCAACGGTCGATGGCGTCCTTGTGGAAACGCCATCGCTTGCCGATCTTCGTGCCGGGGATTTTGTTCTCGACCGCCAGCTTGTAGAGCGTGGACTTGGAGATCTTCAGGTACTCCGCCAGCTCGTCCATCGTCATGATCTCGTCGCGTTCGGCTGCCATAGGCTGCTCCAAGTACCCCGCATCACTCTGGTCGCGGATTATCCATGCGTCACGGCGGCTATTATCCGTATTTCGCCGGTGTTCGCAAGCGGAAACCGCTGGCATCCGGGAATCCGCTGGACGCGGAGAGGCGTGGCGGATAGACTAACCCGGCTTCCGCTACTGGAGGGTGTTTTCACTCTTTTTCGGGGGATCGAGCTCCGGAATCCTTCGGGATTTGAGTGCGATTCGTGTTTCAAGGACGTGTAGTGGCGACCTGCCCCCTTGCGTGCCTTCTTCTGATGCCGGTATTCTGCGGACATGTTTCTGAAATGCAGTATGCGCCGCAAGGACGGCAAAGAGCATCGCTCGTGGTCGGTGGTGGAGAGTCGCCGCGTCGCCGGCCACCGCGTGGTGCAGCGCCACGTGCTCTACCTTGGCGAGATCAATGATTCGCAACGCGCCGCGTGGGAGAAGTCGCTCGCCGTCTTCGATGAGCAACGCCAGGAGTCACTGACGTGCGCGTTGTTTCCCGAAGATCGCACGCCGCCCCCGGTGCTGGACGTGACGGCGGTGCAAGTGCGGTTGGCGGCGCTGCGGCTGGAGCGACCGCGGAGTTGGGGCGCGTGTTGGTTGGCCGATGGGTTGTGGCGGGAGTTGAAACTGGATGAATTTTTCGCGGCGCGGTTGAGCGTAAGCCGGGAGGGAACGGACTGGGAGAAGGTGCTGCGGATTCTGGCGATTTACCGGCTGGTGTCGCCGGGCAGCGAATGGCGGTTGCACCGGCACTGGTTTGAGACGACGGCGTTGGCGGATTTGCTGGGCGTGGACGCGGGGGCGGTGGCCGACGATACGTTGTATCGGTGTCTGGATTTGTTGGTGGCGCACAAGGAGGAATTGTTCGCGCATCTGCGGCAGCGGTGGAGTGATTTGTTCGGAGCGCGTTACGAGGTGTTGCTCTATGATTTGACGAGCACGTACTTCGAGTGCGATGCGCCGGGCGATGAGAACGATCCGCGCCGGTTTGGGTACAGTCGGGATCGGCGCGGGGATTGTGTGCAGGTGGTGGTGGCGTTGGTGGTGACGCCGGAGGGGTTGCCGTTGGCGTACGAGATGATGCCCGGTAACACGGCGGACAAGACGACGTTGCGGGCGATGGTGGAGTTGATTGGGCAGCGGTACGGGAAAGCGGAACGTATCTGGGTGATGGATCGGGGCATTCCGACGGAGGAAGTGTTGGCCGAGTTGCGGGCGAGCGACCCGCGCGTGCAGTATTTGGTGGGCACGCCGAAGGGGGGGCTGACGAAGCTGGAGGCGGCGTTGGCGCAGCGGCCGTGGCAGGTGGTGCGGCCGTCGTTGCGGGTGAAGTTGCTGCCGCAGGAGGGCGAACTCTATGTGTTGGCCGAGAGCCGCGCCCGCGCCGGCAAGGAACGCGGGATGCGGCAGCGGCGGCTGAAGAGTTACTGGCACCGGCTGGGCGAATTGGCCGGGCAGGAGTTGATGCGCGATGAGTTGTTGCAGAAACTCGGCGCGGCCCGCGACCGGGCCGGGCGTGTCGCGGCCGGGCTGGTGCGGGTGAACGTGTCGGCGGCGGGCGTGTTGAGTTATCAACTGGACCGCGTGAAACTGCGGGTGGCGCGCGCGCGGGAGGGCCGGTATCTGTTGCGGACGAATCTGAGCGTGAACGATCCGGAAACGGTGTGGCGCTGCTACATGCAGTTGGTCGCGGTGGAGGAGGCGTTTCGGACGTTGAAGGGCGATCTGGGGCTGCGCCCGATCTTTCACCGCAAAGCCGGGCGGATCGAGGCGCATTTGTTCGTGGCGTTTCTGGCGTACTGCCTGGCGACGACGCTGCGGCAGCAATTGCGGGCGGCGGCCGGCGGGTTGATGCCGCGGGTGGTGCTGGAGAAGCTGGCGACGGTGCAGTTGTTGGACGTGATCCTGCCGACCACCGATGATCGGGAACTGCTCTTGGTGCGGCGCACCGAACCGACGCGGGATGTGGCGCTGTTGCTGGAGCGAATGGGGCGGCGTCTGCCGGCACAACCGCCTCCGCGATTGCGAGCAATGGGCGGGATCACGAAAGTAGAGCCGATGTAGTGGCGACGTTTGAGTTGCTTGAGCGATGAATCAAGCACTTACGTCGTTGCACCCCGCCAGTAGCGGAAGTCGGGCTAACGGCGCTTCGGAAAGGCCTCTGCGGGCGGCCCGGGACGTGCTCATGCTGAGAGTCGTTCGGCTAGGGTTGCCCCTGGGGAGCCAAATTATTTCGCGGAAGGTTTTCGCTCCATCCGGTTAACACGACTGCCCGAACGGCATTCTGGTCGGGCGTGCAATTTTTCCGTTGATTCCACGACGCGACCCGCAACCAGCCGACAAGGCTTCCCGAGCAGCGCCGCCGCGAGGCTGCGGCCATTCTCGCCCGGCGCCCGCTGGTTCGGCGTTGGAAACTGCCGGCCCTCGGCGAGGCTGCCCGCCGGCGTCCGCCTGGAAAGCAGCCTTTGCCCTCATTCGCAGCCGGGAGTAGAACATCCGTGCCAACTGCCCGAGCGCGCGCGGGTAGCGAAAATCAGCAAGGCCCGTTCGGCGTCATCCGCTGGCATGCAGACCCGGCACCGCTGGTGCTGCTTTGGTTTCCGGTGCGGGCTCATGGCATTCAGCAGTTTGTGACGTTTGCGGCCAGAGGCTCGCCCGCGCCGGCGCGGCGCGCGCAGCGGCAGCTTGCTATTTACTGGCTCGCGCAGTTGTCCAGGCCGGATGGGCCCCATTTCATTACCCGCTACCGGTGCTCCAGTCCTGGCACAGCACCTCGGCCTGTTCGAGAACCAGTTCGGTCGCTCGCGCCTGTTTGTCCGGGGGATAACCGTACTTGCGCAGAATACGCTTGATGATGACGCGCATCTGGGCACGGACGTTCTCGCGCACCGTCCAGTCTATGGTGATGCTGTTCCGAACCGACTTCACCAGCTCCTGGGCTATCAGCCGGAGCGTCTCGTCGCCGAGCACCGATACGGCACTATCATTGACCTCCAGGGCGTCGTAGAAGGCGACCTCGTCTTCCGTCAACCCCAGTTCCTCGCCCCGACGCGTTGCCTCGCGCATATCACGAGCCAGACGAATAAGCTCTTCGATGACCTGCGCGGTCTCGATGGCACGGTTCTGGTACTTGCGGATGGCGGCTCCCAGCAGTTCGGCAAAGGACCTTGCCTGTACGATGTTCTTCCGCCCGCGCGCTCTGATTTCCCCCTCGATCAGCTTGCGCAGCATCTCCACCGCCAGGTTCCTTTGCGGCATGCCGCGCACTTCCGCCAGGAACTCATCAGACAAGATCGAGATGTCCGGCTTCTTTAGTCCAGCGGCCGCGAAGATGTCGATGACCTCATCCGAAGACACCGCCTTCGAGACGATCTGCCGGATGGCAAGTTCTATCTCCTCCGGGCTGCGACGGCCGTCGCCCGTACTCTTCGTCAGCACGCTCCTCACGGCCTGGAAGAAGGCCACGTCGTCCCGAATCTCCAGCGCCTTCTCATGCGGAACGGCCAGCGCGAACGCCTTCGACAAATCGCTGACCGCCTTCACAAACCGGTTCTTGCCGTCTTCCTGGGCCAGCACATGTTCTTGCGCCGCTGGCAGTATCGAGAGGCGTTCCTGCGGTCCGCCGGTCTTCCATTGCGTCCAGTCGAACCCGTGGAAGATGCCGCAGCAGACCTCGTAACGTTCGAGCATGACCGCGACGGCTTCCGCTTGGTCAATCGTCGTCTGCCCCTTGCCGCCGCTCTGGGTGTAGTTCGCCAGGGCGTACTTGAGCTGGTCGGCCAGCCCCAGATAGTCCACGACCAGCCCGCCTGGCTTGTCCTTGAAAACCCTGTTGACGCGGGCGATGGCCTGCATCAGCCCGTGCCCGCGCATCGGCTTGTCCACATACATCGTGTGCAGGCACGGCGCATCGAAGCCCGTCAGCCACATATCGCGGACGATGACCACGTTAAAGGGGTCTTTCGGGTCCTTGAACCGTTTGGCCAGTTCCTCGCGGCGAGGCTTGTTTCGAATGTGCTCCTGCCACTCTGCCGGGTCTGAGGCGGATCCGGTCATCACGATCTTCAGGTTGCCCGCGTTGTCATCGGCGTGGTGCCAGTCCGGGCGAATCGCGGCGATGGCCTTGTAGAGGTCGACGCAGATGCGTCGGCTCATGCAGACGATCATCGCCTTGCCCGCCAATGCCTCCAGGCGGGTTTCGAAGTGTTTGACGAGGTCCTCGGCGATCAGCTTGAGGCGTTTCTCCGTGCCAACCAGTGCCTCTAGTTGCGCCCACTTGGTCTTCAGCCGCTCCTTATGTTCAACCTCCTCGCCTTCGGTTGCCTCCTCGAACTCCGCGTCCAACAGCGGCTTGGCGGCCTCCGCAAGTTCCAGTTTGGCCAGGCGGCTTTCGTAGTAGATCGGAACGGTCGCGCCGTCCTTCACCGCCCGCTCAATGTCGTAAATGCTGATGTAGTCGCCGAACACCGCCCGCGTGTTCTTATCGGTCAATTCAACCGGAGTGCCCGTGAATCCGATGAAGGCTGCGTTGGGCAGCGCCTCCCGCATGTGCCGGGCGAAACCGTCAATGAAGTTATACTGGCTGCGGTGCGCCTCGTCGGCGATGACGACGATGTTTCGCCGGCTGGACAACAAAGGGTAATCGCCTCCGTCGGCAGGAAAGAAATTGTGAACCGTCGTGAAAACTACGCCGCCCGAGGCCGTGGTTAGCAACTCCCGCAGATTCGCCCGGCTTTGTGCCTGCACCGGTGGCTGACGGAGCAATTCGTGGCAACGGGCGAACGTCCCGTAGAGCTGATCGTCAAGGTCGTTGCGGTCAGTGATGACGACCAGCGTCGGGTTCTCCATCGCCGGATGCAGAACAACCCGGCCCGCGTAAAAGGCCATCGTGAGGCTCTTGCCGGAACCTTGCGTATGCCAGACGACGCCCACCCGCCGGTCGCCGGGTTTGGCATCGGGATGTCCCTTGGCGAAGTAGGAGCCGTCGCCTTCTCGCACCTGCAAGTGCCTTTCAGGAGGAGGCAGGCACGCCCGGACGGTCTCTTGTACTGCGACATTGACCGCGTGGTACTGGTGATAGCCGGCCATCTTCTTCACCAGCACACCGCCGCCGACATCCTCGAACACGATGAAATGCCGGATCAAATCCAGGAGCCGTCGCTTCTGGAACACGCCCTCCAAAACCACCTGGAGCTGCGGCAGCTTCGTGTCAGCTAGTGTTTCGCCTTCGATAGTCCGCCAGGGCATGAACCACTCTCGGTCAGCCGTAAGCGTGCCTATGCGGGCCTGGACACCGTCGGAAATAACCATTGCCTCGTTGAAGGCGAACAGCGACGGAATCTGCCGCTTGTAAGTCTGGAGTTGGTTGAACGCCGACCAGATGGTCGCATTCTCTGTGGCGGCGTTCTTCAACTCAATTACTGCGATCGGCAGACCGTTGATAAACAGCACCACATCGGGACGCCGCTCGTGCTGGTCCTCCACCACGGTATACTGGTTGACCGCCAGGAACTCGTTGTTCTCCGGGTCGTCGTAGTCGAATACCCGGACCAGATCGCCGCCAATCGAACCGTCAGCTCGCTGGTACTCGACAGGTACGCCTTCAACCAGATACTTGTGAATGACGTGGTTGTTCGCCACCAATGACGGCGAGTCCGGTCGCGTCAACTTGCGGAAGGCTTCTTCCAAGGCATCCGTCGGCACCTGCGGATTGAGCCGCGCCAGCGCCTGGCGAAGCCGATATTCCAGCACAACTTGGCCGTAGTTATCACGCTCGGCGGCAGGTTCCTCCGGGGCAATCTCCGGCCCCGACAGAATCAGATAGCCCAGGCTCTCCAGCCACGCCAAGGCGGCCTGCTCGATGACGGATTCACTGAACGCGGGGCTCACTTCTTACCCTCCAATCGTTTGATTTCCCGATCAAAGTCCGAAATATACTCGCGATCCTGCCGTTGCCGGAACACCTCGTATTCGGTCTCCGCCTTGAGTTTTGCCTCCAAAGCGCTGACCTTTCCCTTATCTTGGAGAATCGGGTAATTGGACAACTCCAGAAACCGGTTCAGGAACTCCACCCACTCCGCCATTCGCGTGACGATGCCGCGTTCCGCCCGGTTTTCGGCCAGATCGAGATAGGCGGAGACGATTCGGTTCAGCTCCTTGATATGCGCCTCGTTGAGATAGTTCTTTGCCACGGCCACATCCGACTTCAAGATTTTTCCGCGGGGCGCTTGCTTCCAGGTTGCCAGTCCCATGTTGACCTTGGCGGCATCGGCGGAGGAATAGATCAGTTCCGCCGCCGTCTGTCCGGTGATGGCCCAGTGCAGCTTGTTCTGAACCGTGGCGAAGAAATCCTTGGTAATCGGCGCCTGGGGATCGTAATCCGCCGAAAGGGCGTAGATATCGGTGATCTTCTGATAAAATCGCCGCTCGCTGGCCCGGATTTCCCGAATCCGCTCCAGCAATTCGTCAAAGTAATCCTTGCCGAAAACCCGTTTGCCCTGCTTGAGCCGTTCGTCGTCCAGCACGAACCCCTTGACGATGAACTCCCGCAGCGTCTTCGTGGCCCAAATGCGGAAGCGCGTGGCCTGATAGCTGTTCACCCGGTAGCCCACGGCGATAATGGCGTCGAGGTTGTAAAATTCCACTTCGCGGGCCACCTCACGAGCGCCTTCCGGGCGAACTATTTCCATTTTGGAAACAGTTGCCTCTCGAACCAGTTCCCCGGATGCGAAGATGTTCCTGAGATGTTTGTTGATCGCAGGTACCTTCACTCCGAACAACTCCGCCAGGGCCTTTTGCGTCAGCCAGGCCGTCTCATCCTTAAAAAAGACCTCCACCTTAACCGCCCCATCCGGCGCGGTATAGAGCAGGAATTGCTGGTTGCCGTTCATAAGCACCTCCCGGCAATCCGCTCGACGTCCGGAACCCGCAATTCGCCGGAGATCAGCTTGGGCAGGAGGGTGTCGCGCAGGGCGGCAAGTGTGCGGGATTCGTGAATGCTGGCGACGACCCGTTCAACCAACGGGTCCATTAAGTTGTCCATACTGTCCATTAAAGGTTTTGAGGGTATCAGGACACGGGCATCCGACAGATGCTTACGCTGTATATGACCCATGGTTGTGGCCTTGTCGGCCGCGATTAGCCTGAAATCGTTCAAATGGTGCAATGTCCAGAGAAAAAAGAACCATTTCTTAAAACGATGTGATGTAACCTTGAAAAGATGCTGGTTCAGCGCACCAGCACCGCCACACCATATTTCGACTTCAAGACTGCCAGACCACGAGAAAAGCACATCTCCGTCTTGAATAATGTAGTCAGTTGGAAGATTGGCACTGCAAAGGTCAGCCCCATATGAATCACCCTTGCGAAGCTGGGCTATTTTGATAACCGGGAGCGTCCCTGCATTCTTCGGGGGATACTTCTGAAGAGCAAGTCCATTCAAATAGTTGGCAATGCCATCCAAACTATCGACCCGCCACCCCTTCGGAATCTCGCCGAGTTCGGAAGGCTCGAAGGAATCCGGAAAAAGGGCGGCGATCTCGGGTTTGACCTGCCTGCCGGCAGGCAGGGGCCGGCGGGGCGTCCAGTTCCTTGCAATCTCGGCCTTGAGCCATTCCCGGCCTG
>Ga0208694_1004004_pt1 | contig 13710 bp, 10 predicted proteins | sample AD_UKC078_MetaG_FD_184442 | JGI IMG/M metagenome (GOLD analysis project Ga0208694, IMG submission 184442) | Active sludge microbial communities of municipal wastewater-treating anaerobic digesters from USA - AD_UKC078_MetaG (SPAdes) (version 2) | ecosystem: Engineered > Bioreactor > Anaerobic >...
CGGAGCCCGCATGGTCGACTACGCCGGCTGGAATGTGCCGGTTCAGTACGCGGGAGTCAAGGAGGAAATCGCAGCGGTGAGGGAGGAAACCGGCATATTTGACGTCTCGCATATGGGCGAGATCCGGGTCTCGGGCCGGGGCGCGGGCGGCTTTCTCGACTGGCTGCTGACCCGGCGTGTGACAGGGAAAAAACCCGACCGGATTACCTATGCCATTATGAGCGCCGCCGATGGCGGAACTGTGGACGACCTGCTCGTCTACACCATGGGGGAGGAAGACTATCTTCTGGTGGTGAATGCCGCCAATAAGGACAAGGATCTGATCCATATCAGGGGAAGCCTCGATGCCTATAAGATGGCTTATCCGGACCGCCCGTCGGGGATTGCCATCATCGATGAGTCCGATCTTTATGGACAGCTTGCCGTTCAGGGGCCGGGCAGCCTGGATCTCATGCTGGAGCTTGCGGGACAGCTGGGCCTGAGTCCGGAGGAAAAGGAAGAACTGCGTGACCTGAAACGTTTCCGTGCCCTCTTCGTAAAAATGGAGGGGGAAGACCTGGATATGATCATTTCCCGTACCGGCTATACGGGTGAAAACGGCTATGAACTCTATCTCCCGGCCTCAAAGACCGGTCATTACTGGGATCTCTTCATTGAAACCGGCGTGACTCCCTGCGGACTGGGTGCCCGTGATACGCTGCGTCTGGAAGCGGGCATGCCGCTTTATGGCCATGAAATGTCGGCTGATATCAATGCTCTGGAAGGGGGCATGAGTTTCTTCGTTGATCTGGATCACGATTTCCAGGGCAGGGTCATGAAAGACAAGGTGAAGCGCCGTCAGCTGGCACTGGTCAGCGACACCAAGGCCATCCCCCGTGAAGGTTATGAAGTCTATGTAGAGGGCAGCAAGGTTGGCGTCATTACCTCGGGAACCTTCTCCCCGACCCTGGATAAGGGCATCGCCTTTGCCCTGGTTGACCTGGACACGCCGGAAGTTGAAAAAGTCGAGGTGCTGGTCCGCAAGAATTTGCAGCCCTTTACGGTGGTCGAGCCGCCCTTCGTCGGCTGAAAAAGAAATAACCCGCACCCGGTGCGGGAAATCATAACGAGGCGGGAAACCGCGGCAATAAAACATTGACAGGAAGGACATGGAAGAAAATGGAAGGTCTGAAATTCTCAAAAACACATGAATGGGTCAAAGTGGAAGGAAATCTCGCAGTTGTCGGACTCAGCGATTTCGCGCAAAAAGAGCTGGGTGACATTGTCTATGCGGAGCCGGGGATTGAAGGCACCGCGGTGGAGATTGGGGACATTATCGGGACGGTCGAATCGGTCAAGACAGCCTCGGATCTTTACGCCCCTGTAAGCGGCGAAATTGTTGACGCCAACCGGGACATCGAAGATGAGCCCGAGATCATCAACCAGGCGCCCTGGGATACCTGGTTCGTAAAAATTGAGATGGCGGATCCGGCGGAACTTGATGTCCTGATGGACCAGGCCGCCTATGATGCTTTCTGTGAGGAGGAAGGGGCATGACCGGATACCTCCCCATGGACCGTGAAGAACGCCGCGAGATGCTGGCGTCGGTGGGAGTTGATCTGGATCAGTTATTCGCCATGATTCCGGACTGTGACTGTGTCCGGGTCGCTGCCTATGAGGCCCTGCAAAATGTGGGCATGAGCGAGCAGGAAGTGGCTGAAGAGGTCAAGGCGCTGGCGGCCAAAAACTCGAGTAGCCAAAGCCATGACAGCTACCTGGGGGCCGGATATTATGATCATTATCAACCGGCCGCCGTTCAGCATCTGATCAGCCGTTCCGAGTTCCTGACTTCCTACACCCCCTACCAGGCGGAAATATCCCAGGGAACCCTGCAGGCCATTTTTGAATGGCAGAGCTACATCACACGCCTGACTGGCCTTCCGGTCGCCAACGCCTCGCTTTATGACGCGGCTTCAGGGGCTGCGGAGGCTGCCCTGCTGGCCTGCCGGGACAAGCGGCTTTATAAGGTCTTTGTCTCCGAGGGAGTCCACCCGGACACCCTGGAAACCATCCGGACCTACTGTCATGCGGCCGGCATTGAAGTGGTGACCGGCCCGCTTGACGAGAATGGCCGGACAAGTGAATTTCCGCAAGACAAGAAGGAATACGCCGGCTTTCTGGTCCAAAGCCCCAACTTCTACGGTGTGGTCGAGGATCTGGACCTGCTGGCTGAAAAAGCACATGAAGCCGGAGCCCTGGCCGTGGTCTCGCAGGATCCGGTCAGCCTGGCCATCCTGAAACGGCCCGGCGACAGCGGGGTTGACATCGCTGTCGGCGAAGCCCAGTCACTTGGCCTCCCCACTTCTTACGGAGGCCCGGGGGCCGGCTACATGGCGGTCACCGACCGCCTGATGCGCAAGATGCCGGGCAGGATCTGCGGGGCCACCGTTGACCGCCATGGGCGGACCAGCTATGTTCTCACACTCCAAGCCAGGGAACAACACATCCGCAGGGAGCGGGCCACTTCCAATATTTGCACCAGCCAGGCCCTGATGGCGACTGCCGCCACCATCTGGCTGGCCCTCCAGGGAGGGTCGGGCCTGCTTGACGTGGCGGAACAATCCGCCGCCAAGGCCATTTACCTGGAGCGGAAATTGACGCAAGGCGGCTGTTTCAAACGTGTGTTTAGCGCCCCCTATTTCCGTGAATTCCTCCTTGAGGTCAAAGAAGGCATCGATCTGGATCAGGTAAATGCCGATCTGCTGGAGGAAGGCATCATCGGAGGCCTGGTTCTGCCGGGTAACCGCCTGCTGATCGCGGTGACGGAAAAGAAGACGAAAGCGCAGCTCGACCGCTTCGCAAAGACCCTTCTCCGCCTTTGTGCCGAACAGGAAGGAGGACGCCATGCCTAAGTGCAAACACACCCCTCTGATTTTTGAGTTGGCCTCCCAAAGCAAGGCCGGGAGCTACATTCGACCGCTTGATGTGGAAAAACCTGACTTTGCGGAATGGTTTGGCAAGGATTACCGGTCAGAAAAACCGGCCATCCCTGATGTCGATGAAATTACGGTGGTCCGTCATTACTCGAATCTGTCCAACAAAAACTACCACGTTGAGATGGGGCCCTATCCGCTGGGTTCCTGCACCATGAAGTACAATCCCAAGATCAATGAAGATCTGGCGGCCCTTCCCGGTTTTGCGGCCACCCACCCGCTTCAGCCCGATGAGACGGTCCAGGGCAACCTGGAGTTGCTCTACCGGCTAGAACAGCAACTCAACGACATCACCGGCATGGATGCCTATACCTTCCAGCCGGCAGCGGGCGCCCACGGGGAGCTGGCCGGCCTGCTCCTGATCAAGGCCTACCACGAAGACCGGGGCGACACCAAACGCCAGGTCATGATCATCCCCGATGCTGCACACGGAACCAACCCCGCTACGGCGGCCATGGTCGGCTACACGGTCCGGATGGTCAAATCCAATTCCGAGGGCATGGTCGATCTCAAGGAACTCGAAAAGGCTCTGGGTGATGATGTGGCCGGCCTCATGCTGACCAATCCCAATACCCTGGGCATTTACGAACGGAACATCGAAAAGATTACGCGCATGGTACATGATGCAGGCGGACTCTGCTATTACGACGGTGCCAACATCAATGCCATCTTCATGCATGCCCGTCCCGGTGATATGGGTTTTGACTGTGTTCACCTGAATGTCCACAAGAGCTTCTCGACACCTCACGGCGGTGGCGGGCCGGGCGCGGGCCCTGTCGGCTGCAAGGCACACTTGGAGCCCTACCTGCCCAGGCCGGTAGTCAGAAAGGACGGGAAGGGCTATGCGCTTGATTATGACAGGCCCAAGTCCTACGGCAAGATCCGCTCTTTTACCGGTTCTTTCGGCGTCCTGGTCAAAACCTACGCCTACATCCTGAGGAACGGAGCTGAGGGGCTGCATCAGGTGGCTGAAGGGGCTGTCGCCAACGCGACCTACATCCGCGAACGCCTGAAGCTGGCTTACAGAATTCCCTACGATACCCCGACCATGCATGAATTTGTCATGTCGGACGAATGGCAGCAGAAACAATCGGGTATTTCCACCCTGGATCTGGCCAAGCGTCTGATCGACTACGGCTTCCATCCGCCCACCATTTATTTCCCGCTGATTGTTGACGGAGCCATGATGGTGGAGCCAACGGAAACAGAGACCTGGCGCGACTTGGATCAGCTGGCCGACGCCTTCTTGAAGATTGCTGAGGAAGCCGGAGAGGATCCTGAGCTTCTCAAAAATGCGCCCCACGACACGCCGATTTCAAGGCCTGACGAGACGCGGGCAGCGCGTGAACCTGTCCTGGCCGGCTGAAGGCTGTGCCATCAAAGTGAATTCGGGGGCCGGGCTTTTGTCCCGGCCCTTGTTGAGAAGGGCCAGCCCTGGAAAATAAAGACCGCTTCTTCCTTGTGCAATCGGCCAGTGATGCCGTCATTGGCCATGTGTTAAAATAACTTCTGATATCGGTGTCCGTGTGCTTTGAAGCGCTGCTTGCTGCCAACCGGACCCGAGCTGATCAGATAACAAGCGGACGCAGTGTTCGCTTCAGCAAGAAAGGAATTTTTTATGGCCATTAAAGTCGCAATTAACGGATTCGGCCGCATTGGACGCCTGGTCTTCAGAGGCTTGGTAGAGCGCGGTCTGCTTGACAGTGAAGTCGACCTGGTTGCTATCGTTGCAAGAAACACCAAGGCTGACTACTTTGTCTATCAGCTGACCTACGATTCTTCGCAGCACCGCTGGGAACACGACCTGAAGACGGAGAAATCCGATCCTTCACTGGAAGAAAACGATGTCATCGTCATCGATGGCAAGCACCGGGTCCAGAGTGTCCTGGCAGGCCTGGAACCCAAGGATCTTGACTGGAAATCGCTTGGCGTTGACTACGTCATCGATTCGTCCGGCAAGTTCAATGATTACGACAAAGCCATGGGCCACATTGAAGTGGGCGCTAAAAAGGTAATCCTGACCGCCCCCGGCAAGGGCCCCGTCAAGACCATTGTCATGGGAGTCAATGAGGGCAATTATGTACCTGGAGAAGATGTCGTTGTTTCCAACGCCTCCTGCACAACCAACTGCCTGGCGCCCATTGTCCATGTGCTGCTCAAGGAAGGCCTGGAAATTGAAAAAGGCCTGATGACGACCATTCACGCCTACACCGCCTCGCAAAAAGTGGTCGACGGCACCTCGCTCAAGAACTGGCGCCTGGGCCGCACAGCCGCTGAAAACATCATCCCCACCACCACGGGCGCGGCCAAAGCCGTCGGCATCGTTTTGCCGGAAGTGGCGGGCAAGATGACGGGCATGGCCTTCCGCGTCCCCATCGCGACCGGTTCGGTGATCGACCTGACGGTCCTGCTCAAGCAGGATACCTCCATCGAAGCGATCGATGCCATGATGAAAAAGGCATCGGAGACCTACCTGAAAGGTTACTTGAAGTACACCAAGGATCCCATCGTCTCGACAGATGTCATCCATGACGCCTACTCATCCATCTATGATTCAGGAGCGACCCTCCAGAACAACCTTAAGGGCGAGAAGCGCTTTTTCAAGCTGGTTGCCTGGTACGACAATGAGTGGGGCTATTCCGAACGCACCATCGACCTCCTGCTCCATGTGGCCAGGGAGGATCAAAAAGCCGGCCTGTAAGAAATCACGGCAAAAAGATCATTATTCAAAGGGGCGCCCCGGGGCGCCCCTTTTGACTTGTTTCATTGCCCTGACCGGTCGTCTCACCCGCTTGATACAAAATTCGATTTATGATATTCTGGTATCGTATCCCAGATAAACTGGGATCTTATCCATATATATCATAATTATTTTCTGAAAGGGGGGGATCATGTATCTCAACAGGCAGCTTGAGTCGAGTGTCATCAAAGCAAATAAAGGTTTCCCGGTTCTTCTTGTGACTGGACCGCGTCAGGTGGGCAAAAGCACCATGCTGAAATATTTAAAATCAGAGGACCGTACCTATATCACCCTGGATGATCCCCGCATCAAGCAGGCTGCGCTTGCGTCTCCTGCTGACTTTTTCAGGCTTTATCCGCCGCCCCTGCTGATCGACGAGATCCAATACGCTCCAAGCTTGTTTCCCTACATCAAGATGGTCGTTGACGAGCGCGACGAGCCGGGTCTTTTCTGGCTGACGGGATCACAATTGTTCCAGTTGATGGAAAATGTACGTGAATCACTTGCGGGCCGCGTTGCAGTTATGAATCTCTTTCCCTTGTCTTATGGGGAGTTGGTCAAGGATCACTCACCTCCTTACCCTCAAGATGAGGAATTATTGATAGAGCGCTGGAAAATCCGGAAAGAGATCAGCTTTCAGACAATTGCAGAAAGAATATTCGAGGGCGGCATGCCGAGACTTGTTTTGCATCGGGACATTGAGTTGCAACAGTTTTTTTCCTCCTACCTTCAAACTTACCTGCAAAAAGATGTAAGGGATGTCACACATATTCTTGATATGAGCATCTTTTTGCGTTTTGTTCAGCTGTTAGCGACCCGGACCGCACAGGAGCTTAATCTTACAAGTATTTCGGCGGCGGTCGGGATTGATGGGACAACCGCCCGAAGGTGGCTTGAGATACTCCTGCTAACCGGCATAGTCTACAAGCTTCCCGCATGGTCGGGCAACCTGGGAAAAAGGCTTATTAAAAGGCCTAAGCTCTATTTTGCCGACACAGGCATCTGTTCTTATCTCTGCGGCTTTGAAACAGCGGGGGAAGCCTTCAACGGTCCGTTGGGCGGTGCCTTGTTTGAAACTTATGTGGTCAATGAAATCATGAAAAGCTGGGTTCACTCCGGACGCTGTGCCCCCTTCTATTACGTGCGCGATAGCAACAAGAATGAAATCGATTTGATCATTGAGCGAAACCAGAAACTTCACCCATTCGAAATTAAAAAGAGCAGTCAACCCGCGCATCCCTTTAAAAATTGGTCCATGCTGGGCAGGAAAAAGGAATCCATTGCCTATTCAGGTATCATCTGTACTTGTGATCAACTTCTTCCCGCGGGCCATCAGCGCTGGCTGATTCCCTGGCAGATGATCTAGCCTCTCCTGCCCGCTAGCGACTGAACATGGCCATGATGGCCAGGATGGTCCCCATAATGCCTTCCCCGCCCAGGAGGCCGGCAGCGCCCATCTGGATGGCCTGCTGGCTGTCCTTTTTCAGGTGTGACCGGGACAGGTACTCCAGGATGCCTCCCAAAAAGATGGGCAGGGCAAGTCCATAATCCGTCAGCATCATACCGATGCCGATGATCATGGCCGGGATCTCGAAGAAGACGGTCAGGGCACAGCCTGCCAGGGCCGCCACCAAAAAGATGATGGGATTTCCCAAGCCCTGGACCATGGCATTGACGCTGTGTGCCTGGGCGGCGGGAAGACCTGCCTGGACACCTACTCCGCCGGCGGAGTAGATGATGGCCAGCAGGGCGACCGAGGCTGTCAGGGCCCCGAAGAAGCCGCCGATCAGTTCAATGAAGAACTGGGCGGCCGGGTTGGTTTTCAGGATGTGCCCCGACTTGTAGTCATTCATCATGTCGCCGGCGTAACCGCAGGCGACCGCCACGATGGCCGCGATAAAGAAGGCGTGCTCAGCGTCCACCTTGACCAGGGCCCGGATGGCCAGGAGAACAATAATCCCGAAGATCTCCATGGGGTTGATGCCCGTCTGACCCGTGATCACAGAGGACATAAGGGCGGCAAAGAAGACACCGGCCATGAGGAGCAGGGCGGGAATGACCCTCATGCCGGTCAGGATGGTGATGACAAAAGCGGCAGCGGTCAGGATAAGGGAAAAGAGGCCGATCCCCCGGGGTCTCGATAAACGGACAGTCCGTTCCGTCCTGGTCCGGAAAGATCCTTTTCTCTTCCGGTAGGAGCCAAAGATGAAATTCAGTAAAGTACCGGCTCCCGAGCCAACCATGAGGGCGATAGCGACCGTGAAATTCCACTCATTGATTTTTTCCACGGCGCCGGGGATCATGCGAAGCAGGGTCGTTTCCGTAATGACAAAACGCACTGCTGTTGTGATGCCCGCGCCCAACAGCCAGTAAAGAGTTGAGGAAAAACCGATCATGCCTCCGATCCCGACCGCCATGGGCGACATGGAAAAGGTCAGGGGGATGGCAAGGATGGAAAAAGAAAGCATGGCGGGGAAAAGGACGAAGCGGTCACGCATCAGGGTAAAAGCTGCCGCGGCTGCCAGCGCGATCACCAGGACCAGGGCCTGTGAACCGCCGGCTTTGCCGGCAGACAGGGTGGAGGCGGCCGCCTTGCCGATGGGGTAGGGGAGCTCTTGCTGTTCGATGTTGCGCTTGCGAAGAAGCCAGCAGAGGGCGGTGCCCAGGAGGACCCCCGCCAGGGCGATTAAAAGGACCACGGGGAAGTGCTCCTTGATAAAGGCCTGGGCAGTCAGCTGTTTGTCGCCGACCTTCCAGATCCCCGAAATAAAAAGCCCGGGCAAGGTAAAGACAAGGCCGCCGGCCACCATGGCGCCGGCTGACATGCCTGTGGCCGCGACATTGATCTCGTTGATGTCGCTTTTGCCGAAAAGACGCATGACGGCAAAGGACAGGACAGCGACAAAAATGGTCGGCCAGGGAAGCGCGCTGGCGTGAAGTGCCACATAGGTTGAGGAGGCCGTAATCAATATGGAGCCGGGGATAGCGAGAAGGATGGCCCTCCAGGTAAAGTGCGGAATTTTCTTCTTCATGAATGGTACCTCCCTGCTGGTTTTCGTACCATGTACCAGCTCCTAGTTTAGATCAATCCTGTATAATAAACAAAACGTGTTATTTCGTGGCTTTATGGCCTGGAATAACGAAAGGAGCTCCATTATGAAGGTTGAAATCCTCGGTATCGACATGCGTATCAACCCGATCCTAAGAGCGGCCATTGAACAGAAAATGTCCAAATTTGAGCGCTTTTTTGATGACAGTGCCAGAGGCGAGGTCAAGCTCCAGCCGGAGGGCGCTTTTGTGCGCGCAGAGGTCACCTTTAAGATTCAAGCCCTTTATTTCCGTGCAGAATCGGTTGCATCCGATGCCATGACGGCCGTTGAACAGGCCATCGACAACCTGGAAGGACAGATTCGGAAAAACAAGACGCGCATGAAGAAGCGCATGAAGGATTTCTCATCCATGGAAGCCTACTTCGATAATGAAGAGGCCTTGGGGGAAGGGATGAACGATGAGGATGAGTTCCGCATCATCCGCAGAAAAAGCTTCACCATGTCTGAAATGACACCCGATGAAGCTGTTTTGCAGATGGAACTGCTGGGCCACTCTTTTCTCCTTTTCCTGTCAGCGGAAACAAACCGCGTTTGTGCCGTCTATAAACGGGTTGACGGCGATTACGGACTGCTGGAACCGGAGTATTAATTTGCTGGAAGAAAAGACCGGGACAAGTCAAAGACTGTTAAAACAACTCAACCCCGAACAGGAGCGGGCCGTCCTCACGACGGAGGGCCCGCTTTTAATCCTGGCTGGAGCGGGATCGGGCAAGACGCGCGTGGTAACCCGCCGGGTGGCCTGGCTGATCAAGGAGAGGGGCGTTCACCCCGGCAGGATCCTGGCCATTACCTTTACCAACAAGGCAGCCAACGAAATGAAGGACCGTGTTGTTTCGCTGATCGGTCCTGAGAGCCGGGGCAGCTGGATCGGGACCTTTCACGCCATGATGCTGAGAATCCTGCGCCGCCATGCCGGCCTGATCGGCTACCGGCCGGGCTTTGCCATCTTTGATACCTACGACCAGAAACGTGTCATGGCCGAAGTCCTCAAGGCTATGGGCATCAGCGAGCGGATGCTGTCGCCCGCCGATGCCCTGAAACGGATCAGCCATTTCAAAAATAATGACATGACTCCCGACCAGGTTGACGCCGCCGTGTCCTACGGTGTTTTCGGCAGGCAGTGGTCGGAAATATTTCTGGCCTACCAGAAGTCACTCTTCGACAAGAATGCCATGGATTTTGACGACATCCTGACGGAGACCCTGCAGCTCTTCCGCGAGCATCCGGCTGTCCTGGACCACTACCGGGAGCGTTTCCAATACATTCTGGTCGACGAATACCAGGACACCAACATGGTTCAGTACGAGCTGGTCCGCCTCCTCTCGTCCGGCCATCACAACCTTTGTGTCGTGGGCGATGACGACCAATCCATTTATTCTTTCCGGGGCGCCACCATCCGCAACATTCTGGATTTTGAAAAGGACTTTCCCGAATGCACGGTGGTCCGGCTGGAGCAAAATTACCGGTCGACCAAAAAAATTCTGGAAGCAGCCAATCATGTGATCGAGGGGAACCGGGGGAGAAAGTCCAAGACCCTGTGGACGGCTCTGGAGGAGGGAGATCCCATCCAGCTCTACCGCGCTGCTGATCATATGGAGGAAGCACGGTACGTGGCCCGGGGGATTCAGCGGCGTTTTCAGGCGGCCGGGGAGGGAGAAAAACCCAATATCGCGGTCCTTTACCGGCTGAACGCCCTGTCGCGGAACCTGGAATTTGCGATCCGCGAGCTGGGGCTGGAATACCGGGTCTACGGCGGCACCCGCTTTTATGACCGGGCTGAAATCAAGGATGTCACGGCTTATCTGGCCCTGATCCAGTCGACCGAAGATGATCTGGCCTTCCGAAGGGTGGTCAACCAGCCGCGGCGTGGAATCGGCGACCTGACCCTGGAAAGACTGTCAGAGCTGGCTTCAAGGAAGGGGATCCCGCTCTTTGAGGCGGCACGGATCGCAGGAAGCGAGCCCGGCCTGGAGCGGGCCGGAGGCAGGCTCCTGATCTTTGTCAAACTGATCGACCAGCTGCGGGAGGAATTAAAAAAGGGAGAACTGACTTTCGCGGAGTACATCAGGAAGGTGGAAGAGGATACCGGACTGATCGCCTACTATGAGGAGTTAAAAGCCAGGGGGGATTTTGAGGCGGAGTCCCGATTGGAGAACCTGATTGAACTGATATCGGACGCCATCGATTTTGAGGCCAGGCTGCAGGTCGAGGCCATCGACGAGCTTTGGGAGTTCCTGCCGGAAGACATTGCCGACCATCTGACGGACCGGTCAACAGCTGGACTCCTCCGCCTCTTTTTGGAACGGGCAGCCCTCTACAGTGACCAGGACAAGGAGACGGATGAACCGGCGGTCTCGCTGATGACCGTCCACAATGCCAAAGGCCTGGAGTTTGACACTGTTTTCATTGTGGGGGCCGAAGAGGATATTTTCCCCTCCATCCGGGCCCAGGAGGAAGAAGAAGGAGTGGAGGAGGAGAGGCGGCTGGCCTACGTGGCCATCACCCGGGCGAAAAAGGAATTGATTATTACTGCGGCTGTTTCCCGCCTCCTTTTTGGCCACACCCAGTACAATCCCATCTCCCGTTTTGTCGAAGCCATCCCTGCCGAGCTTTTGGAGAAGACCGGCTACTTCGGCTACGCCTCCTTCGGAGCCTACCGTAATGAATCAGCCGATTCAGAAAAGCGGAGGAGGGACGAACAAACACCTCCCTGGGCCATGTTTGGCCGAAAGAAGATTGATGAAACGGGAGAGGAGCCGGCCTACAAGGCGGTCACCCGGCTCAGCTCCCGGTCAGCTGAAGCAAAAGCCAAGGCTTCGCTGGATCCGGATTCGCTGAAGATTGGCGACACCGTCCGCCATGTGTCCTTTGGCCCCGGAACCATCCAGGGCATCACAAGGACCGGGGACGATGCCATCCTTACCATTGCTTTCAGCGATAAGATCAGACGTTTTATGGCGAGCCAGTCGGCACTTTCACGTGACGGATAGCACGTTGCCACCATCAAGACAGAAAAGGAGGTGGAATGGATGTGTCCAGATAAGGAATACCCGGTATCCATGACTGCCCGCGAAAGCAAGGAACGACAGGAAACGGATTGGCTGTCCCCCTTTGCCATGCGGGCCAGGGAAAGTCGCGGCCGCAACAGGGAAGAGCCTGCCTGTGAAGTCCGGACGGTTTATGAACGCGATATGGGCCGCATTCTCTATTCACTTCCCTTCCGAAGACTTCGTCATAAAACCCAGGTCTTTTTCGATCCGCAAAATGACCATGTCTGCACCCGGATGGAGCACGTCCTCTACGTCAGTTACCTGGCGGAGACCATCGGCCGGGCACTGCGACTCAATACCGATCTGATCCGGGCCATTGCCCTGGGTCATGACCTGGGACACGCCCCCTTCGGGCATGCCGGGGAGGCGACCCTGGACCGCCTGCTGCGGGCAAACGGGCAGGGCCTGACTTTCAGCCATGAGCGGCACGGGCTGCGGGTTGTGGATATCCTGACCGAGCACAGGGACCGGTTCGGCCTCAATCTGACTTTCGAGGTCAGGGACGGCATCGCTTCACATTGCGGCGAGCGTTACGATGAATATGTCCTGGTTCCGCTTCGGAATAAAGAGGAAGCCGACCTGATCCCCGGTTCGCTGCGTCACGATCCCCCGGCCACCCTGGAAGGGTGTGTGGTCCGGATCACGGACCGGATTGCCTATGTGGGCCGCGACATTGAGGACGCGACGAGAAGCGGCCTGTTTTTCTTCGATGAACTCCCCCCCGGCCTTATGTCAATACTGGGGGCCAACAACAGCCAGATGGTGGACCGGCTGGTCAAGGATGTGATCGAGAACAGCCTGGGCCAGGATGCCATTATCATGAGCGAGCGGACGGGCAAGTCCCTCAAGGAGCTGATCGATATCAACTACGAGAAGATTTATACCGCTCCCCGGGTCATCCGCTACGAGACCCAGGTGGGCAACACGCTGGAGGGTCTCTTCGACTATTATCTGAACTTGGCATCGAAGGGAACGTCTGATGGCAGTCCTCCCGCACTGGCTTTTGAAGACTTCAGGAGCAGGCACCCCGAACCGGGGGCCCGGCCGGCCAGGGTGGTGGCCGACTACATCGCCGGCATGACTGATCCTTTTGCCAGCCGCATGTTCAAGATGATCTATGGGGTGTGAGTCCATGAATACCAACTTCTTTGCCATGATCCACCGCATGCGCTACATTAACCGCTGGGGCCTGATGCGCAATACGGAACAGGAGAACCTCCAAGAGCACTCCCACGATGTCGCCGTGATCGCCCACCTGCTGGCCCTGGTCCGCCAGGAGTATTATCCTGAAAACAGGCTCTGCCCTGACCCTGATTTTGTCGCGGCCCTGGCCCTTTTCCACGATCTTCCCGAAATCATCACGGGTGATATGCCCAAGCCCGTCAAATACCATAATGTCCGCATGGAGGCATCTTACAGGGAGATTGAGCGTGATGCCAGCCGGACGCTCCTGGCCATGCTGCCAAAAGATCTGGCCTGTCACTACGAAAAACTTCTTTTGCCGGATGAAAAAGAACCCCTGGTCCGCGAAGCCATCTACCTTGTCAAGGCGGCTGACTGCTTTTCCGCCTACATCAAATGCATGGATGAGCAAAAGGCGGGCAATCGGGAATTCGACCGGGCCAAGCTGGAGATCGGAGAGCGGATCGAGGCTTTCGACCTGCCTGAGGTCCGCTGGTTCAAGGAAAATGCGCTCCCGGCCTACGCCCGTTCGCTTGACGAAATCAATTTTGACTTCAATTTGGTGAGTAAAGATTGCGACCGCGAAGCATTTGAATGACAATTGCGCGACAAAAGGCTCTAATGCTCTCCGAGAGTTGGCGCTCTCGACTTTCCAA
>Ga0208694_1004007_pt1 | contig 13705 bp, 7 predicted proteins | sample AD_UKC078_MetaG_FD_184442 | JGI IMG/M metagenome (GOLD analysis project Ga0208694, IMG submission 184442) | Active sludge microbial communities of municipal wastewater-treating anaerobic digesters from USA - AD_UKC078_MetaG (SPAdes) (version 2) | ecosystem: Engineered > Bioreactor > Anaerobic >...
GCAAATATAGGCTTTGTAGTTGCCTTGCTGTGTTCTGGTCATCTTTTCACAAATCACAACGGCTCCGCTCAGGGTTTGGTTGACCACTTCGCGGGTCATCCCTTCGTAGTTGTTCAGTAATTCTTCTCTGTTGTTGAAATTTCCCGATTTCACATAATTGTCGGTAACAGTTTTGATGGTAGTGTTGATGGTGGCGGCCAATCCGGCACGAGCCTGACTCATAGCCATATTTTTGGCAGTCATCTGATTCATGCTTTCACCAATGCCCGTAAAACGGAAGGCTTTGTTGTTGCTTTGGTATTCCGAACCGGAGCAATAAGAAACAATTTCGACTTCGCCATCCTTTTTGGGTGTGATTTTTTTGGAAGAACCGCAGGAATAAAACACCATGCCGGCGATAATGCCGAGTCCTAATACTTTCAAGATAGATGTTTTCATAATTTTTGAATTTAATGGGTTGATAAAAAATGATTGCAATTAGTCTAAAATGTCTTTTTGTAAATTGACCGAAACCTGTGAGTGGTCGGATGCATAGTCAAAAATCATATCCCCGTTGGAGGACATTAGTTTTATAAAATTCAAATCGAACCATACTACAGCCATTCCTACTTTGATGCCCGAAAGCGCATCAACACGGTAATTGTTGCCCGGGATCTCAGTAATGGAAATGGTACTGTTGTTGGAGATCCTGACTTTGTCGAAGGAAATGTTCTTTTTACCCACAGTCAGGATGGTTATAATGCCCTGAGCGTTGCGGACGAAATCGATGGATCCGAAATTTTTATAAATATTGGGGCAAGATGTTTTGAAACCCGGGTTGTTTTTGTCGAGAGTTTCTTGTACAGACTTGCCGGTGAGGCTGATGCCCATGTCTTTTACCATTTTGCAGGCGGCGAACAGACCGGCCATGGCGGGATCGGTTTTTTGATTTACAAATTTGGCCGATTCAGCTTTGAACAAAGCGGGAATATCAAGTGTAGCCTCCGATGCGAAGGCTACCGGCTGCTGATTGCCTGCCACTGCCAGGGCGTTGTTGACCATGCCCGAATACAGAATTTGTCCGTCGGGAGCAATAAACAGGCCCTGCTGCGATTCTTCTAGTTGTTCTCCGGCGTGTTGGGTGGACAAATTGATACCGTCGGACGAGAATACCGCCGTAAAAGCCGTATAGATGGTTTGAGGCAGCTCGTCCAGCCCCGCTTTGCTCAGCCAGAGCAGACGCCCTTCGGGGGAATAACCGGCCATAAAGAGGTCTGATTTGCCTTCGGGTGCAAGTAATTTGTAGCCTCCGGTCTGTAATTCTCCGGTAAATACACCGGCTACCACAATATCGCCCGAAGCCTGGCAGTCGACCGACATTCCAACAGCGTTGCCCGAGGAACTCAGTTTGTTGGCCCATAATACTTTACCTTCGGGGTTGAGTTTGGCTACAAAGCAATTATGTGCTTCGCCCTTGCCCGGTAAATTAAAGCTTCCCAATTGTACTGTTTTGGAAAAATAGCCGGTCAGCAGGGCGGATCCATCGGCCAGGAGTTTGGCATTCTTTCGGAAACTGCCTTTGTAGCAACCTTTTTCTGAAAAATCATCCCAAAGTCCCGATAGAGAAAAGGCTCTACCCTGAGGGTTGGCTATTTCATGAATAATGGGTGTCGCATTGCTGTATTCGGGCATAGCCACGCCTACAGGTGCATTGATAAAAGTGGGATCTGCCACAACATAACGCTGGTTGTTATAAACGAGATGGTTACCGCTAAATGGAGATTTGAAGGCCACGGCGGTTGCCATATGTCCGGGATATTCCAGGGCGACTACGTTGAGCCCCAGCAATTCGCGCACCAGGTAAGAAAACAAGACCGAGCGGTCTTCGCAATCGCAATAGGGATAGTGTAAGACTTCTTCGGCAAAGAAATACTTTCCGTCTGAACAAAGCGCAGGATAAAATTAACCGCCCGGACTTCGTCCATTTCGCCGATCACGGGCTGCAGGGCTGCGTACAGAGCTTCCCTGGATTGCACAGACATGGGGGCGTTGAAATAGGTTTCAAAAGCGAGCAGGGGATAATATTGGAAAAAGTCGATCAGATCCGGGTCGTAGTTGAGCTTAATGTCGTAGGTTTTACCTTCAAATTCAAATCTAACCTTCCTTTCGGCCGTTTTTCCACCCAGGTTCATAGGCGAATGAATGCCAAAGCTCACCGGTTTGCCGCTGCGGTAATCTTCGTCGTAGGTGTACAGCGAATTGTTCTTTAAGTCGGGGAAAATATAATAATTGATCCCGTCAATGTTTAAATAGGCTTTTTGATAGACCTGATCCTGAGTGGGAACAAGCAGGGCAATGGCCTCATCGTTGAAACCCACGCGCAGGGAATAGCCCGAACGCAGCATCACAAACCAGGTCATCAGCCTGGCTGCATTGGCGTTGGCCGGATAGAGGCTTTTGGAAAAATACTGACAAAGCAGCATGTAGGCATAGTCGTTGATGTTGAGTTCCTTTTTTGCCTCGAGCAGACTCTCGACGGCCGGAGTATAATTGCTTTCGGAAATTTTCTCCCAGAATGCGCCTATGCTTTCCTGGCTGATGCCTTGTAACACAAAAGCTCTCATTGCCGGATCGTAGGGAATGGCCAGGCTGCGGTTGTAGAAATTCAGGTTGGCGGTTCTGAAATTGACGGCTTTCTCGGCCGGTTTGCGAACCTGTTCCACCACGGCAGGCAGGGGTTCCGGTTTTAGACTTTCGGCACGGGCAGCGGAAATAGTCTTGCTTTCAGTTTGGCTGCTCATATCAAACACCGGGTTGGTTTTGGGTTTGGGTTTGGCGGGTAATTCTTTGGCAGCAAAGGCCGAGTAGTTTTCCCATTCTTTTTTCAGGTAATCGGCCCATTCCTGGTCACGTTTGGCCACATATTCCGCGTATTCCTTGCGCAGGCGTTCCATTCCCTCGATTTGCTCTTGTTCAAATTGTTTCATCTTTTCTTGTTCCCGGCGCATGTATTCCTCGAAACTTCGGGACTGTGCTTGCAAACCCAGGCAGACAAACAGTATTATGCTTAGAATAGGTGTTTTCATGTTCGTATGGTGTTAAATTTGACAGGATTTCTTAAACAATCTTTTTGATAATTACAACAGAAATAACAATCAGACTACAATGATACAAAAAAATGCGAATAGCCCTATGTTATATCCAAAAAAAAAACAATTCGATTGTTTTTTATAGAGGTATGTTGCGAATTCGCCATCCATAAAGCCAAAAGCAAGTTCCGAACTTTTTCGGAACTTGCTTTTGAGTAAAATATTAAGGGTTAGGACTGAAAGGGTCTATTTTAAGTTTAAAGGCTATTTTAGGCTGACATCCAGATAAACGGAATGACGTCCGTAAGTGTTGTAAAATGGTTTGAACAAAACATCGCCGATCTTGAATTCCAGGCTGGAAGGATCGCCTGTTATCGATTTACCGATGTCTTTTGCGTCGAGAGTGATCTTGCGCCAGTCGGTGCGGGCTTCTTCTTCCTGGGCGGCCAGCAGAACAGGCCCGTAAAACAAGCTGGCAATGTTTTGTTGATCCATTACCGGTTCCAGATAAAAGCTGAAAGGCATACGCAACTCCACGACATCTCCTTTTTTCCACTTACGATTCAGGCTCAGGTAAGTACCCGGCTGAGCGTCGACCTCGATTTCTTTACCGTTGATTTTTACAAAGAAGCCTTTTTTTGCCCAATGCGGCACTCTTACCTTCAATTCAAATTTGCCTTTGCCCTGTACGATCAATTTGGTTTGGTCTTCGTTGGGATAAGCAGTACTTTGAGTGATGGTGATTTTACGCTCCTTCCATTGCAGGGTTGATGCTACGTAAAGATTTATGTACAGGGTTTTGTTGTCGGTACTTTTGAAATATATGGAGTTTTGCAACTTGGTGCTGCTCTCGATCGCGGTACCGTTGCAACAGGTAAATCCGTTCATGTGCGGGTTGCCAAATTGCTTCACGGAGCCGGGTCTCAAAGGCACGTGATAGGTATTGGCCGGACTATGCTCGGCCACCGAAGCCAAAATATGGTTATAAAGCCCGCGTTCGTAGTAATCCATCAATTCTGCCCGTTGATCGAACATAAACAGACCACTCGTAAGTTTGAGCATATTATAGGTGGCACAGGTTTCGTTCTGACCGCCGGCAGCAAAACCGTTTTCGTAGAGTGAAGCCGGCTGGGCGGTAAAACATTCTGCGTTGTTGGGATTACGGGCTCCGGCTACGCCTCCGATGCTATACATAAAATCGCCGGTGACCATAGTCCAGAAATTATCGGCAATACAGAAGTATTCGGGAGCTTGCGAATCGCGGTAGATTTCCAGCGCTCCTACAATCTGTGGAATGTGTTGGTTGGCATGAAAACCCCTGAAGCTGTTTACGTTTTTGGCCAGTCCGTGCGAATGTTCCGGGTTACCGTAAAACATATTTATATTATCAAACAGGCGGGCGGTTTCCAAATACGATTTTTCGCCCGTGAGGCGCGACAACCTGGCCATGGCTTCGTTCATACCTCCGAATTCGCCGGCTATGTACCGGCTCCACATATTGATAAGGGTTTCTTTGGGTAAGTTACTCAAACGGGCATGTACCCAGTCGCCCATGCCTGTCACAACATCGAGGGCTTTTTTGTTTCCGCAGATTTCATAAATATCCATCAGACCGACCAGAATTTTATGCAGGGTGTAGTAAGGTGCCCACACCTGAGAATTGGAACCTCCGTAGGTGGCTCCCTGCTCGAGAAGGATAAACTGATCGGGCGGGTAGGCGCTGATAAAGCCTTTGCCCCAGTTCCAATAATCGGTGCGTATGCCTCCTTCGCTTAAATCGGAGTCATAGCTTGCCTTTCCTTCAGCGGGCGGCACCTGACAGGGATCCGTGACACAGGTTCCTCCAGGGCTTTGAGGAGTCCCCGAAAGTTGAGCCAGTTCATAAAGGACATCGACCATGTAGTCCATTTTTTGAGCAAAGTTGGCCTGTAAGTCTTTATTGTAAGCACTGCCTGCATAGGCCTGAGCTAGTGCTGTAAGGTAATGCCCCGTGGCGTGTCCGCGCAGTTTGGTTTGCTGGCTGTCCCATACACCCAAAGGTTCAGCGCCCTCAGGTTGTTGTTGCCCAAAGGCGTTGCGGAACATGTAGAGAAAATTATCGGGATTGGTGGCGCCCAGGCCGTTGAAAAATTTATCGCGATTCTCGATGAATTTGGTATTACGACCGTGACAATCCGTATTCAGCGTTACCCGGTCCAATTGAAAGGCTTCTACTTTGCGTTGCGGGCCATTTTGTTTTTCGGCCGTCTTTACGGTAACCAGGGCTTTGGGCTGAAGATCGGTGCCCGAAACTTTGCCGGTTACTTCGTATGTTCCGGGGGTAAGTACCTGTGAATTATCGGTTGGTGAGGGCCAGATCACTCTGACATCGGGTCCTTCTATACCCTTTTCGTAAACTCCTTTTAAATAACGTGGCAGGCGAGGCAACTGCCCGGTCACTGTTTCTACTTCGATGTCGGGTACAGCAGTTAAGAAGGCATTATACAACTGAGGAGTGGTGGGGGAAAATACGGGCAGTTCCCGGTTGGCTTCCGTTCTCCTTCTTCTGACTATCGGTTCTTCCTTGTTCAGGGCAATGCCGTATATCCTGGCTATCTGCCACTCGTTCAGCGGAATACGGTAAAGACGAAAATCATGCAAAGCTGCATTCAAGGGTTTGTTGTCCGGAGATTGCGATTTTCCGATCAGGAGTTTGTTTTCTTTTCCCGTTTCCATGTCGAACAAATCCGCCAGACTCAGTTCTACTTTTTGTACCTCTTTGGCTATTTTGCCATTGATAAACATATTCAGGCTTTTTGACGGCAGATTTATGACCAGGGCCAGGTGGTGCCAGCTGTTTATAGCCAGGGCTTCAGAGCTCAATTCATAGGTTTTGGCAGGAGTCTGCACCTGAGCCAGAATGGTTGTTTTTTCCCCACTGCCTGTCAGAGTTACCAGAAGGCGTGATTGGCCGTTCTTGCCGAAATCGAAAAACACCTGTTTCTCCCCGGCAGAACGCGGATAAATCCAGGCGCTGATACTGAGCGATTCTTCGCCCGATACAGATTCTCCGGGTATAATTACATAGCTTTCAGCTTCTTCCGGCAAGGATAATACCGTGCTAAAAAGGGAATCTGTCGCAAAACGATAGCCCGCTCCTTTGATATTACCGTGTAAATTGTTGCGCGACCAGTCGTCGGCATTGCTTTTAAATGTATACCGGGCAATTAGGCCGGTTTCTCCTATACCGTCCAAAATCTGATCACCGTTTTGGGCCGTTAAGGCGGTGGTGAATAAGGCACAAAAGCCGAGAATAAGTTTGGGGATTCTCATGGTTGTTATTGAGTATGAAGAAATTTATGTTTTAAAAAATAAAAATGAGGGACAACACATCCCTGCTGCCAAAATTAGAGATAATATCTTGGCCCAAAAAACGGATTGTTGTCAATATCGTCCCTATTTATAGCAAATTCGTGAACAGCAACAAGGGGTGTTAATGGTATTTTTAAAGAAATAAAGAAAATCACTGCTTCGTCTTAGCTTTTAGCGCCAATTCAATCATTTGTTGTACTACCGGCTTGGGTTGGTTGTCGCGATCGAAAAGCAGAGGATAGTCTTTGCGCCCGCGGACGGGGAAGTTGTTTCGCCAGGAATTGCCGTCGTTCAGGCCCCAGAGTGTAACGCGATCGATGTGCCGGTGGTGTTTCAGAAAGAGAGCAAAAAGCTCCGTGACACGTTGTTCCCAGGCTTTCATCACCTCGTCGGGGATTCCCTCGCGGTAAGGGTCGTTTTGGGTAGAATAGGCAAAGCGGTCGGCAATATTGGCCCCTGTGTGCCGGTAGGGATTAGGCAGGATGGAAATGTCCCATTCGGTAATCAGAACCTTGACGCCGGTAGCAGCCAGTTTCAGGATACTTGTTTCGAAAGCCTCCACCGAAGGTTCGTCCATGTGCACGTGTCCCTGCATACCCACAGCATCTATGCGACAACCGGCGGCTTTGAGTTCTTCTACCATCTTGACAACAGCATCGCATTTGACCGGATTGGCCATGTTGTAATCGTTGTAATAGAGTTCAGCCTCTGGATCGGCCTGGTGGGCGTATTCAAAAGCCAGTCGAATAAAATCTTTGCCCAGAATACGATAAAAGGGGCTGTTGCGGTAAGTACCATTGTCTTCGAAAGCTTCGTTGACCACGTCGTAGCCCTTGATGCGGCCCTTGTAGCGAGTCATGATGCTGAAGATGTGCTCCCGCATCCTCGATTTGAGAACTTCGGCACTAACCGGCTCACCCTGTTCATCTACGCAGAACCAGCGAGCCAGCTGAGAATGCCAGATGAGACAATGTCCGGTGACGACTTGCCGGTTGTTCTCTCCAAAAGCGAGCATTTGGTCGGTGGCTTCGAAGTTGTAACGATGTTCTTCGGGATGAATCTCCGCCGATTTCATGCAGTTTTCGGGCACAATGGCGCTGAAGTGCCTGGATATCTGTTCTGCTTCGGCCGGCCTGGCACCCCGGGTTTGAGGGTTGTTGACGGCTACGCCTATCAAAAAAAGGTTTTGGGTGGCCTGGCGCAGAGTCGTTTGAGCCGTTAAGTGGCTGCAAAACGACAGGACAACTGTAGTCAGTAGGAGGAATGTTCGTTGCATATTTTTCAAGGCTAAGAAGTTTGGCAATTAGTATGGTTGTATGGAGTCTTTTATCTGTTGTTCGAAAGATTTTTATGGTTAGTCTACCTGTTCATAAAATACCGCATATCCGTTTTTTTGAGTACTTCCAGGTCGTGAACCGGCCTTTCCATATCTTCGGGGAAAGCCAGTTGGTTGATCGATTGGAAATAGAGCAGGCAGGCGTCTTTCCACACCTGGGCATCCCGGGCTTGTCTGCGGAGTTTGGCTTGAACCTGAATAAAAATCCCGCTGTCAACCCGGTTTTCCATGTTATCCCAGATCAGTTGGAAACGGCGGACTTCCTGAAGGCCGGCATCGTAGCGCCGGCAGAGTTCCTCCCACAGACTGTTGCCGTTCCGCAGGCGATGTTCCCAGGGGAGGTGATGAAACCAGAGCAGCAGATTTTCGGGACAGCTGCCCGGGTTGTCGAATTGGGAACGCAAGGGCTCCCGGTATTGCGACACGGCGTTGCTGCCCCCCGAACTGCGGTCAAAGCCTATGCCTTTAGCATCGGCCTGATGATAATAGGGCGGAGTCCAGTCTTTTCTTTGTCTCGGGGAGTCGTACCAAGGCCCGGGCCCGTAGTGATGGTCGAGAGCAAACAAGTGGTGCAGGCCCAGAGGCATCATGTAATTGACCATCGCCTCGCGACTCCGGAGCATCATAGATAAAACCGGTTGAAGAAATTCCTTTTCCCAGTTGCCGTTCTTTTGGTCCGAAGCCGGATCGTTGTCCAAGGCCGGACCTTCGTCCGAAAGCGAATTGCCTTCCGGGGATTGCGTGGGTTCAAAAGTCAGCCTCAACCATTCTTCGGCAATCCCGGCGGCTGAGGCCCGGTTGTTCCAGGCCAGACGTCCGAAAGCATACCAGTTGGCGCCGGCAAACGGATGGCCGCACCAGTTGCTGTCCGAACCGATGTTTGAAACCCCGGCTATGGCAGTGAGGGATTGATCGAAAAGACTGCCGTCCGTACAGCGGGCTACGGTGCTGCCCGGGCCTGACTGATAGGTATCGCTTTGCAGGAATTCTTCCCATAAACCGCCCAGGTAAGCCAATTGATGCTCTTGTCCCAGGTATTCCTGGGTGATTTGCAGTTCGGGCAGGACGGCCGTTTTCCTGAGGGCTCCAAACAAAGGACTGAAGGGCTCTCTGGGCTGAAAATCGATGGGTCCGTTTTTTATCTGAACAACGACATTATCGCAGAATTGTCCGTCCAAAGGCATGAACTCCTCGTAGGCTTGTTTGGCCCGATCGTTGTCGCTCGGTTTGTATACGAAAGCCCGCCACATTAAGATGCCGTGGTAGGGTTTGAGCAGTTCGGCCAGCATATTGGCTCCCTGGGCGTGGCTACGTCCAAAATCTCCCGGCCCGGGCATGCCTTCGCTGCTCGCTTTGACCAGAAAGCCCCCGAAATCGGGAATCAGGGAGTAGATTTCATGGATCTTTGCACGCCACCAATCTACCACCTCCGAGTCAAGCGGATCGGCCGTTTTGAGTCCGCCCAGACGCATAGGCGTAGAAAAATTAATGCTCAGGTAGCTCACCATTCCGTAGGGGCGCAACTCGTCGGCGATAGCTGCAGCGCGTTTTAGTACGGGCAGGCTCAGGGCTTCGGGCGGGGCATTGACGTTGTTTAAAACGGCCCCGTTGATGCCGATAGACGCATTTATTGCGGCGTAGGTTCGCCAGTGTTCGCGGTCTTCTGCCGTCGGCTCCATCGACTGCTTACCTTTCCAAAAGATGGAAGGGCCGGCATAGCCTCTTTCGACGCTTCCGTCCAGGTTGTCCCAATGGTTAAGTAAGCGCCTTTGGTAGGAGGGATTGGAAAAGGGCAGTTCTAAACTGAGACCGATTTGCCGGCGTCGCAAATATTCATAGGCTCCGTAGAGCAAACCTTGATGTGTTTTGGCCGTGATGCAGCCGGGCGATAAACTGTAACCTTGTTCGGACAGTCTTTTATCGCGACTGATCTTTAATTTGATGCTGTTGTTTTCCCGATCCTGCCAGCCCTCGATCAAGACTTGTTTGGCCAGCTCCAGAGTAGGAGAGCTTTTTCCGGACGGCATATAGACTTTGACTGTCGACAGGGCAGTTGCCGGCAACCAGAGCTCTCTGCCTGTTTTGGCCTGCAAGCTGATTATTCCCGCAACAAGCAGTAAAAAGAAACAATATGGGATAAATTTATTATGCATGCTTTTAGAGGAAGAATCTTCGTGTTGCAAGATACGGTAAAAGACTTTATTTTTAAAAACAAAGATTTAAAAATCCTGATTTATAGTTGTTTCATCGATAAGTTGCGAATCAATTGCCACTTTTCTACGGAGCCGATCAGGAATAAAAAAACCCGCTCTTGAAAAGCGGGTTTTTTCTGTGGTACCACCAGGAATCGAACCGGGGACACAAGGATTTTCAGTCCTTTGCTCTACCAACTGAGCTATGGTACCTTTTCCTTTTGGAAGCGGCTGCAAAAGTACAATTCATTTTTAAAACAACAAAGACTTTGCCGAATTATTTTGTAAAAAACGGGCTATTTGTTTGTACATGGGAAAAAGCTTTTCTACCTTTGCACGGTGATTTCAATCGGGATGTAGCACAGTTGGTAGCGCGCTACGTTCGGGACGTAGAGGTCGGAAGTTCGAGTCTTCTCATCCCGACCAAAAGGCACTTAAACGTAGAATTTTCCGCTTTAAAGTGCCTTTTGTTTATATAAAATCGAAACAATGCTTACACTAAAGTACCTCAGCGAAAACACCAGAGAATGCATAGAGCGTCTGGCTGTTAAACATTTTGATGCAGAAGCGCTCATTGGAGAAATTCTTGAGCTCGATTTGCAACGGCGCAATGCTCAGACCCGGTCGGATGCCTGCGCAGCAGAATTGAATACTCTTTCCAGATCCATAGGCGTGTTGATGCAGGAAGGCAAAAAACAGGAAGCTGCCGTGGTACGTGAAAAGACCCTGCAACTCAAAGAAGAAGGTAAAAGTTTGGAAACTGCGCGCAAAGGGGCCGAAAACAGAATACAGGAACTCTTAGTGCAAATCCCCAATCTTCCGCATAGTTCAGTGCCGGCCGGAAAAGGAGCCGAAGACAATGTGACGGAACGTTCCGGCGGCCGTATGCCCGACTTGCCCGTCGATGCCATGCCTCATTGGGACCTGGCCAAAAAATACGATCTGATCGATTTTGAATTGGGAGCAAAAATTACCGGAGCCGGTTTCCCGGTTTACAAAGGTAAAGGAGCTCGTTTGCAAAGAGCCTTGATAAACTATTTCCTCGATTGCGCACGGCAGGCAGGATACCTCGAAATTCAACCGCCTTATGTGGTAAACGCCGCTTCGGGTTATGGTACTGGGCAATTGCCCGATAAAGAGGGGCAGATGTATCACGTCGGGTTGGATGATCTGTACTTAATTCCGACAGCCGAAGTACCGGTAACCAATATTTACAGGGACGTCATTTTGGACGAAAAGGATCTGCCGGTAAAGAATACCGCCTATTCGGCCTGTTTCCGTCGCGAAGCCGGAGCTTACGGCAAGGACGTCAGGGGACTGAATCGCCTGCATCAGTTCGATAAGGTGGAAATTGTCTGCATAGAACATCCCGATCGTTCTTACGAACGTTTGGAAAAAATGGTTACCCATGTGCAAAGTCTGGTCGAAGCGCTGGAATTGCCCTGGCGCATTTTGCGCCTGTGTGGGGGCGATATGGGCTTTACCTCGGCTCTGACTTTTGATTTTGAAGTCTTTTCTGCCGCCCAACAACGCTGGCTCGAAGTGAGCTCGGTGTCGAATTTCGAAAGTTTTCAGGCCAACAGGCTCAAATGCCGTTACCGTACTGCCGAGGGAGGTAAAATTCAGTTGTGCCATACACTCAACGGAAGTGCGCTGGCCTTGCCCCGCGTAGTGGCTGCCTTGCTCGAAAACAACCAGACGGCAGAGGGAATTCGTATTCCCGAGGTCTTGCGTCCTTATACGGGCTTTGATATAATAGATTGATTTTTGTCGTATTTTGGAAGTTTCCGGCCGGTAGGATTAACAGAGGCAGAGCCAGGTCATAAGACACAGGGTCTGGAAGTGCTGCCGGAGCCGCAATAGTGGCCTCAAAGGCAGAGCAAGTTTAGAACATTTAAAAACCAATAGGGCGCCGCGTTTATAACGCAGCGCCCTATTTAATTATAAGCTAAAAGAAAGAATCTCTTCTTAAAGTTTCGGACCGGCAGCTACCAGTTTTTGACCGGCTTCGTTGTTTTTGGTGAACTTATCGAAGTTCTTGATGAAGCGGGAGGCCAGGTCTTTGGCTTTTTCGTCCCATACTTTACCGTCGGCATAGGTATCCCTGGGGTCAAGAATGGCCGGGTTTACGTTGGGCAAAGCGGTGGGAACTTTAAGGTTGAAGTAAGCTATGTCTTTGGTGGCTGCTTTGTCGATGGAGCCATCCAGGATAGCGTCGATGATGCCGCGGGTATCTTTGATGGTAATGCGTTTGCCGGTGCCGTTCCAACCGGTATTAACCAGGTAGGCGGTGGCTCCGGAAGCTTGCATCCTCTTAACCAGTTCCTGAGCATACTTGGTAGGATGCAAGGCCAGGAAGGCTGCTCCAAAGCAGGCAGAGAAAGTGGGAGTAGGCTCGGTAATACCACGTTCGGTTCCGGCCAGTTTGGCGGTGAAACCGCTCAGGAAGTAATATTGGGCCTGTTCGGGGGTAAGTATCGATACAGGAGGCAATACGCCGAATGCGTCGGCCGACAGGAAGATTACTTTCTTGGCAGGACCGGCTTTGGATACGGGCTTTACAATATTGTCGATGTGGTAAATCGGGTAAGAAACACGGGTGTTTTCTGTAACACTGCTGTCGTTAAAGTCGATTTTGCCGTTGGCATCAACCGTAACGTTCTCAAGCAGGGCATCGCGACGAATGGCGTTCCAGATGTCGGGTTCCTGTTCCTTGCTCAAATTGATGGTTTTGGCGTAGCAGCCGCCTTCGAAGTTGAAAATACCTTCGTCGTCCCAGCCGTGTTCGTCGTCGCCGATGAGCTGACGTTTGGGATCGGTAGAAAGGGTGGTTTTGCCGGTACCGGACAAGCCGAAGAAGATGGCGGTATCGTTGTCTTTGCCCACGTTGGCTGAGCAGTGCATGGAAGCTATCCCCTGCAGAGGCAGGTAGTAGTTCATCAGGGTGAATATGCCTTTTTTCATTTCTCCCCCGTACCATGTTCCGCCGATTACCTGCATTTTTTCGGTCAGGTTAAAAACGGTGAAAGTTTCGGAATTCAATCCCAGTTCTTTGTATTGAGCGCCGGCGCAGGTTTTGGATCCGTTAAGGGATACAAAATCGGGTTCGCCGTAATTTTTGAGTTCTTCTTCGGTAGGACGGATAAACATATTCTTTACGAAGTGGGCCTGCCAGGCTACTTCCATGATAAAACGGACTTTAAGACGGCTGGCTTCGTTGGCGCCGCAGAAAGTGTCTACCACATAGAGTTTTTTGTTGGATAATTGTTTGGTGACAATATCTTTCAGTACACCCCAGGATGCCTTGGGCAGGGGTTTATTGTCGTTTTTATATTCGTCGGAAGTCCACCAGATGGTGTCCCTCGAAACATCGTCCATCACGATGAATTTGTCTTTAGGTGAGCGTCCGGTATAGACACCCGTCATCACATTGACAGCCCCCATTTCTGTAACCTGTCCCCTCTCGAATCCCTGTAAATTGGGATCGGTCTCATCTTTGAATAATTGCTCATAGGAAGGGTTGTTCAAATCCCTGTAAATTGGGATCGGTCTCATCTTTGAATAATTGCTCATAAGAAGGGTTGTGAACAATCTCGGTGGTACCTTTGATTCCGTACTTTGTTAGATCTAATGATTTCATTTTTAAATGATTAATAGTGAATTTGTTGAAAACTTTTTATAGGGCCAAATTTTATCGGGCGCAAAGATAGAAAATAAAATCAGATGCTGCTAATTAATTAAAGAAAAATTTCAGCAAT